>JGI26079J46598_1000253_pt1 | contig 22120 bp, 20 predicted proteins | sample SaaInl59LU_5_DNA_FD_46598 | JGI IMG/M metagenome (IMG submission 46598) | reverse complement strand
TTCTGATTTTCTCTTCAGGACCATATTGAATTTTTCTTTCAGATGGTTGGGGCTGAGCTCCCATAAGACTTATTAAATCACCTTTTAAAATTCTTCCATCTTTGCCTGAGCCTTTTACAGATTGAATATCAATTTTATTTTCAACAACAATTTTTCTTACCGCAGGAGATAAGGTTTGATTTTCTTCCTTAGTTTCTAAATTGATATCTTCTTTAACTTCATTTGTAAGAATTAATGGCTCCTCAACCGAATTTTTTTCTTCGGACCCCTCATCAAAGATCTTTGGTTCTTTTTTGGGGACTTCTAAATTGACAACATTGTTTTCTGCAACAGTTGGTTCAATTTTTTTAATTATTTCTTTTTTAACAGCACCAGAACCATTTTCTGATACAGAGCCAAGTAAAGCTCCAACTTCTACTACTGTTCCATCTTTTGAATTTATTTCTGATAAGACTCCACTTATTGGAGACGGGACTTCTAAATTTACTTTGTCTGTTTCAAGCTCAACAATAGGTTCATCTGCTTCAACACTTTCACCTTCGCTTTTTAACCATTTTGAAACGGTTGCTTCAGTTATACTTTCACCTAAAACTGGAACTACAATTTTTTCACTCATTGTTTTTATTCAAATACTTTTTTAATAATTTCTTGTTGTTGAGAAATGTGTCTCTTAGCATAACCCGTTGCTGGTGATGCGTCTGGACTTCTTCCTATATAAGAAATTTGGTTATTATTAGCCTTAATATTATCTAATGTCCATTCTATATAATCTCTAACAGAAAACCATGCCCCCATATTTTTGGGCTCTTCCTGACACCAATGAAACGTGGCTGATTTAGCATAAGGTTTAAGTTCTTTAACTAAAGTTTTTGCAGGAAATGGATATAACTGTTCAATTCTATATAAAATTACATCGTCAATTTTTAATTTTTCTCGAGCTTCCAATAAATCAAAATAAACTTTACCAGAACATAAAATAACTTTTCTGATTTTTGAACTATTTTTTAATTTAATAAAACCTTCGGTCTTAGGATCAATAGCATGATCCCAAAGAACTCTATGAAATGAGTTGTTTTTACTAAAATCTTCTAAATCAGAAACACAATACTTATTTCTTAATAATGATTTTGGTGTCATCATAATTAATGGTTTTCTAAAATCTCTTTTCATTTGTCTTCTCAAAGCATGAAAATAATTCGCAGGCGTAGTGCAATTCATAACTTGCATATTATCATTAGAGCATAACTGTAAAAATCTCTCTAAGCGTGCTGATGAATGTTCTGGTCCCTGCCCCTCATAACCATGAGGTAAAAGCATTACAATACCTGATGCCCTAGACCATTTTCTTTCACCTGAGGATATAAATTGATCAATAATTATTTGTGCACCGTTAGCAAAATCTCCAAACTGTGCCTCCCAAAGCGTAAGGGTATTTGGTTCAACTAAACTGTAACCATATTCAAATCCAAGAACAGCTAATTCTGATAAGAAACTATCAACTATCTCATATTTTTTTTGACCTTCGGAAATATGATTTAATGGAATATATCTACTATTATCTGATTGATTTCGTAATACAGAATGTCTTTGACTAAATGTTCCTCTTCCAGAGTCTTGCCCTACTAGTCTTACAGGATAACCTTCTTTAAGCAATGTTGCGAATGCCAATGATTCAGCTGTGGCCCAATCAATATTTTTTTCTGTATCTATTGATTTTTTTCTTAAATCAAAAACCTTTGCCACTGTCTTATGAGGATTAATTTCTGATGGGATTACATTTATTCTATCTGAAATACTTTTTATGATTTCTTTATCGACACCTGTTACACCTCTTTTATCTTTTCCTTTTTCTGGTTTATATCTTGACCAAGTACCTTCAAACCACTCAATTTTAGGCTTATAATCTTTTGCAGTTTTAAACTGATCATCTAACAAATCTTTAAAAGTTTTAATTTTTTGATTTACTCCCTCTTCAGTAAAAATCTGTTCATGAGTAAGTTTTTGACCATACAACTTAAGTGTAGTTGGGTGTGATCTTATTTTTTCATACATTAGTGGTTGTGTAAAAGATGGTTCGTCCCCTTCATTATGTCCAAATCTTCTGTAACAAATTAAATCTACTACAACGTCTCTATTAAATTTTAATCTAAATTCTGTAGCAATTCTTGTTGCGTAAATAACTGCCTCTGGATCGTCACCATTAACATGTAATATTGGAGCATCAACCATCTTAGCCACATCAGATGGGTATGGTGAGGATCTTGCAAATCTAGGGCTTGTAGTAAATCCAATTTGATTATTTACAATGATATGAATTGTTCCTCCAGTATTATGACCTGGTAATCCTGACATAGCAAAACACTCAGCAACTATACCTTGTCCCGCAAAAGCAGCGTCCCCATGAATTAAAATTGGGATAACTTTATTTCGTTCTGTATCTTTATGGAAAAATTGTTTTGCTCTTGTTTGGCCTAAAACAACAGGATTTACTGCCTCCAAATGTGAAGGGTTATCAGTTAAACTCACATGAACTGGATTACCGTCAAACTCTCTATTTGATGAGGCTCCAAGATGGTATTTTACATCTCCTGCTCCTTCATTGGAACTTGAATTAAATTCTCCTGCAAACTCGTTAAATATTCTTTTATAAGATTTTTGAAGTACATTGGCTAAAACATTCAATCTCCCTCTATGAGACATACCAATTTTAACTTCTTTAATTTGAGATTGGCCACCAATTTTGATAATTTGTTCTAAAGCAGGTATTAAGCTTTCAGCTCCATCTAAACCAAATCTTTTAGTTCCCACATATTTAGTAGCTAAAAATTTTTCAAACCCTTCCGCTTGGATCAATTTATTTAAAATTGCTTCTTTTCCATTTTTTGTAAATTTAATTTCATTCTCATCTTCTTCAATTCGCCTTCTAAGCCAAACTCTTTCTTCAGGATTTGAAATATGCATGTACTCATATCCAATTGGACCACAATAAGTTTTATTTAAGAATGTTAAAATTTCACTGATGTTTGAATATTTTTTATTCGTAACCCCATTTAAAAATATTTCTCTTTTATAATCACTTTTTTTAAAACCATAATATTCTGGGTGTAGCTCTTCTAAATATTCAGTTTTTTTTAATCCAAGAGGATCTAGTTTAGCTAATAAATGGCCTCTAAGCCTATAAGCCCTAATTAGCTCAACAGCTTTTATTGAGTCTATATTGTTTTGTAAATTATTTTCAGAAATTACATTTTTAACTGAACCATTTGAATGAACTTCTTTTTTTGGTTTTTTTTCAACAATATTGATTTGTTTTTTTATTGGAGCCCAAGAAGGACCCTTAATTTCATTAACTACTAAATCAAGCTCATCTCCTAAATCATCAAAATAATTTTTCCAACTACTAGGCAGATCTAGGTCTTTATTAATGTATTTTAAATACATTTGTTCCAAGAACGCGCTATTAGATTTGGTTAAAAATGAAGTTTTTTCAAACTCAAGATTTTTTGTCAGAGACATTTATAGTTNGAGTATATTACTGAAAAGCTATTTTTCAATTAGACAATTTATCAAAAAGAGTTTTTCCTATCTTAGATGGAGAATTAGCCATAGTAATTCCACAGTCTTCCATTTTTTTAATCTTATCTTCTGCGCCACCTTTGCCGCCTGAAATTATTGCTCCAGCATGCCCCATTCTTCTGCCAGCAGGTGCTGTAATCCCAGCTATAAATCCAACCATTGGTTTTTTAATTTGATGATTTTTAACAAATTCTGCAGCCTCTTCTTCTGCTGTTCCTCCTATTTCACCAATCATTAAAATAGATTTAGTTTCTTCATCTTTTAAAAATAAATCTAAACAATCTATAAAATTTGTTCCGTTAATTGGATCTCCACCAATTCCTATACATGTAGATTGTCCTAATCCATTTTCTGTTGTTTGAGCAACAGCCTCATACGTTAGAGTTCCAGATCTTGAAACAATTCCTACTGATCCTCTTTTGTGGATACTTCCAGGCATAATACCTATTTTACATTCATCGGGCGTGATAATTCCTGGGCAATTAGGACCGATTAATCTACTTTTAGATTTTGACAATCTTTGTTTTACCCTCAACATATCTTGAACTGGTATTCCCTCAGTAATACAAACGATTAATTCTAAATCAGCTTCAATAGCCTCTATAATTGCAGCTGCAGCAAATTTAGCAGGAACATAAATCATCGTAGCATCTGCACCAACTTTATCTTTAGCCTCTTTAACGGTATTAAAAACAGGTCTATCTAAGTGTTCTTGACCACCTTTTTTTGGTGTCACGCCTCCAACCAAATTAGTTCCATATTTTATAGCTTGCTCAGAATGAAAGGTTCCATGAGCACCCGTAAAACCTTGGCAAATAACTTTTGTATTTTTATTTACTAAAACTGACATTATTTAATGGCCTCTACAATTTTTTTTGCAGCATCATCTAAGTTTTCTGCTGATATTAATTTTAAACCAGAGTTATCTAAAATTTCTTTTCCCTCTTTAAAATTTGTTCCAGCTAGCCTCACCACTAAAGGAACATTGATTTTCATCTCTTTAGCTGCATCAACAACTCCTTGTGCAAGAACATCACATCTCATTATTCCACCAAAAATATTTATTAAAATACCTTTAACATTTTTATCAGACAAAATTATCTTAAACGCTGCTGAGACTTTTTCTTTTGAAGCTCCACCACCCACATCTAAAAAATTTGCAGGCTCTGATCCATATAATTTAATTATATCCATTGTTGCCATTGCAAGACCAGCACCATTAACCATGCATCCTATGCTTCCATCTAATTTTATATAAGCCAAATCATGTTTGCTTGCTTCTATTTCAGCTGGATCCTCTTCATTTAGATCTCTTAATTCTGTAATTTCTGGATGTCTAAATAATGCATTATCATCAAAATTTACTTTAGCGTCTAAGCACATGATCTTATTTTCTTTTGTTAAAATAAGAGGATTTATCTCCACCATATTTGCATCTGTGCTAATGAACATTTTGTATATAGATTTTAATAACTTAATTGCCTCACTTTTGGCTTCATCATTTAAGTTAAAAATTTTTAATATATTTTCACAATCTTTATTTGATATTTCTTCTTCCAGTTCTACTTTTGTTGTAATTATCTTTTCAGGTGTTTTTGCTGCAACTTCTTCAATATCCATTCCACCTTGATCACTTGATATAAATGCAATTTTTGAACTTGCTCGGTCTACAAGACATGAAAGATAAAACTCTTTATCTATATTTGACGACTCTTCAACATAAAGTCTTTTAACTTCTCTGCCTTCAGGACCAGTTTGATGAGTAACTAAAGTCTTACCTAATAATTTTCTAGCTTCACTTTCAAGATCTTCGATATTATCTAAAATCTTTACTCCACCCGCCTTACCTCTACCTCCTGCATGAATTTGGGCTTTTAAAACGTACTTGCTAGTATTTAATTTTTTGACTTTTTCTAGTAGCTCTTCAACCGTTAAAGCATAAACACCTTCAGGAACTGATGCTCCAAATTTTTTTAAAATCCCTTTTGCCTGATGCTCGTGGATATTCATTATTTAGCAAGGTCAGGATCAATATTAGATGCTGCTTCCCAAAGTTTTTTTACTGCATCAACTGATTTTAAAAATTCAGATTTTTCTTTTTCATCCAAATTAATTTCCTCAATTTTTTCTACTCCTGCTTTTCCTATTACAATTGGAACTCCTGCATAAATATCTTTAATTCCATATTCGCCATTTAGATAAGCAGCACATGGAACCATTTTTTTTTCATCCTTTAAATACGCAGCTGCCATTTCTACTCCTGCTGCTGCTGGGGCATAAAAAGCTGAACCTTTCTCCAAAAATTTTACAATCTCGGCACCACCATCTCTAGTTCTTTGGTTGATTTCTTCAACACGCTCTGATGTTATTTTTCCCTCTTTAACTAAATCTAATAATGGTTTGCCTGAAATTTTAGTAAACCCTGGAAGCGGAACCATAGTATCTCCGTGGCCACCCATAACCATAGCTTCAATTTCCTTAACAGGAACATTAAATTCTAATGACAAAAATAATTTAAATCTTGAGCTATCCAATATACCTGCCATTCCAACAACTTTGTTTGCTGGTAAACCTGAATATTTTTGAAATGCCATAACCATCACGTCTAGTGGATTTGTAATACAAACCACAAACGCATTAGGAGCATGTTGTTTAATACCTTCAGCAACCTGTTTTATAATTTTTAAATTTATTCCTAATAAATCATCTCTACTCATTCCAGGTTTTCTTGGAACACCTGCTGTAATAATTACAACATCTGAGTCTTTGATATCTTTATAATCGTCAGTGCCTGAAAATCTTACATGGAAACCGTCAACTGGAGAAGATTGAGCTATATCAAGTGCTTTTCCTTTTGCTATTCCACTTGCAACATCAAATAAAACTACCTCATCTGCTAGCTCTTTAAGCCCAATTAAATGGGCTAAAGTTCCACCTATTTGACCTGCTCCTATTAAAGATATCTTGCTCATCTAATTTCTGTTCTCCTTTTTATTTCATTGTTGGCATCACAAATTCTGCATTAGAACGAATTCCTGAAGGCCATCTTGATGTTACTGTTTTTAATTTAGTATAAAATTTTATTCCTTCCATGCCATGCATAGCACTATCTCCAAATAAAGATCTTTTCCAACCACCAAAGCTATGAAATGCCATTGGAACAGGTATGGGCACATTTATTCCAACCATTCCAACTTGAATTTTGCTAGCAAATGTTCTGCCTGCATCACCATCTCTTGTATATATGCTTACACCATTTCCGTATTCATGATCATTTATTAATTTTGCAGCCTCTTCAAATGTCTTAACTCTAACCACTGATAAAACTGGACCAAATATTTCTTCTTTATAAATTCTCATGTCTTTATTTACATGGTCAAATAAACAGCCACCTATATAAAAACCATTTTCATATCCTTGAAGCTTAAGGTTTCTACCATCTACAACTAGCTTTGCGCCTTCTTTAACTCCAAGATCAACATAACTCTTTACTTTTTCTAAGTGCTCCTTAGTAACTAATGGACCCATTTCTGAATTTTTGTCCATACCAGGTCCAACTTTTAAAGCTTCTGCTTTTTTTGATAGTCTTGAAACCAATTCATCTCCGATATCTCCTACTGCAACTGCAACTGATTGGGCCATACATCTTTCACCTGCAGAACCATATGCAGCTCCCATTAAACCGTTCACAGCACCATCTAAATCACAATCAGGCATCACAACTAAATGATTTTTAGCTCCTCCTAGAGCTTGAACTCTTTTTTCATTTTTAGCAGAATTCTCATAAATATATTTAGCAATTGGTGTTGAGCCTACAAAGCTCACAGCTTTAATGTCTGGATTAGTTAATATTGCATCAACAGACTCTTTATCACCATTTACTACGTTAAAAACACCTTCTGGCAATCCAGCTTCTGAGAGCAGTTCTGCCAATCTAATAGGACAAGAAGGGTCTTTTTCTGATGGTTTTAAAATGAATGTATTTCCACATGCAATTGCAATTGGAAACATCCACATAGGAACCATTGCCGGAAAATTAAAAGGTGTTATGCCTGCTACAACTCCTAAAGGTTGCCTCATAGACCAACTGTCTACATTAGTTCCAACATTTTCAGAAAATTCACCTTTTAACAAATGTGGTATTCCACAAGCAAACTCAACAACTTCAAGTCCTCTTGTTAAAGATCCTTTTGCATCTTCATAAACTTTTCCGTGCTCAGAAACTATTAATTTAGTTAATTCGTCGGAATTTTTTTCTATAAGCTCTTTAAATTTGAACATTACTCTTGCTCTTTGAAGAGAAGGTTTAAGTGACCATGTTTCAAATGCTTTTTTTGCAACACTTACTGCTTGATCTAAATCAGCTTTTGAAGCCAATCTCACTTCTGATTCTTGTTCACCAGTTGCTGGGTTAAAAACTTTTCCTTTTTTATCTGAAGTTCCAGGAATTATTTTTCCACCTACGTAATGCTCTATTAATTTCATGAATACGATCTTTTAGAGTAAAAAAACTTATTAGTCTATTGTTTAAACGTTAGTAGTTGCTAACATTTTTTTTATTTCAGCAATAGCTTTTGCAGGATTTAAACCTTTTGGACAAGCATTAGTGCAGTTCAATATAGTATGGCATCTATAAAGTTTCAGCTCATCTGCAACTTTTTTCAATCTTGCTTTTCTTTCTTCATCTCTGCTGTCTACAATCCATCTATATGCTTGAAGCAAAACTGCTGGCCCTAAATATTTATCTCCATTCCACCAATAACTTGGGCATGAAGTCGAGCAACATGCACACATTATACATTCATAAGCTCCATCTAATTTAGCTCTATCCTCTTTTGACTGGTAAATTTCTGAAGTTTCTGATTTTGAATTTGATTTTAGCCACGGTTCAATCGACTCGTATTGTTTATAAAGACCATCCAAATCTCCAATTAAATCTCTTTTAACTTTTAAATGAGGTAGTGGATAAATATCAAGGTCACCATCGATTTCTGCATGAGGTGTTGTGCACGCTAAGCCATTTTTTCCACCCATATTCATTGCACACGATCCACAAACCCCATGAGCACAAGATCTTCTGTAAGCTAGTGTTGGATCTATTTCGTTTTTAATTTTATTTAGTACATCTAAAACTTTTGATGGACAATTATCCATGTCAACTTCATAAGTATCTATTCTAGGATTTTCACCTGTTGAGGGGTCCCATCTATAAACATTTACTTTTTTATGTTTTTTGATCCAGTTTTATCTTTAAAATACTTACCAGTTTTTACTTTTGAATTTTCAGGTAAATTTAATTGAACCATTAATAAACTCTTTCCTGAGGTGGAAAGTATTGTACTTCATTGGTTAGAGTAGATTTATGCACCGGTCTGTATGAGATTTTAGTATTTTTTCCATCACACCATGAAAGAGTATGTTGCATGAATTTTTCATCATCTCTTTTTGGATAATCTTCTCTTGCATGAGCACCTCTGCTTTCTTTTCTATTATAAGCAGAGTCTACAGTTGCAACGGCTTGTCTAATAAGATTATCAAACTCTAAAGTCTCTACTAAGTCGGTATTAAATATTAAAGATTTATCTTTAACTGAGATAGATTCCATTCCATCGTATGTTTTTTTAATTTCTTCAACACCTTCTTTTAATGTTTTCTCAGTTCTAAAAACTGCACATTTTGATTGCATGGTTTTTTGCATTGATAATCTTAACTCTGCTGTACTGTTTTCACCGTTAGCATTTCTAAGTTTATCAAATCTATCTAAACATTTTTGAGTTTCAGACTCTCCAATTTCTTCATGTGGAGTTCCTGGTTTAACTAATTCACTAGCTCTTTGTGCGGCTGCTCTTCCAAAAACAACTAAATCAATCAAAGAGTTTGAGCCTAATCTATTTGCACCATGAACTGAAACACACGCTGCCTCTCCTATNGCCATTAATCCTGGAACAGTTTTTTCAGATCCATTAACAGTTAATACTTCAGCTTTGTAATTCGTAGGAATACCACCCATATTATAATGAACTGTTGGCACAACTGGTATCGGTTCTTTAGTTACATCAACATCAGCAAATAACCTTGCTGCATCTGTTATACCAGGTAATCTACTTTCGATAATTTCTTTATCTAAATGACTTAAATTCAAGTGTACATGGTCACCATCTTTACCAACACCTCTTCCTTCATTAATTTCAATCGACATTGAACGACTAACCACATCTCTAGATGCTAAATCTTTTGCTTTTGGGGCGTATCGTTCCATAAATCTTTCCCCTTTAGAATTTGTGAGATATCCACCCTCTCCTCTAGCACCTTCTGTAATTAGAGTGCCATGACCGTAAATTCCTGTTGGATGAAATTGAACAAATTCCATATCTTGCAGTGGCAGACCAGCTCTAAGAACCATAGCATTTCCATCTCCTGTACAAGTGTGAGCAGAGGTNGCTGAATAATAAACTTTTCCATATCCTCCGGTTGCTATAATTACTGTATGCGCTCTAAATCTGTGAATTGTTCCATCATTTAAATTCCACGCTATCAAACCTTTGCATTCTCCATNNTNCATCAATAAATCTAGTGCAAAATACTCAATAAAAAATTCTGTATTATGTTTTAAAGCTTGGCCATACAGCGTATGCAAAATAGCATGTCCAGTTCTATCAGCAGCAGCACATGTTCTTTGAACAATGCCGTTACCATAATTTTTAGTCATACCACCAAAAGGTCTTTGATAGATTTTACCATCATCAGTTCTACTAAATGGAACTCCATACTTCTCTAATTCAATTACTGCTTTTGGCGCTTCTTTGCATAAATATTCAATGCTATCTTGATCTCCGAGCCAATCTGCACCTTTAACAGTGTCGTACATNTGCCAACGCCAATCATCTTCTCCCATGTTACCAAGGGCNGCAGAAATTCCTCCTTGAGCAGCAGATGTATGACTTCGAGTTGGAAACACTTTTGAAATACAAGCAGTTTTCAAACCAGCTTCACTTAAACCAACAGCCGCTCTAAGGCCTGAGCCTCCTGCTCCAAGAACAACTACATCATATTCATGTTCAATTATTTTGTATGCGCTCATTAATTTAAGTTAAATAATATTAATATTGTTATTAATGGGATTACTATAGCAGATAAATAAAGCGCTCTGTTTGCGACATTTTTGAGACCATTTTCACTAATATAATCTTCAAAAACTTCACTAATACTCAGCGCTGAAAAAAAGAATCCAAAAACAATGAATAAACTAAATAGCAACTTGGAAGTTGTGCTAGAAAAAAACTCAATAATTTCATTAAAGCTTTTATCGTAAATTGAAACAAAATTAAAAATAAACCAAAACATCAGTGGTATCAAAATTATGGAACTAACTTTTAAAAAAATCCATTTTTTTGTAGAAACATTCATTAGATTAAATTTTTCCCTATAACAAAAATTATAATTGTTAAAAAAATTGATCCAAAAATAACAAGCAAACCAGATATTCTTGTTGTTTTAAGTTCAAAACCATAACCCATATCCATAATCAAATGTCTTATTTCACTTAATATTTGAAAACTAAAAGACCAGCTTAAACCTAACACAATAAATTTTCCAAATATTGAACTTAGAAAATATTCTATAGAACTATAATTAGCTTCACCCAATAAAAGCATGGCTGTCCATATACAAATTAATATTAAAGCAACAAAATTTATAATTCCTGTAATTCTATGAGAAATTGAAACTAATGATGAAATATGCCATCTATAAATTTGAAGATGGGGTGATAGCGGGCTATTATTTTCCATAAAAATTATTTTTAATTAATGTTTCTGCAATTTCTACAGCATTCAAAGCTGCACCCCTAAGTAAATTATCTGAGACAATCCATAAATTTAAGCCGTTATTAATTGTTTTATCCTCTCGGATCCTTGAAATGAACGTATCATTTTTGCCAGCTGCCTCAATCGGGGTTGAATAACCACCATCTTTTCTCTCATCAACTACCTTGCAACCATCTGCATTATCTAACAACTGTCTTACTTTATCGACCGTAAAAGGTTTTTCAAATTCTATATTAACTGACTCCGAGTGAGATACTAACACTGGAAGACGCACACAAGTTGCTGTTAATTCAATTTTAGGGTCTAGAATTTTTTTTGTTTCATTTGTCATCTTAAGTTCTTCTTTTGTGTACCCATCGTCTGCAAATACATCGATATGTGGAATAGCATTAAATGCTATTTGCTTTGTAAAATTTTTAGATTTTATTTCTCTGTTATCCAAAAATAATTTAGTTTGTTCGATTAATTCATCCATTGGGGCTTTTCCACCTCCTGAAACAGATTGATATGTTGAAGTTACTACTCTTTTAATTTTGAATGCATCATGTAAAGGTTTCAGTGCTATAACCAGTTGTGCCGTTGAACAATTTGGATTTGCAATAATATTCTTTTTTATTTTTTTTAAATCTTCTGAATTAACTTGTGGAACAATAAGCGGAACATCAGGATCCATTCTATAGAAACTTGAATTGTCTATTACAATCGAATGTTGTGCGGCTTTTGTTGCATAATTTTCTGATATTTTTCCACCTGCTGCAAAAAAAGTTATTTTAGCTTTTGAGAAATCAAACTTTTCAAGATCAAAAACTTCTAATTCTTTATCTTTAAATGTAATTTTACTTCCAGCACTTTTAGATGAGGCTACTAAATAAAGATTATCTAAAGAAAAATTTTTTTTTTCTAAAACTTCAAGTATTTTTCTACCTACATTGCCTGTAGCACCTACTATAGCTATATTCATCATAGTCTTATACTAAATGAAGGGTAATTCGCAAATGCTTACACCATAAGATTTATCATCAATTTTGATTATACCTTTGGTAGAAGGCTTACAATTTGGTTCATTAATCATTGCAATACCAATCGCTTTTTTAAAATGTGGAGAATAACAACCAGATCTTAAATCTCCAATCACTTCATTGTTATCATTCTTAATTTCAACTGATGAAGTAAGACTAATGTTTTCTTTTTCGATCAGTACTCCCATCAATCTTTTTTGAATTCCCTTTGATTTTATTTCTTTTAATCTTTCTTTGCCTAAAAATATTATGTCTGAATCTAAATTTACATATTTTTCAAATCCACATTCAAAAGGGTTGTCATTATTATCAAAGTCATTCCCATATGAAAGTAAACCACTTTCAATTCTTTCAATTAAATTTGGGCACCCTGGCTTCACATTAAACTCTTTTCCAACCTCAAATAAGTGATCATACAAATTTAAACCAGATTGAGTATTTTCAACATAAACTTCAAATCCCCCTTGTTTTGACCAGCCAGATCTTGCAATAAGATGTTTTACTCCTTTAAAATCAAAATATTCAAAGCCAAAAAATTTTAAATCTAAGATTTTTTTTCCAAAAACTTTTTCCATCAAATGAAATGATTTTGGACCTTGGATGGCGATTATGTCTACTTGAGGCTCAATAATTTTAACATCAAAGTTATGACCAGAAGCTAAACCTTTAGCAAAAAATAAAACATCAGAGTCTGCAATAGAAATCCACCAACGTTCTTCACTTAATTTCAAAATTACTGGATCATTAACTAGATTTCCATTTTCATCTATAATTGGACAATAGTAACATCTCCCAACTTTAGATTTTGTTAAATCTCTGCAAGTCATTAATTGTATAAGTTTTGCAGAGTCTTTTCCCGATATTTCGACTTGTCTTTCAGCTGCAACATCCCAAACTTGAACATCTTTTTTTAAATGATGATATGAATCTTCAATTGAACCAAAAGCAGCAGGTAACAACATGTGATTATAAACTGTGTAAGCGGTAACACCTTGCTTTTCTATTCTTGACGTATAGGGCGTACTTCTTAATCTTCTTGATTTCGCAATTGAAAAATTTTTCATCATTTTAAAAATTCTGAGATCTTCTCTCTCATTTCAAAAGCATTTTCAATCATTATCATATGACCACAATTAATGATATGTTGTGATGAGTTTCTTACGATTTGAGAAAATTTTTTTCCTATTTCTATATTTACCATTTTATCTAACTCACCAAATATAAATAAACTGGACAACTAATATCTTCTGCTGCAACTTTTCCATTTTGATAATTGTTACATGCATTTAAATCCACTGCTAATATTTCCTTAATATCTCTTGGAGATTGAATAATTCTTTCTATTGGGTTCCCTCCTATAAATTTTTTTGAACCCTCATATCCCCATTTCATCATCAATTTAACAGCATCTGAGTCACCATTCTCTGCCAAGTTAATTAAGTCTTGATGTACTGGCATTTTATATGAGCCTCCAATAAATACTATTTTGTCCAATCTTTTTTTGTACTTATATGAGTACTCTAATGCCTCTAGGCATCCTTGTGAATGTCCAACAAGAATGACTTTATTTAGATTGAGTTTATCAAAAACTTTTTCTAACCAATCAGCAATTTCCTCGATACTTTCAAGACATGGCCCGTCCGAATTTCCATGACCTGGAAGATCAATTGAAAGTACATTAAAGTTTTTGTTTGAAAAATACTGTTCTGACAAAGACCATACGATGTGTGATAGGCCACTACCATGTAAAAAAACTAATGTATTTTTGCTTAAATCAACTCCCTGACCACAGTCAGATGCATAAAAAGTTTTATTATCAATTTTGATTATCAATTTTCACCTAAAATTTTTTTCTCAATTCAAATTTTTGAATTTTCCCAGTAGATGTTTTAGGTAATTCACAAAAAACTACTTCTTTTGGAACTTTAAAGCCTGCCAAAGTTTCTCTACAAAAATCTATTAACTCTTTTTCAGTCACAGGTTTATCTTTAACCATTTCAATAAATGCACATGGCACTTCACCCCATTTTTCATCAGGTTTTGCTACTACTGCCGCTATAGAGACTGACGGATGTTTTGAAAGCGTATTTTCAATTTCTATTGAAGAGATATTTTCTCCCCCAGAGATAATTATATCTTTAGACCTATCTTGAATCTTAATGTATCCATCTGGATGTATCACTGCTAAATCTCCTGAGTGAAACCATCCACCAGCCATGGCTTTTTCTGTTGCTGCTTTGTCTTTAAAATATCCTTTCATTACAACATTTCCTCTAAGCATAATTTCACCAATTGTTTTTCCATCTTTTGGTACTTCCTTCATGGTTTCAGGATCCAAAATTGTTGCTCCTTCAAGATTTGGATATCTAACACCTTGTCTTGCTTTAATTTCATTTTGCTTATCTTCATCAAAATCATTCCACTCATCATTCCATGCACATTGGGTTACATGTCCATAAGTTTCTGTTAATCCATACACATGCATTACTTCAAAACCTAAATCTTTCATCTTTTTAAAAATTATACTTGGTGGTGGTGCGCCAGCGGTTAAAACATGAACCTTATGTTTAAGTTTTTTTCTATCTGCTTCTGGTGCCCCTGTTATCATGTTCAAAACTATAGGAGCTCCACCAAAATGAGTTACATTAAATTTTTCAATTAAATCAAAAATTTTTTTAACGTCTATGTTTCTAAGACATACTGTTCTGCCATTTAGCATTGGAACTGTCCAAGGGTAACACCAGCCATTGCAATGAAACATTGGAACTATTGTTAAAAAATTTAATCTATTTGGCATATTCCATGCCACAGCACTTCCGGTAGACATTAAATAAGCACCTCTATGGTGATAAACAACACCCTTAGGATTGCCGGTTGTTCCAGATGTATAGCTCAGTGATATAGCTTGCCACTCATCGTCAGGCATTTTTGGTTCAAAATTATCATCACCAGTTGCCAAAAAACTCTCATATTCAAGATCTCCAATTTTTTCTAATTTTGACTGATCGGCAAATTTATCGTGAATATCAATTACGATTAATTTCTTATCAACCATACTTAATGCTTTTTTAACTTCTTTATGTAACTGTCTATCGACAACAAGTACTTTTGCTTCACTGTGATTTAAAATATAAGCGATTGTGTTAGCATCTAGCCTGATATTGATTGTATTAAGCACGCCTCCTGTCATTGGAACCGAATAATGAGCTTCAAAAATTTCTGGTGTATTAAATGCTAAAAATGAAACGGTATCCCCTTTGCCAATACCTATTTTTTCTAAAGCACTAGCAAATTTTGTTGTTCTTTTAAAAACTTCNCTCCAAGTAAATTTTCTATCCTCATAAACTACTGCTTCATAATTTGGATAAATATCTTTGGCTCTTTGCAAAAAAGTTAAGGGTGTTAAAGGAACATAATTTGCATTATTTTTATCTAAATTTAATTCGTAATTATTCATGATTAATTAAATTTAAATTTCATAATATTTGAGCTACCAGAAATTGAAGTTTTATAATGCTGTTCAGATCTTGGCAAAACTCTCTCAAAATAAAACTTAGCAGTATTTATTTTATCTTCATAAAAATCTTTATTTTCATCAAAATTTTTAAAGCTTGCCTCTAAAACTTTTATCCAAGCATACGCAATTGAAACATAACCTAAAGTTCTAAGATAATCATTGGCAGCTGCACTTACATCGTCTTTGTCTGTTTTGTTTTTATCTTCAATCCAATTGGTAAACTTACTCAAAATATCATGGTAATAATTAAACTCTTTTACAAAAGGTTTAATTTTTTCATTTTCACTTTCACATTCAGATTTAATCAGCTCAAGGAATTTGCTTACAATGTTACCATTTTTGTTTGATAATTTTCTAAAAACTAAATCTGCTGCTTGAACTGAGTTTGTTCCTTCGTAAATGGGTGTAATCCTATTATCTCTATAAAGCTGCTCAATACCTTGGTCCTTGGTATAACCATAGCCTCCATGGATTTGCATAGCATCATTAGTAATTTCAACGGCTAAATCTGTGAAAAGTGATTTTACAACTGGTGTCATTAATGAAACAAAATCTGACGCTTCTTGTTTTATTTTTTCATCTGGATGATGAAGGCTTACTTCAGTTTGTTGTGACAACCAAAAACAAAGTGCTCTTTCTCCCTCAATTATTGATTTCATATTCAATAATGATCTTCTTATATCGGCATGCTCAATAATAAAATCTGCACCATTTGTTGATTTAGTATTATTGGTTTTTCCCTGTTTTCGCTCTTTTGCATAAGCTAATGAGTTTTGATATGCAATTTCAGATATTCCTAATCCTTGGATTCCAACAACTATTCTTTCTAAATTCATCATTGTAAACATTGCATTAAGGCCCTTGTCTTTTTTACCAATCATATATCCAGTTGCTTCATCAAAATTTAGAACACATGTTGCCGAACCCTTTATCCCCATTTTACTTTCAATTGATCCTGTAGATATCCCATTTCTTGCTCCAACCGATCCATCATTGTTGACTAAAAATTTTGGAACTAAAAATAAGCTAATTCCTTTAGTTCCAGCAGGAGAGTCAGAAACTCTAGCTAAAACTAGATGAATAATATTTTCAGTAAGATCATGATCACCTGAGGTGATAAATATTTTTTGACCACTTAACTTAAATGTTCCATCGTCTTGAGCAATGGCTTTGGTTTTTAATAAACCTAAATCTGTTCCACAAACAGGTTCTGTTAAACACATGGTGCCACTCCACTTGCCCTCAACAATTTTTGGTAAGTACTTATTTTTAATCTCTTCAGTCGCGTGATGGTTAATACAATTATATGCTCCTATACTTAATTCGCTATAAAGCTTAAAAGATAGACTTGCAGATGAAAGCATCTCATCAAAAAAAGCACTGACTGTTTTTGGCATACCTTGCCCACCATATTTTGGATCACATGACAATGAAGTCCATCCATCTTCAATGTATTTTTGATAAGCCTCTTTGTATCCCGGAGGTGTTCTAACAACTCCATTTTCTAAAACTGCAGGATTTTCATCTCCAGCTTTTGCAAGTGGTAAAATTAAATTTTGATTAATTTTAGCAGCTTCCTCAAGTATATCTTTTACTAAATCTGAGGTAACCTCTTTATATCGATCGATCTCATTATAATTTTTATTGTCTCTTAATTTTTCAAAGAGAAACATCATATCTTCTACTGGTGCATTGTAGATTGGCATTAAAATAGTTTAGATGAATTAATTAATTATTGCAATTTTGAAATAATAGCATCACCCATTTGAGAAGTAGAAACTTCTTTTTTGCCCTCAGACATAATATCTTTAGTTCTAAGTCCATCATTTAGAACTTTTTGCACAGCATTTTCTAATAAATCTGCCTCTTATCTAAATCAAGAGAATATCTAAGTGCCATTGCAAAACTTAAAATAGTTGCAATCGGGTTGGCAATTCCTTTGCCTGCTATATCGGGTGCCGAACCATGTATTGGTTCATACATTGCTCTCATTTCACCATCTTTATTTTTTGCTCCTAAAGATGCTGATGGCAAAAGACCTAGTGAGCCAGTTAACATTGAAGCTTGATCCGACAACATGTCACCAAATAAATTATCTGTAACTATTACATCAAATTGTTTTGGATTTCTTAAAAGCTGCATCGCACAATTGTCAGCCAACATATGACTTAATTCTACATCTTTATATTCACTGTCGTGTAGAGCCTGAACTTCTTCTCTCCACAAAAGTCCGGCCTCCATTACATTAGATTTTTCACATGATGTAACTCTATTTGATCTCTTTTTTGCAAGATCAAAAGCTACTCTTGCAACTCTTATAATTTCACTTGATGTGTATGTGTGTGTATTAATTCCTTTTCTTTCACCATTTTCTATTGGTTTTATGCCTCTTGGCTCACCAAAATAAATTCCACCTGTCAACTCTCTTACAATCATGATGTCTAATCCAGAGACAATCTCTGGTTTAAGAGTAGATGCATCAACTAATTGTTCAAAACAAATTGCAGGTCTTAAATTTGCAAAAAGTTTTAATTCTTTTCTTAATTTTAATAGGGCTCTTTCAGGTTTTTTTGAGAACTCAACATCATCCCATTTAGGTCCACCAACTGCACCTAGCATAACAACAGCACTTTCTAGAGCTTTATAAAAAACCTCATCTGTAATTGGGGTTCCATGTTTATCATAAGAACATCCTCCGGCAAGATCCTCATCAATTTCAAAGTCTAAAGATTTTTTATCATTAAACCATTGGATGATTTTTTTAACCTCACCTATTACTTCTGGACCAATACCATCTCCTGGAAGTAATAATATTTTTCTTTTTCTAACTTTAATCATTAAATATCCAGGGTTTTTTTTCTTTTAAATTTTTCTCAAAACTTTCAATTTTCTCAGATTTTTTTAATGATAAAGCGATATCATCTAAACCCTCTAATAAACATTTTTTTTTAAATGAGTCTATTTTGAATAGTATTTCATTATTTCCATAAATAATTTTTTCATCATTTAAATCTACAGAAATTTCTTCTTTTCTATTTGCGTATTCAGATATTTCTTTAATTTTTTCTTCATCAAGAATAATTGGCAAAATACCATTTTTAAAACAGTTGCTATAAAAAATATCTGCAAAGCTTGAACTAATTACACAAGTTATTCCAAAGTCTAGTAACGCCCATGGTGCATGTTCTCTAGATGAACCGCATCCAAAATTTTTTCCTGCGATTAAAATTTTTGATTGATTGAATGGCTCTTTGTTTAAAATAAAATTATCAATTGTTTTTCCTTGATCATCATATCTCATTTCAAAAAATAAGTTTTTGCCTAAGCCAGTTCTTTTAATGGTTTTTAAAAATTGCTTTGGAATAATCATATCAGTATCTATATTAACTATAGGCAGATATGCTGGTATGCTTTTTAATGTTGTAAATTTTTGCATTTAATTCTGATACTTTCTAACATCATCTAGACTTCCAGATATTGCTGCAGCTGCAGCCATTCCTGGACTTACTAAATGTGTTCTGCCACCTCTACCTTGTCTTCCTTCAAAATTTCTATTTGAAGTCGAAGCACATCTTTCCTCTGGCTTTAATTTATCTGCGTTCATTGCAAGACACATTGAACAACCTGGTTCACGCCACTCAAAACCTGACTCTAAAAAGATTTTATCTAAACCTTCTTGTTCTGCTTGTTCTTTTACCAAACCTGAACCAGGAACCACCATTGCATGGACACTAGATGATATTTTTTTATCTTTTAAAATTTTTGCAGCCTCTCTTAAGTCTTCTATTCTTCCATTAGTGCAACTACCTATAAAAACTTTATCAATTTTTATATCTTTAGCAGACATATCCGGCTTCAAGCCCATATATTTTAATGATCTTTCTATTGAATTTTTTTTATCTTCATCTTTTTCATGATTAGGGTTTGGAACTTTTCCATCTATAGTTATTACATCTTGAGGTGATGTTCCCCATGTAATCATTGGCAATATTTCACTTGCATCAAGATTAATTTCTTTATCAAAAACTGCTTCTTTATCAGTCTTTAATGTCTTCCAATATTCAACTGCTTTATCCCAATTATCACCTTTTGGTGACATAGGTTTTCCCTTTAAATAATCAAAAATCTTTTGATCAGGAGCTATTAGTCCTGCTCTAGCACCACCTTCAATTGTCATATTGCAAATCGTCATCCTTTGTTCAACGCTCAAAGATGTTATCAGATCACCAGCGTACTCAATTACGCACCCTGTTCCTCCAGCAGTACCTATTTTTCCAATTATTTGTAAAATGACATCTTTTGAAGTTACTCCAATCGGAAGTTTTCCATTTACATTTATTCTAAANTTTTTTGCTTTTTTTTGTACTAAGGTTTGGGTTGCTAAAACATGTTCTACTTCTGATGTTCCAATTCCAAATGCAAGTGACCCAAAAGCNCCATGTGTTGCTGTATGACTATCTCCACAAACTATGACTGTACCTGGTTGAGTAAAACCTTGTTCAGGACCTATTATATGAACGATACCTTGTCTCTTATCATCCATACCAAATAATTGAACTCCAAATTCTTTACAGTTAGCTTCAAGAGTATCTACTTGGATTTTGGATTCTTCATCTGCAATTCCTTTTGAACGATCTGTTGTAGGCACATTGTGGTCAGCAACTGCNAAAGTTAATTCTGGATGTCTTACTTTTCTTTTTGAATTTCTAAGACCCTCAAATGCCTGAGGGCTAGTCACTTCATGTACCAAATGTCTATCAACAAAAAGTAACGCTGTACCATCATCTTGTAGATCAACTAAGTGATCATTCCAAATTTTATCGTAAAGAGTTGTGGGCATTGAAAAAAAAATTATTTTTTTTCTGGTGTGCTTTCTTGAGTTTGTTCAGCTTTTGGAGCCTCTTTTGAAACTTCTGCTGCTGGTGCTGCCTCTACTTTAGGAGCCTCTGCTGCTGGAGCAACGTTTTCCTCTGTTACTGTTTCAGGTTTTACATCAACATCAATTCCAATTTTTTTTCTNATCTTCTCTGCAATTCTTGCTGATTTACCAGTTCTGTCTCTTAAGTAATAAAGTTTAGCTCTTCTTACTTTTCCTGATCTTACAACTTTAATTGAATCAATTACTGGGCCATATAAGGGGAATGTTCTTTCAACACCCTCTCCAAATGAAATTTTTCTAACCGTAAATGATGAATTTATATCTCTGCTTTTTTTAGCAATACAAACTCCTTCGAAATATTGAATTCTCTCTTTTTTACCCTCGGTTATTCTAACACCAACTTTAACAACATCTCCTGGATAAAATTGTGGAATCTTTTTTTCAGATAAAATCTTTGTTACGTTATGTTTGTTTATCTCTTCAATTGTTTTCATTTTAATATTTATCAATTAATTGTTCTTATATTTTTGCCATAAATCTGGTCTTCGGTCGCGTGTTATAGCCTCAGATTGTGATAAACGCCAGTCTTTAATTTTGTTGTGATCACCTGATAAAAGCACATCTGGCACTGATTTTTCCTCCCAAATTTGAGGTTTTGTGTATTGAGGATATTCTAACAATCCATTTTGAAAGCTCTCATCATCTATGGATTTCTCATTTCCCAAGACACCCGGTATCAGTCTAAGAATGCTATCTAGTACTACAAATGCAGCTGTTTCGCCTCCTGACAAAACATAGTCGCCAATACTTATTTCTTCAATATTTCGGGTAGATAAAACTCTTTCATCTACTCCTTCAAAATGACCACAAATTAGAGCTATTGATTTTTCTTTAGATAGTTCAAGGGCAAATTGTTGATCAAATTTTTTTCCTCTAGGAGATAAATAAAAAATTCTCTCTCCATTAATTTTGTTTTGATCTAAGGAATTTGCAAGAACATCTGCTTTTAAAAGCATACCTGAGCCACCTCCATAAGGTGTATCGTCAACTGTCTTATGTTTATCAGTTGCGGCATCCCTAATATTATTTACTTTTAAATCCCACAATTTATTTTCAAGCGCTCTTCCGTATAACCCTTTATTTAAAGGACCAGGGAAAAACTCGGGATACAGTGTAAAAATTTGAGACTGCCACATGACAAAATTTAAAACTATTTTCCTTCTTCTTTAGGAGCTTCTGCTGCTGGTGCTTCTGCCGCTGGTGCTGCTTCTGCTTTAGGAGCTTCTGCTGCTGCTGCTTCTGC
>JGI26079J46598_1000244_pt1 | contig 22468 bp, 23 predicted proteins | sample SaaInl59LU_5_DNA_FD_46598 | JGI IMG/M metagenome (IMG submission 46598) | reverse complement strand
CCTTAGGCGAAAAAATTTCGTCTTTGCCTTGTGTTTCAAACACATCAACACATGTCGTTATGGAAGCTATTAAAGAATGAGATTTCAATATCAAACATTCAAAAAAGTTTTAACTGTTTATTATCAATTGATACTTTTGATTTTTGATTAGTATTCAATTTTCTTTTCGACCTAGATTTTCTACTTCCATGTTTTTCAAATACTAAACGTGACTCATATTTAAACAATTCATTTTTTCTTACATTAGAGATCTTTTGTTTCGCAATTCGTGCCTCATGTTCATGATCCACAATAGGAAAAGGATAATCACGTCCAATTTGTACACTGCAATTATCTACCAAATTATTATGATATTTCCATGGTTCATGTATAAATTTCTCCGGTAGATCAATTAACTCTGGAACCCATTTTTTAATAAAATGACCGTTTATATCATGCTCAATAGATTGTTTTATTGGGTTATAAACTCTCATTGCATTTATACCAGTCACACCAGATTGCATCTGCAGTTGGCTAAAGTGAATACCTGGCTCAAAATCTGTGAAAAGCTTTGCTAAGTAATTGCCTGATAAACGCCAATCAATCCAAAGTTGATAACTTGCAAAACTTACTAACATTGCCCTCATTCTAAACGTAATCCATCCCTCAGATATTAAGTTTCGCATACATGCATCAACAAAAGGATAACCAGTGTTACCTTTAGACCATGCAAGGAATTTATTGTCATNAGGATCAATTTTACGCAAACTTTCAAAAGCCGAATGCATGCAATGTGTTTCAATATTTGGTTGAGATTCAATCTTTTGTATAAAATGACAACGCCAAGCTAATCTTGAATTAAAGGCTGACAAATTTCTACCATAAATTTTTTTATCATCATCACAAAACTGTNATCTACGTTTTTTTATAGATTGAACAATTTCTCTTACTGATAAAGACCCCCAAGTTAAGTGTGCTGATAGTCGAGAACAATATTTTTCTGATTTTCCAGGTGCCGATATATGATATAAATAATTGCTAGACCTCTCATTTAAAAAACTCTTCAAATCACATATTGCTTTTATTCTTCCACCTCTTTGTACTCTTCCAATGATGGGAGTACCAAATAATTCATCATCTTTATTGGGTATTGTACTGTAAACATTTTTTTTGATTGGATTAATATAATCAGGTTTTGGATAAATTTTTTCTGACATTCTTTTGTTGCGAATTTTAGACCAATCATCTCGTGATGAAAGTTTTCTAACAACTCCGTTTGATGGGTATTCCTTCTGACCNATGGCATTTTTTTTGCACCAAACTTGCACTCTTTTGTCACGCTCGTATGTCCACATATTGCCAGTCTCTTCATGAGAATATATGTTTTTTATGTCAAATATTTCACTTATCTGTATAAAGATATCTACAACATCACCTGTTTGTACAATTAAAGGCTGACCTAAGTCATTTAATTCATTATTTAAATCGACAAGACAGTCATATATGAAGTGCCAATGCTTACGTGAACTGCTCTCAGTTTTCCAATAATCTGGCTCTACTACATAAATCGGTAATATAGGGGTATTCTGCTGTGAAGCGTTTAATAAAGGTGCATGGTCGTTAGTTCTGAGATCTCGTTTGAACCAAACAATATTTATCGCATCAAGTGTTCTTTTCACGTTTACATCTTTCAGAACAATATTTTACTTCATTCCATACATTTTTCCATTTTTTACGCCATGTGAATGGACGATCGCACTTTACACAAACTTTAGTGGGTAAGTTAGATTTTTTCATTTTTATCAATATGTTTAAGAAAAATATTACTATCAGATTTAATGGCTTCATACTTATCTAATTTCATTTTATCTAAATTTCTATAAATAAGGCCCATTCTAGGATTATTTCTTAGCTTAGTTTCATTTCTTATTAAAAAATCCCAATATAAATAATTAAATGGACATGCATCTTCTCCAGTTTTTGAACTCACTTTGTAATGNCAATTTTTACAGTAATTTGACATTCTATTTATATAAGCGCCACTAGCAGCATATGGCTTTGATGCCAGAATGCCACCATCTGCNTATAAAATCATACCAGTTACATTTGGCAACTCAACCCATTCATATGCATCTGAGTAAACTGAAAGATACCATTCATGAACATCATCTGGATTAATACCAGCCAATAAAACAAAATTACCAAGCACCATAAGTCTTTGTATATGGTGTGCATAAGAGTTTTCTTTTGTTTCATTAATGCATTGTTTCAAACAATTCATGTCAGTTTGGCCTGTCCAATAGAATTCAGGTAATTTTCTGTGTGCTTCCAAAAAGTTTTCACTTTTGTAAGTTGGCATTTTATACCAATACACACCTCTAATATATTCTCTCCATCCCAAAACTTGCCTTATGAAACCTTCAACAGCATTAAGTGGCGCTCTATTGTCGTAATAAGCTCTTTCTACAGCCTTTATACATTCTAATGGTGTGAGTAGGCCGCAATTTAAATAAAAACTTATATGACTATGAAACATCCAAGGTTCACCCTCAATCATGGCATCTTGAAAATCACCAAACATAGATAATCGCTTATCTATAAATTCATCTAATACAACCAAAGCTTGCTGTCGTGTCACTGCAAAGTTAAATGGTTTTAAGTCTCCAAAATGGTCATTGAAAGACTTTTCAACAAGATTAATAACCTCCATTGTAATTTTATCAGGTTGTGTTGAATAACTTTTAGGAACATCCAAGCCGTTTTTTGGTGGTTTTCGGTTTTCGCTGTCAAAATTCCATTGACCCCCAATAGGTTCATCACCTTCCATCAAAATATCGTATTTCCGTCTCATATTTCGATAAAAATACTCCATCCTGAGCTGTTTTCTGTCACTTGCCCAAGTGTTAAATTCATCAGTAGAGCAAAGAAATCTATCATCATCTCTTATTTCAACAGGAATATTTAACTTATTTTCCCATTCTAGCATTTCTAAGTACAATCTAAATTCGTTTGGTTTTGTGATAACAATTTTTTCATGATTATTAGTGAGAATAGCTCTTTTCACTTCGCCATAAAGGCTACCACTATTTCCTGAATCATCATACTTTATGTAAGTTAAATTGTAGTTCAAACCTTCAAGAAATTTTGAAAAATGTCGCATAGCAGAGAATAGAAATGCAATTTTTTTCTTGTGGTGTTTAACATACGTTGCTTCAGATTTTACTTCGCAAATTAAAATATTGTCATTTAATTTATCTACGTCTCGTAAACTGGATATAGTTTCACTAAGTTGATCACCTAATATTAGCCTTAATGTCATCGTGCACACCCTTAGAATTAGCTACAACTACACATGACGGTTATATCGACCACATTGAATTGCATTAACTATATATGGCTCAAAAACATTTCTTTTCTACTTATTAAATTATCTGGTTAGGTTGGATAATTGTTTTTATCAAGCAAATCTACTGATAATCCAGTTTCAGCGCTCTTTTGTGCTGCTAATCCCATCGCAACTGCTTTCCACCCATCAAGAAGCGAAACTTCAGGCAACTGTAAGTTACCTCTGACTAATTCAAGGAATTTTTGATGCTGAAAAAAGGTCGATCCATTATGATCACCGGCATTTAGTAACTCTTCATCTACAAATATATCTTCATGTATTGGCCCTTGAGGTTTTCTTGGGCTAATAATTAATTTTGGAGTTGGGGCAGGGCCTAGATGCTCAGGCCAAAACCTTCCTGGACCTGGCACTAATGCTTCTATTTTGCCAATTGGCCCAACAGCAGAAATTTCTTCTTGATACCTTGACCCTTCTGCAAACATACATAATTCAAGCATAGCTCTGACATTATTCTTAAATTCAACAATTACATAAGCATTATCAATTATATCTGGAGTTTTGCCATCGTATGATTCATCTAAATGATTAACTGATTGACTTGCACTAGCCATTATCCTTATCGGTTCAGACTTTATAAGTAACCTCATTAAATCAAAAAAATGACAACATTTTTCAACTAATGTTCCACCAGAATATTTATTAAACCTATTCCAATCATTTACTTTTTCTAGAAAAGGAAAGCGATGCTCTTTGATTGTGAGCATATTGATTTTTCCAGTTGATTGTAGAATTTTTTCACTAAGCGCTTGAATTGGCGGCATATATCGATACTCCATTGCGACCCAAACATGAGATTTATATGCATCTCTAAATTTTTTTAATTTAGCCACATCGTTTTCGTTAGTGAAAAGTGGCTTTTCAATTAGAATAGGAATATGTCTTTTATCTAATATCTGCATTAATTGATCAATATGACAAAAATTTGGACTAACAATCAGTAAACAATCAATATCATCTATGCTCAATAAGTCATTGATAGTATGAGTGAAAATTGCATTGGGAGCAAGTGCGTAAGCTTTTTTTGCCATTTCTATATCTGGCTCGTATATTGCTTTTACATTAGTATCTTTTAATAAAGCTATATTTCTTAAGTGTTCTTGCCCCATCATGCCACAGCCAATTATTCCGTAGTGTATTACTTTTGTCATAAAAATTCCTATTTTAATCTTTGCACATAATGTGCGTTATTTGTATCGTACCACGTTTTTGAATATTCAATTGGCTTTGATTTCTCAGACCAACTAAATCGTTCTATAAAACCTGTAATAGTACCATGAGGCAAAGAAAAATCCTTAGGTGTCCAATCGGGAAGGGGCTTAATACTTACCCTATCTTCTGCATGTGTTATCCAAAAACCTAACCGTGTCCTATAATAATGATACAGCGAATCTGATACTTGATTTTTTTTAACAATTCCTTCATCAGAATCTAACCAAATTTCTTCAAGTCCTATGATTGTTTTATTTAGATATCTTATTCTTCGCATTCTTGTAGCTTTGCTTGATGTTCCAAAGTCTGGAATATTTGAGGGTTTATCTAATTGCTTTATTTCAATGAATTTTGCGCTTGGTAATCCTCCACCATCAAGCAATTCAAGTCTAAACATAGCATAAACACTGTCATCCTTAACACCATGACATACATAGTTACCAGATCCTTGAATTTGTTTAATCATTCCTTTTTTCGCTATTACTTTCAGTGACTTACGCAGTGTTGTTACTGTTACATTTAGGGTGCTAGCCAGCACTCTTTCTGGTGGTAATCTTTCTCCATCGATTAATCTTCCAGACACAATATCTCGTATTAACAATTCAGATATTTGTATATATTTTGGTAAATTATAAAAATTTTCATTTGAAGTAATCATTATTAATCTCAAAACCTAAAATTGATACACCATTGATTTACATAGTTTGGGATGCTAATCAATCCCTAACAATTACTGAAAGTAAATATAATGACCGTNGTGCCAATCAAATCATCAAATCTAGATTCAAGTGAAATTTCATGGTTTTCGGCACTCTGTTCAGATGATTATCAATTTNTAGGCGTTCCAGATGGAAATTTAAGATCAAGCTGGGATCATTGNTCCAAAATTGTCACAGAAGCTGANAAACAAAAATTTAANAACATTCTATGTCCTTCATCTTATCAAGTAGGGCAAGATACTTTATCGTTTGTCGCAGGTTGTGCACCTTTAACAACTGATATCAATTTACTTGCTGCTGTTAGATGTGGCGAAATGCAGCCAATTATGCTTGCGAGAACAATTGCGACACTCGATCACATGTTAAGTGGCAGATTGACAATAAATATAATAAGTTCTGATTTCCCTGGGCAAACAGAAGACAGTACATATAGATATCAAAGGTCCAGAGAAGTTGTCGAAATTTTGAAACAGGCTTGGACAAAAGATTTTATAAATCACAAAGGTAATATATATAATTTTGAAAATATTGATACTTCACCTGTGGTTCCTTATCAAAAAAATGGTCCATTATTATATTTTGGGGGTTATTCACCTTCAGCATTAGAGCTTTGCGGCGAACATTGTGATGTATACTTAATGTGGCCAGAAAAAAAAGAAGAGCTAGCAAATCGTATGCGAGCAGTTAATGATATTGCAAAAAAATATAAAAGAACATTAGATTATGGTCTAAGAGTGCATGTTATAGTACGTGATACTGAGCAAGAGGCACAAGAATATGCAGAATACATAACATCAAAATTAGATGATGAATATGGCAAAATGATACGTGATAGAGCATTAGACTCGACATCTTTGGGAGTTTCACATCAATCAAAAAATAGAGAGATTGCTGATAAATATGGTTATATAGAACCAAACCTATGGACTGGAGTAGGGCGTGCTCGTTCTGGGTGTGGAGCAGCGTTAGTCGGATCATCAGATCAAATATTGTCTAAGATAGATGAATACGAAAAAATGGGTATAAGAGCTTTTATTTTTTCGGGTTATCCGCACATTGATGAAGCAAAACATTTCGGTTCTAAAGTTTTACCATATCTTAAAACATGTTCACTACCAAATGTTTATGGGCGTGTTCCAAATGAAACTCCTTCAACACCTCTAGGTATAGGAATTAGAAAATAATGAATAGAATTAAGATAAACGACACATTAGAATTTAGTCAAATCATATATGGAATGTGGCGCCTAGCCGATGGTGAAAATAATGGTGTTAAATCTGTAAAAGATAAAATTAACTTATGTCTCGAACAAGGTATTACAACATTTGACCAGGCGGATATTTACGGTGATTATTCTGCAGAGGAAATGTTTGGTCTAGCATTAAAAGAAGACAAATCTTTAAGAAATAAAATTGAAATTGTTACAAAATGTGGAATAGTTGCACCATGTGGAAAATATGCAGATGTACCTGTTAAGTATTACGATACATCAAAAAAACATATCGATGCATCTGTAAATTCATCATTAAAAAATATGAACATTGACCATATAGATATGTTGTTAATTCATAGACCTGATCCTTATATGGATCATAATGAAACAGGTCATGCTCTTGATGCATTGATCAAATCTGGAAAAGTTGGTGCGGTAGGTGTATCAAATTTCAAACCATATGATTGGGAATTATTGCAATCTGGTATGGTTAATAAACTATATACAAATCAAATAGAATTATCTTTGCAATCTGTCGATGCTTTTTCAAATGGAGATGTTGCTTTTCATCAAAAAAATGCATCGCCAATTATGGCATGGTCGCCATTAGGTGGCGGTAAACTAATGACTGGGAACTCCGAACTTACAGAAAAAATGGATCAAATTGGATTGCAACATAACGTAGATCGCTCGGCAGTAGCTATATCGTTTTTATTAAGTCATCCAGCTAATATAATTCCAATTATGGGAACTAATAATATCGACCGAATTTTAAGAATAAGTGATGCACTTAAAGTTAAAATGGATCGAATTACATGGTTTGATTTATATACTGCAGCACTAGGTAGGGAAGTGGCATAATGGCCGATGGAGGCATAGACATGTTTACGGAATTCACACCTAATTCTAGTAATACAAAAATGCTACGTAATGCATTTAGTAGATTTGCAACAGGAGTAACCATTGTTTCATGTGATAGTTTAGACGGCCATATTGGCATGACAGTAAACAGTTTTTCATCTATTTCGTTAGATCCTGCTTTAATTATGTGGGCTCCTGATAAAAAATCTTCAAGATTTAAATATTTTGAAGCTGCAGAATATTTTGCAGTTCATGTACTTAACTCTGATCAATATCAATTATGTAGTGAATTTGTTAAAAATAAAAATGCTTTTGATACAATTGCACACAGCACATCAAATGAGGGTGTTCCTTTAATTGATAATTGCTTGGCAAGATTTCATTGTCGCAAATTTGATATGCATGATGCAGGCGATCATAAAATCATTATAGGAAAAGTAGACAATGCTCTTGAAAGTACAGGTAATGCATTATCATTTTATTCTGGTGAATTTGGAGAAATTAAATCTAAAGCTCTAGAAAAATAGACTAAAATGCTGACATTTACTGAAAGGAGGAAATGCAAAATATGTCTTTATTAATATTTACAATGCAAATGTTAAGTAAGTTTAACAATTTCATTCTTAAGATTTGCAGAAGCCTTGGAATATTAGCAGTAATTTTGATGGTTATTGCAATTTTAATACAAGTATTTTTTAGATACATACTTAATAATGCATTACCTTGGCCAGATGAAGCCGCTAGATTTTGCATGTTATGGATGACTGGGCTAATGGCACCAACAGCTTTTAGACGCGGTGGATTTGTTGCTATTGATTTTATAAATCAATTTATTCCAAACATAATTAATATAATATTATCTATGTTTCTTTTATTATTATCTTTACTGGTATTAATAACTTCAGTTCAAATAGGATTTGCAGAAGTAACAGGATTTGGTGGAAAATTTGCTACAGCTTCTTTGTATATCCCCACGTCAATAGATCTTCAAAATTGGTACAGGATTCCAAGATCTTGGATGATGATGTCTTTATTTGTTGGGTGTGTATTGTTAATATTGGTAAATTTAGAATTGATAGGTAGAAATATTTTATCTAATCTAGGTAAAGATCATTTACTACCAAAAATCCATGATGATACAACCATGGAGATTTCAAAATGTTGATTTGGTTCTTACCTGTATTTTTGTTTCTTCTACTTATTGGTTTACCTGTATTTTTTGGCCTTTTAGCTGCTCCAGGTTTACTTTTATATTTTAACGGTCAAGAACGAGACATCACTTTACTATATAGAAATGTATATAATGGAATTGATAGTTTTCCTTTNATGGCAATCCCTTTTTTCATGCTNGCGGGTGAGCTTATGAACAGGGGGGGAATAACCATGCGTCTTGTAGAATTCTCNCAAGCATTTATGGGGCACCTAAGGGGNGGGTTAGCGCATGTAAATGTTTTATCATCCATGTTATTTGCTGGATTGTCAGGCTCAGCAGTTGCAGATACTTCTGCTCTGGGTTCAATGTTAATTCCAGCCATGGAAAAACAGGGATATTCAAGGAAATTTGCAGCAGCTATAACCGCAGCAAGTTCTGTAATAGGCCCAATCATTCCACCTTCTGGTATTATGATTATATACGCATATGTAATGGGGGAAAGCGTAGCAGCATTATTCTTAGCTGGTGTTATACCAGGAGCCATGGTTGGTATTGGATTAATGTTAATGGTCAAATTCATGGCCAATAAATATGATTTTCCAATAGCAACTAATAAATATACGTGGCCAGAACGAGGAAAAGCAAGTTTAAAAGCATTTTTTCCTTTATTAACGCCTGTAATTATACTTGGTGGTATTCTAGGTGGGATATTTACTCCAACTGAAGCGGCCGCTGTTGCCGTTGCATACGCATTATTCATTGGAATATTTGTATTACGAAGTTTGAAGATTAGTGATTTGTCGGGTGTGATAACTAGAGCAGGAATAACATCATCTGTAGTATTACTTTTGGTTGGTGCCGCGATGGCATTCAAAACTGTTGTTAGCCTTAGTCATGCACCTGAGCAATTAGCGGCTTTTATACTTACACTAACGAGTAACCCACTATTATTATTATTTTTAATTAATATTTTACTTTTCATAGTAGGAATGTTTTTGGATGCTGGGCCTGCAATAATCATCCTAGGCCCAATTTTAGGTCCAATTTTTATAAATTTAGGAATAGATCCAATCCATTTTGCTATTATTATGAGTGTTAATCTAACAGTTGGATTGGCTACACCACCAATGGGATTAGTACTTTTTGTTGCATCTGCAGTTTCGGGCGAGCGCGTCGAAGCAATTGCAAAAGCGATACTACCGTTTCTGGCGGTAGAAATCGTTGTGATTTTTTTAATCACATACATACCTGCGCTTTCAATGACTATACCAAGGCTTACGGGCTTTGTACAATAAACGAGTATTAGGGAGGAACAAAATGCTCACAAAAACAATTAAAACTTTAACAATAGCTGCTATCTTAGCAGGTTCATCATTTACTGGTGTTGTTGCAGACACTTTTAAAATTCGTGCAACTGCGAATTCAAATGAAAATGATGAGGATTATGATGGTCTTGTCGTATTTAAAAATTACGTAGAAGCAGCATCTAACGGAGCAATAGAAGTTGAATTATTTATTGGTACCCAACTTTGCTCAAATGGCGCTGAATGTTTACAAGGCGTAGCTGATGGATCCATAGATGTTTATATTTCTACATCTGGTGGCGCTGCAGGCATATTCCCATATGTACAAGTTCTAGATTTACCATACTTAATGGCAGATGACCGCATAGCGGAACATGTTTTATCTGGAGATTTTACTAGAAAAATGCGCTCAATGGCACTTGAGGATTCTGATGATTCAATACGTTTAATGACTATTGGTAATACTGGTGGTTGGAGAAACTTTGCTAATACTCGTCGTAGAGTTGCTGAACCAAGCGATATGGAAGGGCTAAAAATTAGAACTGTTGTTGCTGATTTACCTCAAGAATTGGTTAAAGCACTAGGTGCTTCCCCAACTCCAATCCCATGGCCTGAATTATTTACATCATTCCAAACTGGAGTAGTAGAAGGTTCTAAAAATGGCATACTGATATTATGGGTATGAAATTTCCAGATGCTGGATTACAATATGTAACATTAGATGGTCACGCATATATGGGTGCACTATGGTGGATGTCTAACAAAACCTTCACATCAATGCCTGAAGATATGCGTGCAGTTGTAAATGATGGTTTTTATGCTCTTCAACAAGCAACATTTGCTTCACCTAAACGTAAATCAATTCAAGCATATGCAGACTTTGTAGCCGGTGGTGGAGACTTATATGTTCCAACGCCTTCACAAAAAGCTGCTTTTGCAGAAGCAGCAACACCAGTTTATGATTGGTTTAAAAATAACGTAAATCGTGGTGATGAAATATTTACTGCACTTACCGATGCTGTAAGTGAAGCAAACTCAGAAGTCGGAAGTGCTCGTGCCGCTGACTTAAATTAGTACACTTAAGAGCGCGGATTTTCCGCGCTCTTAAATAAAAACTTTATCTAAATGGATACATCCAAACTTTATAATCATTGACCAAAATATGAGCTTTATTAATTTCTTCTTTAGACATTTTTTTAACAACCTCTTCCAGCGAGATAGCTGCGTCAGGGTCACCTCCGATTGCACTAAGGGTATACCACATATAAGATCTGACCAAATCTATACCAACGACACCACGACCAACCTCATAGTACCATCCAATACCGGATTGAGCTCCTGGATGACCCTTCATAGAAGCGCGCAAATACCATTCAAAAGCTCTTTGATCATCTTTTTCAACGCCTTGTCCCATTGCGTACATTACGCCAATAAGTTCTTCAGCATCAGCGTTACCAGATCGTGCAGCGGGCAACAATTCATTGTAGGCCTCTTTAAAATCTCCACTTTCCATAAGGTCACGAGCTTTTTCGATGCCCGCAAAGCAAGGCGTGGAAATAATCATAAAAAATATCAATATATATCGCATCTAATAATCCTACTTTTAATGTCTGGTATAGCTGAAGCTAATAAATTACCACAAGCTTTAACTGATGATGATTTTCCAACATTTACACCTGATCAGATTCAACTTGGGCAACTCTTGTTTTATGATAAAATTTTATCAGGAAATAGAAATATTTCTTGTGGTACTTGTCACCATCCAAAACATGGCACAAGCGATGGATTGCCTCTGGGGATAGGTGAGGGGGGTGTAGGACTAGGACCAAAACGAACAGTTGGAAGTGATTTAATAAAAAAAAGAATACCACGAAACTCTACAGCTTTATGGAACTTAGGCTCAAAAGATATAAATGTTTTATTTCATGATGGTAGATTATCAAAAAAAGATACATATGAAAATATATTTGATAGCCCAGCTGAAGAATGGTTACCAGTTGGATTTGATTCAATATTAGCAGCTCAAGCAATATTTCCACTGGTTTCTCAATTTGAAATGGCCGGAAACCCTGGTGAAAATGACGTGGCAGGTGCAGCACATGATCGAATAGACGCTCCATGGCCAATTATAGCAAAAAGGGTGCGGAATATTAATGATTATGGATCCAAATTTGTTAGCTCATATGAACATATTAGTCATTATACTCAGGTAAATATTGTCGATATTGCAAATGCTTTAGCGGCGTTCATATCGACTGAGTGGAAATCTAATGACTCAAGATATGACAAATTTATATCTGGAAACAAAATGATTTTAACAAATTCTGAAAAATCAGGTATGAATTTATTTTTTGGCAAAGCCAAATGTAATGATTGTCATAATGGAAAATTACTTTCAGACCAAAAGTTTTATTCAATAAGTCTTCCATCATTTGGGCCAGGTAGAACTAGAATTTTTGATCCTTTACCCAGAGATACCGGCCATATGGCTGAGACAGATGATTTGTCAGATGCATATAGATTTAGAACTCCAATGTTAAGAAATATTAAACTTTCAGCTCCATATGGTCATAATGGTGCATATCCTGATCTTAAAGGAATCATTCAACATCATTTAAATCCATTAAAAGAGAAGGGGCTGTGGAAACAAGAATATGTAAGTTTACCAAGTATTCAGCATTTAAATATGAATGATTTTATTATTCAGGAAGATGTTAGAGAGATGATTAGACAAAGTTCTTTTATTGATATCGAACCAATTACATTATCTGATTCCGAAATAAACGATTTGGTTTTATTTATGGGTACGCTTACAGGAGATACCATAGAGCGTATTGGTATTCCAAAGTCTGTACCAAGTGGTTTAAGCATCGATTGAATGAGGGAGCATATATACATATAGCTTTTAATTACAATAACAATATCCGATAATATATATTATGTTAACTTTCATATAAATATATACTTTACAATGTTAAAAGATATTACGAAAGTATTTCGTAACAGAAAGATAAAGCATCGGCTAACTTATCTATTTCTTCTGTTGTATTATACATTGCAAATGATGCACGTGCAGTAGATGTAACACCTAAATGTTTCATCAGAGGTTGTGCACAGTGGTGCCCGGCGCGCACAGCTATTCCCCGTTGATCGATTATAGTTGAAATATCATGAGGATGCCCAGCACCATTAAGTGTGAAGGAAAATATCGCTCCTTTATTTACTGAATTACCCTGTATGTTCAGAAAATCTAGATTTGAAAGCTTGGTATTTGCATAATCTCTTAATGATGTTTCGTGCTTGGCTATATGATCAGTCCCAATTTCTTGCATATAATCGATTGCAGCACCAAGACCTATCATTTGTACAATACCAGGAGTTCCAGCTTCAAATCTGTGCGGGGAAATATTGTATGTTACGTGATCACGTTCAACTATTTTAATCATGTCTCCACCACCCATGAAATTAATCATTTCCTCNTGGCGTTTTTTACGAGCATATAATGCACCAGATGATGATGGNCCATAAAGTTTGTGCCCAGTTATTACAAAAAAATCACAGCCAATATCTTTTACGTTGATAGGTAAATGTACACTTGATTGTGACCCATCTATAAGTGTAACAATATTGTTTTCTTGAGCAACTCTACATATTTCTTTAACATCAACGACTGTTCCAAGAACATTAGACATTTGTGTTATTGCAATTAGTTTCGTTTTTGGATTTATAGCATCAATAACAGCTTGGGCATCTAGATCTCCATTTTCATCCGTTTCAACCCATTTTATGACGACACCTTGTCTCTCTCTTAAAAAATGCCACGGAATAATGTTTGCATGATGNTCCATAATAGAGAGAATAATCTCATCTCCAGCTTTTAAGTTTGGTACAGCCCAAGAATAAGAGACAGTATTTATTCCTTCTGTTGCACCAGAATTAAATATGATTTCTTCAGGGTGATCAGCACCAAGAAAGTTTTGTATTTTACCTCTCACACTCTCATAATTGTCAGTAGCAAGATTAGATAGTGTGTGTAAGCCTCTGTGAACATTNGAGTATTCTTCAGAATATGCCTTTGAAACAGCATCAATTACTACTTTTGGTTTTTGTGCTGAAGAGCCATTATCAAGATATACAAGTGGTTTATTGTTAACATTACGCGACAATATTGGAAAATCTGCTCTAATTTTATTTACATCATACATTATTAAATTCTAACTCTTTTAAATTTGAAACCCACTGCCAAACAAATATCATAGTTGTAATAACTGAAAGTATTGTACTAATTTCAGAGAAATACGCCTCTGCAATTGAGGTTAACAAAATAGCTGGTGTTGTTACTAAAGCAGCCCAAAATAGTGCTCTTCTTGCCCCAATNTAATCCCCCTGCCCGCCAAAATATTTCAATATTAAATGTGAAACGGCAGCTATTCCGTACATCAAAAGTGGCATCATAAATACTGATGATATAAATTGTGCAGCAGCAAGGGCAGATAAACTTTCATTTGTTAAAAAAGCATGTTTTGCTAATGCAGGCAATAAAGACAGAAAACTTAATAATCCAAAGAGTATAGCAAAAAAAAGTGTTTGCTCTTCTCTTATCCCATCTTCTAGGTATCTTTTCATTACCTGGCGGGGCTTATAATGTGCTAGCTTTATATCACTTAATACAGACACGCCTTTACCGCCTATTCATCCAAGCTGCCAAGCGATCATTTATGTCATCAGCTAAGTCATTGCTGTCTATTTCATCTATAGCTTCAGCTAAAAATGCTAATACTAACATATCTTGCGCCTGTTTTCGCGGAACACCACGAGAAACCAAATAGAAAATTGCATCTTCATCAATGGCTCCAACNGTTGAACCGTGTGAACAGGCAACATCATCAGCATAAATTTCTAATTCTGGCTTAGCCAAAAAATTAGAGTTGTCATCTAACAGAAGGCCCTGAGATATCTGATATCCATCAGTTTTTTGCGCATCAGCCTTTACTAAAATTTTACCTTGGAATACACCAGTTGCTCCATTTCTAAGAACTTTCTTAAATACTTGCCTACTTTCGCAATTAACTGCGTCATGNGTGATAAATACAGTATCATCATGATGAAAACTTTCACCATCACCTGCAGTGGCACCTGCCACAGTTGCACGAGCATTATCACCAGTAAATTCTAAAACAGCATCATTTCTTGTNAGAGTTCCGTTTACAGTCATTGTAAAAGATTTAAAGATACTTTCTTTACCAAGACGACCGAAAATATGAGTAACAGTTTTGCGTTCATGATCCCTACCCTGAGTTCTAACATGATGAAAATCTGCATTATCAGCAACGTCTACCTCGAGAACCGAGTTAAAACGTGCTGCGCCAGCACCGCTCTCAAGTAAAGTAAATTGGGCATTACTCTCAATTTTAATGATATTATGAACTAATGCATCGGATGTTTCTGAGTTATGGATGTAACGAATTGCTAATGGTTTTTTGCATTTGTCAGTTATTCTAATAACTAAGCCTTCAGCAGCCATTGCTGTATTAAGTGCTGCAAGCGGACGTTTAACTGGCTTTTGACCATTTTTTTCTAAAGAACCAAATAAATCTTTTGCCCAATGAATGTCTTTGGAAGTTGCATCAACAAGAGTTTCAATAGTAGCGCCTTCTAATATTAAATCGTCAGATTGTGACAGATCTAAAATACCATCTACAAATACTATTTTAACACGATCAATACTTTCGAACATTGGGGGTTCATCATTAGAAAACAAAGCCGCAGGCTCAGTTGGAATCATAGTTAACTTTTGAGGATTAGTATATTTCCAATATTCATCCCGTTTTGTTGGTACTCCAAAATCATTGAACGCCACCAGAGCTTCAGATCTAATGTTATTGGCCCAAGTAGCGCCATTAGGCTGTATAAAAAAGTCTGCAAGTGTATCAGAAATTTCATTTTTTCCTATTAATGAATTCATTTTTAAGCAACCTCTGCCAAAATATCTGCATACCCATTTTGCTCAACTTCAAGCGCCAATTCTGGACCACCAGTTTTAATAATCTTTCCATTTGCCATAATGTGTACGACATCAGGTTTGATATGATCTAACAGGCGCTGATAGTGAGTAATAACTAGAAAAGATCTTTTACCATCACGCAGTGCATTGACGCCTTCTGCTACAAGCTTCATGGCATCTACATCTAAACCAGAGTCAGTTTCATCCAAAACACACATTTTTGGTTCTAACATTGCCATTTGCAAAATTTCATTTCGTTTTTTTTCACCACCAGAAAAACCNACATTTACGGGACGCTTCAACATTTCTGCNTCTATTTTTAATGATTTAGCTTTTTCACGAACNATTTTTAAGAATTCTCCAGCTGTTAATTCTTTTTCTCCACGAGCTTTTCTCTGGGCGTTAACAGCTGTGCGTAAGAAAGTCATNTTACCAACCCCTGGTATCTCTACAGGATATTGAAAAGCTAAAAATAATCCAGCAGCGGCACGCTCTTCAGGATCCATATCCAGTAGGTTCTCACCATTTAATTCTGCAGAACCAGCAGTAACATTATATCCATCTTTACCAGCAAGAACGTATGAAGTTGTTGATTTTCCAGATCCGTTTGGCCCCATGATTGCATGAACTTCACCCTCACCAATATTTAAATCCACACCTTTGAGAATTTGTTTATCTTCTTCTGCAAGTCCAACTTTTAAGTTTTTGATATTTAACATTTTTTATCCTACTGAGCCTTCAAGGCTTATTGCTACCAACGCTTGTGCTTCCATTGCAAATTCCATTGGCAATGCTTGTAATACTTCTTTACAGAAACCATTTACTACTAATGCTACTGCTTCTTCTTCATCCATGCCTCGTTGTCGACAATAAAACAACTGATCATCATCAACCTTGGATGTAGTTGCTTCATGTTCTACACGAGCTGTGTTATTTTTTACTTCGATATATGGAACTGTGTGAGCACCACATTTATCACCAATTAAGAGTGAGTCACATTGAGTNTAATTTCTGGCGTTTTCTGCTTTTGGGTGCATAGAAACCAGGCCTCGATATGTATTTTGTGCTTTCCCAGCTGAAATACCTTTTGAAACAATTCTAGATTTTGTATTTTTACCTAAATGTATCATCTTTGTACCAGTATCTGCTTGTTGCATATTATTTGCTATAGCAATGGAATAAAACTCACCTTGGCTTTCATTTCCNCGTAAAATACATGAAGGATACTTCCATGTTACTGCTGAACCAGTTTCAACTTGTGTCCACATAACTTTTGCTCTGTCACCACGGCAATCAGCTCTTTTTGTGACAAAGTTGTAAATCCCACCTTTTCCATTTTCGTCGCCTGGATACCAGTTTTGAACAGTAGAATATTTTATCTCTGCATCTTCTTGTATTACCAATTCTACAACGGCTGCATGAAGCTGTGCCACATCACGCTGAGGAGCTGTACAGCCCTCTAAATATGATACTGATGAACCTTTTTCTGCAATAATTAATGTCCTCTCGAACTGTCCAGTATTTTCAGCATTTATTCGAAAATATGTAGATAGTTCCATTGGGCATTTTACACCCTCAGGAATATAAACAAATGATCCATCTGAGAAGACCGCAGAATTTAATGTTGCATAGAAATTATCAGATTGCGGAACCACAGAACCAATATACTTCTTCACAAGGTCGGGATGCTCTTTTAATGCCTCTGAAATTGACATAAAAATAACTCCAGCATTTTTTAATTCTTTTTGAAATGTTGTTCCCACCGAAACTGAGTCAAAAACAGCATCAACAGCAACCTTTCGATCACCATCAGGAACTTCAACACCCGCTAAAAGAGCTTGTTCTTTTAACGGTATTCCTAATTTTTCATAGGTTTCTAGTAATTTTGGGTCTACTTCATCTAATGATTTAGGTTTATCTTCAGACATAGATTTTGGTCTTGCGTAATAATATATATCCTGAAAATCTATTTTGGGATAATCGACCATAGCCCAATCAGGCTCTTTCATTTGTTTCCAACGTTCAAATGCCTGTAAGCGCCATTCCAGCATCCATTCTGGTTCATCATTCTTTTCAGAAATTAACCGAACTATATCCTCACTTAAACCCAATGGAGCATATTCAATTTCAACATCAGTTGAAAAGCCATATTTATACTTGCCACTCAATGACTTAACTGCTTCTACAGTTTCAGCTTCTACGCCATCTTTTGCTATCATATCAGTCATATAGTTCGTCCTTTAAGCAGTTTTTACTGCATATTTTTTGTATGCTTTACTCCAAGCATCTACAAAATTCATTACTTCATGTTCTGTTGTGCTAGGACCAAGTGAAATCCTTACTGCACTTGATGCGGTAATGTCATCATAGCCCATTGCGTTCAAGGCCTGACTTGATTTTACTTTTCCGCTAGAACAAGCAGATCCTGCAGATATGGCAAACCCAGCTAAATCCATATTCATAACTTGTGTTTCACCCTTCCACCCAGGTACTGAAAAATTACTAGTGTTAGGAAGCCTTTCAACATCCTTTCCTATGAAGATAGCGTCACTTGCTATATCGGCAATTCTCATTTCCATTTTATTTCTTAATTCAGAAACTTGCTCCCATACACCATCTGTTAGATCCTTTGCTGCAGCCAAAGCAGAAGCTCCAAAACCAATAATTCCATATAAGTTTTCGGTTCCAGATCTTCGACCCTGTTCTTGGCCTCCACCCTTGATGATCGATGTTGCATCTATGCCATCGGCTAAAATCAAGGCTCCAACTCCTTTAGGCCCACCAATTTTATGAGCAGAAAGAATTGCACTATCAACATCAAGCCAATTAAACGAAATAGGTAATTTACCAAAAGTTTGCACCTGATCACTCATAACAGCACCTTTGATATTCTCTCCTTGGCAAATGCCAGTTTCACTATTGGCACCCTGAAGGACAAATTCGTCAGCTTTTTCTACAATACCATCGCTATTAACAATAAGATTACTAATTCCATGTGATTTGACACATTCATGTTCAATATCAGAGCAGTTTAATCTTTTGTTATGCATCATCAAGCTTGCCGCTTCAGTAGCACCACTAGTCCAAATTATTCCATTAGGATCACAACCAAATGATTCCGATAATTGTAAACGAGCTTTTTCAATTAAACCCTTTACTAGCCTTCCTTCAAAATGAACACTTGAAGGGTTACCAATGATATCAAGGGAAGAAATCATAGCTTCACGTGCTTCTTTTCGCAATGGAGCAGTCGCATTCCAATCAAGATAAACACGCTTCATAATAAAAACAAACCAAATATAATCATATATTTAGACATTANACCTAACTTTCATCAACAAGTTGAAAAAGGGATGGTACAGCAGGACATGGTGCAATTTGATTTTCTATTAGGTCTGATAATCTTGTTGCATGTAAATAAACGAACACTTGCGCTGATAGGCTTTCCCAAAGCCTATTACTTAATGACTGAGCTCTAGTGCCAGAGGATGCGCCAGAAACTCCTGCACCTTTTGAAAGAGCATTCATATCTTCATCAACTGCGGTTAAAATATCAGAAACACGAATTGCCTCAGCAGACTTAGCCAATTTGTACCCCCCACCNGGNCCACGTACAGATGTTATTATTTCTTTTCGTCTTAGCTTCAGAAACAGTTGCTCTAAATAATTTAATGATATATTTTGACGATCAGATATTTCACCCAATGAAACCAAACCTTTTTCACCTTCAATTGCTAAGTCTACTAACGCAATCATGGCATATCTGCCTTTTGTGCTAAGTTTCATACTTCGAGAGCCCTATTTAGTTGACGAAACCTTACCAAATCCTTAGTCAGAGTGATTAGTAGGAAACTTAACCTCAATTTAGAACCATTCTAAAGTTACTGACCATTTTAGTCAACATTTGAAATGGTGAATAGAAGCAAACGTGAGAGAAGCAATAATATTATGCCAGAAGTAATTTTCCCAGGTCCAGATGGTCGCCTTGAAGGTAGATATCATCCACAAAAAACAAAAGATGCCCCAATAGCAATTTTATTACACCCACATCCACAATTTGGTGGGACTATGAATAACAAAGTAGTTTATAACCTCCACTATGCATTTTATAATATGGGTTTTACTGTTCTAAGATTTAATTTTAGAGGTGTTGGACGTCACAAGGAGAATATGATCAAGGTGTTGGAGAATTATCAGATGCAGCATCTGCATTAGATTATCTTCAAGCTATGAATCCAAATGCAAAACATTGTTGGGTGCTGGTTTTAGCTTCGGAGCATGGATTGGTATGCAACTTCTTATGCGAAGACCAGAAATCTCTGGTTTTATTTCAGCAGCGCCGCCTGCAAATACATATGATTTTAGCTTCTTAGCCCCTTGTCCTGCTTCAGGATTGATAATTAATGGGTCATCTGACCGAGTTGTTCCACCTGTCGACGTTGAAGGACTGGTAGGAAAATTGCATGAACAAAAAGGTATCACTATTACACACGAAGTACTAGAAGGCTCTGGGCACTTTTTCGAGAATGATCACATGGATACTATGATTGGATCAGTCGACACTTATGTTAGGCGTAGATTAACAGAAAATACTAGATAATATTGCATTTCCTACGGTTGTGATATTTTCCCACCATAAGTGGGATTATCACAACCGGTTGTTGTGGGACTTGTTAATGGTAAATCATTGACTACCCTAGCTGCTAGATAGCCAAATGCTTGGGCTTCTAACATATCCCCATCCAAACCCTCTTCTTCAACTGTTATTACGGGATTTTCTAATCGCTTCTGTAAGGCTCTTATAATTGTGCGGTTTTTCCGCCCTCCTCCACAGATAAGCCAACGAGATGGAATTGATGGCAAATGTTTCTGAGCCACAATAATTGCTTCAACGCATATTGCTGTTAATGTTGCAGCTCCATCCTCGTTCGATAAATCTGACACCAACTCTGATACCGTAGAAAAATCATTTCTATCCAATGATTTAGGCGGTTTTTTATTGAAAAAATTTAAATTTAAAACGGTATCAACTATTTTTTTATTAATCTTTCCACGTTGAGCCAAATCCCCATTTACATCACATGACAAACCTAACCTAGAAAACATAAAATCATTTATAGGTGCGTTTGCAGGCCCAGTATCAAAAGCAATAACAGAGTTTTTTTCTTCAGGAAGATGCATGTTTGAATTTATTAAACTAATATTTCCAACACCACCTAGATTTACGAATGCAACCGTTTCTTTAATTTTTAGTAATTTTACGCATGCAAAATGAAAAAATGGCGCTAAGGGCGCTCCCTGTCCGCCATTAATCATGTCAGGTGATCTAAAATCCCATATTACTTTTTTTCCAGATAGTTTAGCCAGTTCTTCACCGTCACCTAATTGAAAAGTTCTTCTCAGACTTGGATCATGATTTAGGGTTTGACCATGAAATCCTATTAAATCAGCTTCCGGAAAATGTTTAATTACATCAAGATGTGCATTTTGCACTATTTGCAATGCTTCATCTAAATTCGTATTTTCAGGCCAACTGTTAAGTTTAGCTTTGAGTACTGATTGTTCTTTTGAATTATAAGGTCGAAAATACGTTTTTTCAAACCTCACAATATTATTTCCATCTGTCAAACAAATAGCACCGTCAACACCATCTAGGGATGTACCAGACATCAATCCTAAGCACTTATAAATCATAAACTAACGTCTCCTACTTGCCACTCGCAAAATTGCCGCTAAAAGGGCTTATATATGTATAAATGAAAGCAAACCAATATGACTTACAACCCTAAATCAGAGTTTTTGCAAGAAATGCTATCTCGTGGCTTTTTGCAAGATTGTACGGATATGCAAGGATTAGATGAAAAACTTCTTGAAGGTTGTATGCCTGCTTATATAGGCTTTGATGCAACTGCAGATAGTCTTCATATTGGCTCTTTAATTCAAATTATGATGTTACGATGGCTACAAAAAACAGGTCATAAACCAATTCCATTGATGGGCGGAGGCACAACTAAAATAGGTGATCCATCAGGTAAAGATGAAAGCCGACAGTTAATTACTACTGAAATAATTAATGAAAACATTAATGGTATACAAAAAGTTTTTGAAAAGTATTTATCATTTGGAGATAATTCAAATGATGCAAAAATAATAAATAATGCTGAATGGTTAGACAAACTCAACTATATCGAATTTCTTAGAGATATTGGAAAACACTTTACAATAAATAGAATGATTTCAATGGAAAGTGTTAAACTTCGACTTGATAGAGAACAACCGTTAACATTCTTGGAATTTAATTATATGTTACTTCAAGCATATGATTTTATGGAATTAAATAACCGTTATGACGTTTCCCTTCAAATGGGTGGGTCAGACCAATGGGGCAACATTGTAAACGGTATTGATCTTACAAGGCGATTAAATAAGAAATCAGTTTTTGGCCTTACAACACCATTATTGACTAAAGCAGATGGGTCCAAAATGGGAAAATCAGCTAATGGTGCCATCTGGCTTAATTCAGAAAAATTATCTCCATATGAATTTTGGCAATTTTGGAGAAATACCTTAGACGCTGATGTAGGTAAATTTTTAAAATTATTCACAGAATTACCAGTCTC
>JGI26079J46598_1000240_pt1 | contig 22673 bp, 12 predicted proteins | sample SaaInl59LU_5_DNA_FD_46598 | JGI IMG/M metagenome (IMG submission 46598) | reverse complement strand
CTGTACTTTTACTTAGTTGTTATTCTTTTTGTCTAAGTAAAGGTACTGTGGGTCTGCTCATTCTGTGCCCATTCTTAACTGCGCTCAAGTACTGGTAAGGAGCCTTCGAACTAAGTTTGGTATGGTTAGTTTAAGTGAGGACATTCCAAGGTGAAGATACTTTTAGTCCGTATATCATACCTAGCTTTGCTGACGTCTATAACAAATATTGACCGATCCTAGCATTGCATTATTCATTTATTAATTGGTTTTAATATTATTAATTACTAGTGCTTGCGGATTAGAACTAACTAAGAGTTTTGCGCCCATTAGCCTGTTAATTTATCTAGGGCTCGATATACTTTTTAACTAATATGAAAATAGTATAGCTTTATGGGAGGCGGTATAATATATATGGCGGGCGTGGCCAAGTGGTAAGGCAAAGGACTGTGACTCCTTCACTCGCGGGTTCGAGTCCCGTCGTTCGCCCACAAATTTTGTACGAAAGTATTATTTGATATTTTATTTAGTTTTTGGCTCAGTAGCTCAGTGGTAGAGCAGGGGATTCATAAGCCCTTGGTCACAGGTTCAAATCCCGTCTGAGCCATATTACTATTAAATTAGTCATGTTCTCTTTGTATTGAGAGTTTTGCACTATCGTTTGCGTCCTTAGTTCAGTTGGTAGAACGTAGGTCTCCAAAACCTGATGTCGTAGGTTCGAGTCCTACAGGGCGTGTTTGTGAGTTTTAAGGTTGACATTTTATTAAAATTTAGTTATTTTATATTTAGTTTAAAGCCCCCATCGTCTAGAGGCCTAGGACACCTCCCTTTCACGGAGGCAACAGGGATTCGAATTCCCTTGGGGGTATTCTTTATTATTTAATGTTTGCGGGTGTAGCTCAGCTGGTAGAGCGTGGTCCTTCCAAGTCCAATGTCGCGTGTTCGAGTCACGTCACCCGCTTTTAAAAATTGTTTTTTATATTTGTACAAGATCTTCATCTATTTCACTTTTGTATTTTCCTATTATTATTAGATTAGTTATCATTAGTGGTTAGTAAGGACGCCATTTGGTATCTTAGCGCTATCTAAAGATACTCTAAATTGACTTTTTTGTTGTTTTTGATAACTATTGTCTATTTGTTATTATTATTAAAATACAGACTATTTTATCGTCTTTGTAGTTTTTGTAGTTTTAATACGTCAGACTTAGTCAGACTTAGTGTAACTGTTTTTAATGATCGTTGGGTAAAATTGTGTTAAGTTAACTTGAAAAACGAGTACTATATTCGTTATCGCTAGTGTAATAAATAATATTCTCTATAATATTTTTCGTGGTCGAAAACACAATTTTATTAAATTTCTCTAAGTTCCTTGCTAATCTAGTTTAGTATTGGGGATAAACGGACTCGAACCGCTGACGTTCTGCTTGTAAGGCAGACGCTCTACCAACTGAGCTATATCCCCCTGTTAGTATTATAACGTTCATTATTTTGTTTAATCAAGTCGTAAATAGGAATGGTATAAACATTTTGATTTATAAGCAAATTTATGTATGTTTTAGAGATTTATGTTATTAGATAGAATAACTCAACTATCATTCTAGCGTGATAGTTGAGTTATTCTACATTTTTATAGCTTTGGGTTTTAATTTAGATCTCTAGTATTTTAGTTTTTTCTTTGTTTTGTGTTTGGGAGATCGCTGTTTCTTTTGTCTTAAATCCTGTCCCCGCTGGTATCAGTCGACCAAGGATCACGTTCTCTTTTAAGCCATATAACCAATCTGTTTTTCCTTCTATTGCAGCTTGAATTAAAACTCGGGTTGTTTCTTGGAAGCTGGCTGCAGAAATGAAACTCTCAGTATTTAATGAAGCCTTAGTTATTCCTAAAAGGATTGGCTGGTACTTAGCTTTTTTAATAATGTTTTTATTTATTTTCTCAATTCGATTTATTTCAATAACTTCGCCAGAAAGCAGTGAAGTTTCTCCACCTTCTTCAATTAAAACTTTTGATGTCATCTGTTTTACGATTATTTCGATATGCTTATCAGAAATTTCGATCCCCTGTGATTGGTAAACTAATTGTATCCCATTCACTAAGAATTGCTGTATTTTCTCAGCACTTTTACGTGTAGCTGTTGCATTGTCGTATTTTTGTTTGTAAAAGTCAAATTGTTGTTTTAATTTTTCGTGTGGGTTATCAATAATCGGTTGAAGATCTTTTGTACGTCGGGCTTCTAATAGTTCTTCGATTTTAGGAAGTCCCTGGACAATATCTCCTGTTTTAGGTTTTTTGTAAACTAGGTGAAATAAGAAGTTATTTTTTGCAATAAGATCGCGGTTATTTACTCCTACTAATGTGTTCTCAGACGCTAAATTTGGTATTCCTTTTCGTAATATAATATACCCAGAATGAATTGAGATGATCTGTCCAGATTGTGTACTTCGCACACCCTTCGCTATCTCGTACCCCTTATAAATTAAATCGCCGATTTTTACATTTAATCGTTGTTGTTTTGTGTTGAAAATTACTTGATTTCTTTCATTATGTGTTAAACACTGTTTATTCGAATTTAATACCGTAATTTCTTCATGTCGGTAGTATTTCTTTTTCTTTCCAGTTATATTTGGATCAACTTTGAATGCTGTTATTTTCTTCTTTTTAAATTTTTGAGTATTAAACGTAATATTCTCGTGGGTTTCGAGATAATAATTCTCAACCGTTATTGGCTTTTTATGCTTCTTAGTAAATCTCGTAAGCTTATTTTTTCTTATCAGGTTAATCTTATTTTGTTGACTACCAATCCTCATTTGACGTTTTAGTCTTTGAACTTGTGGTAAATCTATTTGTACGTTAAATATTTTTGTGTAATCTTGATATTTAAAAAATGTTCTCTTTTTTTCTGTATTAACCGTACCTTTTTCTGATTTACTGTGTGGGTACTTAGAGGAATAGGTTATGAGATTTGTTGTAGTCTGGATTGGTAGTTGGTCTAACCAGAGCTTAGACTTGACATTTTTATTTGGTTTGTTAGTTGTAAAAATTTTAAATTTCTGATTTATAGCGGATTCTTGTTCTATTAACATGTATCTTTTTTGGCGCTTAACGCTAAGTTTTTTAAAGATGGTCACAAATGAGAATAGATTTCCGTTTAGTACCCAAATAAGACCATTTTCTTTTACTTTAGTGACGTTTTGACTTTTATTAATATCTTGTAGTTTATCAGAGGAGTTACGTTGTTGTACCGTTATTAGATTGTCAAAATAGATTAGACCTCCAACGTCAGTTTTAACCTCTTTTGATGCTTCTACCCAATCACTTTTGTCAGAGTTAGGCATAATTTCAGCAATACTGGACATTTCTGCTATGATTTGTTTAGCGAAAATTTTCTGTCCAGGTTTTATAAAAATTATTGTATAACGTGGTAGGGTTAATGTAGAGGTGTTAAGGTCTGTTTCTTTAATAAAAAGCTTTTTTTCCGTGAAGGTAAAAAATACATCTTCCCCGTATTGTGTACGTATTGTTTTACCTCCTGAATCAGAGAAGTATTCTAAGATTCCGTCATGCGGTGCGTAAATTCGATCAGCAACGTTTCCTGCAAATACACCGCCAGTATGGAATGTACGCATGGTTAGTTGGGTTCCTGGTTCACCAATGGATTGTGCAGCGATAATTCCTACAGCTTCTCCAATTTGTGCCAGTCGACCATGAGCTAAGCTCCAACCATAGCAGAGTTGACAAATGCATCTATTTGATTCGCACGTTAGGGGTGAGCGAACATAGATTTTTTGGTTTGTCTTTTGAAGAATTTTCGGGGCTAAATAGGAGCAGATATCTTGCCCCCGACTGGCTATTAGTTTTTTCTTTTGATCATCGTAGATATCTTTGGCTAAAACACGGCCTATTAATCTTTTTTCAGTGGATATATAGGTTTTCTTATTTTTAATTAGGGGACTGATTAGTATCCCGTGGTATGTTCCGCAGTCAGTTTTATTAATGATAACACTTTGAGCCACATCTACTAATCGTCTTGTAAGGTAGCCTGAGTTTGCCGTACGTAATGCGGTATCTACAAGCCCTTTTCTTGCTCCATAACAGGAAATTAGGTATTCGGTTACATTTAAACCTTCACGAAAGTTACTTTTGATAGGTAGGTCAATAATTTCTCCTTGTGAATCGGCCATAAGACCTCGCATTCCTACTAATTGTCTTACTTGTGAAATATTCCCACGTGCTCCTGAGAATGCCATCATATAAACAGGGTTTAATAGATCCGTTTGACGAAAATTTACAATAACCTCATTTTTTAATAATTCATTAGTAGTATTCCATACATCGATTACCTTTTGAAGTTTTTCAACGGCTGTGATTTTTCCACTTAAAAAGCGTTCTTCATTTTCTTCTATTTTAATCTCTGCATTTTTAAGTAAACGGGTCTTTATAGGTGGTATTTTTAGATCTTCAAGACCTAGAGAGATACCTGCTTTTGTGGCATAGTGGAAACCTAATGTTTTTAATCGATCAACTAATTTTGCTGTTCGTGCAGTACCATAATTGATTAAAAACCACTGGATTAGTTTTCTCATTTCTCCTTTATCGAATGTTCGATTACAAAAAAAAGATTCCATATTCGTTTAGTTTTTGTTATAAGAGACAATAGTCTGATTCCTTAGTCTATTGCCCCTTATCTATTAAAAGTATAAGATCATGTTAAAATTTGTATTATAAGAATTCTTTAATAACTTGGTTGAATAGTAATCGACCTTTTTAGTCAGTAGCTGCGCTACTGCCTTTCAGAACCGTACTTGAGATTTTCATCTCATACGGCTCATCACGAGTGATTAGAAATATGTTTGGGATTCTTAATACTACTAAATTTGGGCTAATCGACTCATTGGCTCATCTGTTCTGTAACAGTAGATTGGAATTACTACTACTATTTGACAATTTTTGAGACATCTATCCCATATATTCTTAATCTCGCGAATAAGGTTTATGCTATTTTTCCATTACAGATATTTTTGGCTTCACCTTATATCACTATCATGAACAGAGCTTTATTTTTCCTTCTGCATTGACAAGTATCTTTTATAAATCGTTATAGTGGTTCGGCCTCCTGTATACCGTGGGTTCTGCTTTTATACTAATGTCTTATGACTACATTTAGACACAATGCTTTTGAACCTTTGGTTTTATACGTTCGTTAGTCTAACACGGCTTAATTTTCAGGATTTTCGTTTTCGATAGCCAGGTTTCCATTTCTCAAGGGACTCCCAGCTTATACTTTGGGGATTTCTTAAGAACCTTCAAAAATATTAGGAGTCCTTATTCTGCTTGTATTAAGCAGATACCGTCAATGATTTCGTCTAAATCACTTTCAGCATAAATATAAAAGTCTAAGTATTTATTTTTAGTCGAAGTCACTTCATAAACACTTCATTTTAAAAAATTGCTTTATTTCTATTAGATTTTCAGCTGATTTTTACTAAGAGCTTGCCGCACGTAGTCGTTCGAACATATTGTACAAGATTTTGGTTCTCGACCCTATCCGTATTTTCAATATCTTTTTTTAGTATGATTTTATTATTTTGAAGGCCAATTTCTATACTTTTGTCTATAGCCCCTTCTGTATTTGTACGTATCCAAATGAAAGAATGAAGACTGATCTTTTTCTGTTCATATGCTAACAGTGCGTCATTAATGCCAACAAAATACTTTATATCTTGAAGTATGTTAAAAAGTGATAGGTTTTCTATTGTTAAAAAGTAACATCCTAATACCATATCTTGACTTGGTACTAATATCGGATGTCCTGTAGCTGGTGAGGTCCAGTTGTTTGAAGCAAGCATTAATACCCTTGCTTCTGCTTGTGCCTCTAACGATAATGGAACATGTACAGCCATTTGATCTCCATCAAAGTCCGCGTTGAAGGCGGTACAAACTAGTGGGTGTAATTGGATTGCTCGACCACGTACTAGTTTTGGTTGGAAAGCTTGAATTCCTAAGCGGTGGAGTGTAGGTGCACGGTTAAGTAACACAGGGTGCCCTTTTATAACTTTTTCTAGTATTTCCCAGACTATTGGTTCATCTTGTTGGATTTTATTTTTCGCGCCACGTATGTTGTTGGCAAGTCTTAATTGTATTAATTTATGAATCACGAATGGTTGGAATAGCTCGATTGCCATCTCTTTTGGTAACCCACATTCATGAAGTTTTAATTTGGGACCAACAACGATAACCGAGCGTCCAGAATAATCAACGCGTTTTCCTAATAAATTTTGGCGGAATCGTCCCTGTTTTCCCTCAATAATGTCTGAAAGTGACTTAAGGGGTCTATTATTTGTTCCAGCAACGGCTTTTCCCCTCTTTCCGTTATCTATTAACGCATCAACTGATTCTTGTAATAGACGTTTCTCGTTTCTTATCAGTATTTCTGGGGCTAACATTTTTGTTAAGCGAAGAAGTCGATTATTCCTATTGATCACACGTCGGTACAAGTCATTTAAGTCTGATGTGGCAAATCGTCCACCATCCAGCTGCACCATAGGTCGTAAGTCAGGGGGTAGTACAGGTAAGCATGAGAGAACCATCCATTCTGGTTTTGATTTTGTTTGAATAAAATAGTTAATTAGTCGTAATCGACGTATATGTTTTTTCTTTTTTCTAAAAATTTTTCCTAGTTCTATTTCGGTCAGGGCGTCCGTTTTTTGGATTGATTTCAGATCTTCACGGATATTTTGAGCAGTATACTCTAGATTCATTTCTGACAGTAAGTTTTGTATCGCTTGGGCACCAATAATGTTATCTAATAGTGTACTTTGTGTTGCTTTTATATTTTCCTGGGTTTTCTTATTCCCATTAAAGAATGACTTACTGTAATACCAACGGTAGTAATTCCAGTCATTACCAGGTGGAATGGTATAATTAACAGATTCTGGATTGACTGCAAGATAACCGGTAAAGTATACAATTTTTTCGATTTCTTTGATAGGTTTATCAAGAAGGATTGCGATGTAACTAGGAATACTTTTTAGATACCAAACATGAGTTACGGGGGACGCTAAAAGAATATATCCTAGTCGATACCTACGGACTCTAGATTCTGTAACCTCAACACCACACTGAGAACATATGATAGTATCATCACCATTTTTTCTATGTCTTGCACGTTTATATCGTCCGCAATGGCATTCCCAATCTTTTACTGGTCCAAAGATACGTTCACAAAAGAGTCCATCCATTTCTGGTTTAAACGTACGGTAGTTTATTGTTTCAGATTTTGTAACTTCCCCTATTTTTGTACCGTTGGGTAATAATCTTTCACTCCATTGGCGTACTCGTTCAGGGGATGCTAAGTGAATTTTAATATATTCGGATTGTGCTTTTCTAGTCAGATCGATATCGTTAAGACTATCTTCTTTTTAATCCAGTCATGAACAATTTCTGTTCAACAAGCTTATTCACGTTAATTAGTACATAAGTCGCCTTATCGTTAAAAATATGATTTCTTTATATCTCGTTGTGTACTATACGGTTAACTTTGTTCTATCCTCGCTATATGATTTCAAGTTAATAGATAGGGTTGGATAAATAAAGATGTATTGATCGTTACTATCTTTTATCCCAAGTTATTGTGTATTTTGTATCACTGATTTATTAACAAATCGTAGCGAATAATTAGAAAGTAATTTTTTTAATACTTTGAGGTATCCTGTCTTGAGCTTTACGCCTCTTAGTGTAGAAAAAAGTGCGCAGTAACAGTTTAAAATTAATATTTTTCGAGGAGGATTTTACTCTGTGCATTTGTACACATATTTACTACTAGCGTAAATCTTTCACGAACCACCAAATCATTTGTTTAATTCGTTAGTTTTTCGATTATAAAATTAGTCTTCGGTTAGATCGAAGGTGGATTAACGTTTGCTTTTATCAAAAAATTGCGTATAGTGATAGTATGGATATATTGTTTATTAATCCACGCTATTAGGAACTAAAAGTAGCTTGGTAGAAACTAAGAAACTTGTAGAATATTAAGGTTATTGGTAGTTTCTACTGGTATTATTTCATACGAATAATATCGATTTCTTTAGTATTGTCAAATGTATCTATCGTATAAAGTCCGATGTCTAAGCATAAAGATTGTAATTCACGTATCAGAACTTTAAAAGACTCTGGTGTTCCAGGGTTTGGTATAGGCGTACCTTTGATTATAGCGTTTAAGGCATCATTACGTCCTTTTATATCATCAGATTTAACAGTTAAGAGTTCTTGGAGTGTGTAAGCTGCACCAAAACCTTCTAGTGCCCAAACTTCCATTTCCCCTAATCTTTGACCACCATTTTTAGCTCGTCCACCTAACGGCTGCTGTGTAACTAACGAGTAGGGACCAGTTGATCGCGCATGAATTTTATCATCCACTAAATGGACTAATTTTAACATGTAAGCGTATCCGACCGTAACTGATTGCTCAAAAGCTTCGCCTGTTCGCCCATCGAATACTTTACTTTTACCTGGGGAATTCGGTTCAAACAACCATTTATACCCAGTTTTTTGTCGGGCTTCATAAAGTTTGTTATATACAAGATTACGAGATGTTTCATTTCCATACATCTCGTCGAATGGAAGAATTCGATAATTTTCATCCAAGTGTTTTCCTGCTAGCCCTAGTAAACATTCTAGGACTTGTCCAACATTCATTCGTGACGGAATACCAAGTGGATTTAAGACCATATCAATAGGTGTTCCATCCTGTAAATAGGGCATGTCTTGACACGGTAAAATATTTGAAACAATTCCTTTGTTACCATGGCGTCCTGCGATTTTATCCCCGATCTGAATTTTTCGTTTTTGTGCTAGATATATATGTATTGATGTTTTTTGGAAGATTTGAATATCAATAACTCTACCTTTAACACCGTTCGGAACTTTGAGTGATGTATTTTTAACATCACGACCTTTCTCTCCAAATATTGCGCGTAATAATCTTCCTTCTGGTGTTTGGTCTGATTCACCCTTTGGTGTTACCTTTCCGACTAAAATATCTCCACTTTCCACCCACGTTCCAGGAATTACTATTCCATTCTTATCAAGGTAGCGTGTCGCAAAATTACTTATATTAGGAATATTTTTTGTAGTTTCTTCTGGCCCTAACTTAGTTTGCTGGATTTGTACTTCGTATTTTTCAATATGTATTGATGTATAAATATTTTCGTGAACTAATCTTTCGCTAATTAGTATAGCATCTTCGAAGTTGTATCCTTCCCATGGCATATAAGCAATTAAAATATTTTGACCTAAGGCCAGTTCTCCTTTTGCTGTTGCCGCACCATCCGCTAATATGTCACCTTTTTTTACCCATTCTCCTTGTTGGACCAGGGGTTTTTGGTTAATACACGTGTCTTGGTTAGATCTTTGGTATTTTTGGAGTTCATAGACATCTAAGCGTTTTCCAGAAGTTTTCTTATCCTGACGTTCGCTATTAACATTTCTATTCGATATGCTTGATTCTATCTGGTCATTATCTGTATCGATTTTCTTCTTTAAAAAGAGATCCGCAAGATTATTCGATTTTGTAACTTTATGTCGTTTCTCGATAGGTTCTGTTTCTAACGAGTGAAATTCTAAATGGTTTGAAAAATCTTCCCAGTTTGTATTTTTAAGTTTACCGTAAGGGGATTGTAATGGCGATGGGTCGATTATGATTTTCTCAGCGCATACGTGTTGAACGAAACCACTCTTTTTTGCAATTATGGTTGAACCACAGTCTCGAGCTGTTTGTAATTCTAACCCTGTTCCCACTACAGGTCGTTGTGATTTGATTACAGGTACAGCTTGACGTTGCATATTTGAACCCATTAGCGCACGGTTTGCATCATCATGTTCCAGGAATGGGATTAGTGAGGTCGCCACAGAGATCATCTGGATCGGTGAGACTGCCATATAATCGATTTGTTCGGGCCCAGCAGTAGTGAATTCTTGCTTGTATCTAATTGGTACAGATTTATCTCTTAAGTGCATCTCTCCGTTTTCAGAAAGTAAAATATCACCCGGAGCTAAGGAAGCATTTTCTTCCTGTTCCGCAGATAAGAAGAATGGACTGGTACCCCTCTCTACCCTCTTATTTTTAACCTTGTAAAAAGGGCTTTCTATAAACCCATACTTATTGATTCTAGCATGAGTTGTTATTGATCCCACTAGACCAGCGTTAGGGCCTTCAGGTGTTTCAATTGGACAAATACGGCCATAATGACTTGGGTGAATTTCACGAACAGCTAAACCTGCTCTTTCGCGATTCAGACCTCCAGGACCAAAAGATGTAATACGTCTCTTATGAGTAATTTCTGAAAGCGAATTTGTTTCATCCATAAATTGAGATAATTGGCTAGATCCAAAAAACTCTCTTAAAGAACTTATTAAAGGTTTTGAGCTAATTAAGGTAGCCGGTGTATTTACTGTATCTATATGAATTTTAGATTTATTATTCTCAGTGACTGCTCGTGAATTAGTTTCTTTTTTCTGGAATTTCTCTAATTTTTCACGTGTAATTCTTTCTACGCGGGTGATACCTATTCGTATTTGATTTTGAATTAGTTCCCCTGAAGATCTAATACGTCTATTCTTAAGATCATCAATGTCATCGAGACTTCCAATACCAAATTCTAAATTGATCAGGTAGTCGACTGCTGCTAGTATATCTTCTGGTCGTAATGCTCTACATCTTGGCGATGTGGCTATTTTTAATTTTTTATTCAGTTTTAGTCGCCCCACTTCCCCTAGATCATATCGTTTGGGGTCCATGAAGTTTGAATATAGTAAACTACGTGCATCTTTTACAGTCGCTGGTTTATCGGGTTTTATTAATGAATGTAATAGAATAAGGGCCTCGAATGTTGTAGCCGGGTTTCCTTTTTCCAAAGATTTAACTAAGAATTCTGGGTGGCGTACTGCATAGAATATCTTTTTTTGTGGTAACCCTAAGGCTTGCAGTAATATGAAAATAGGGATTTTTTTAATTTTATCTATTTTCGCCCAAACGTACCCATCTTTATCAGTTTCAAGTCTAAACCAAGATCCTCGATTTGATATAATTGTACCTGTAAATGTTTTTTGATTCTCTTTATTGAACTCGGCCTTATAGTATATCCCCGGGCTTCGCACAATTTGGTTAACTATTACTCTTGGTGAACCATTAATAATAAATGTGCCGCGTTCTGTCATTAATGGTATTTCGCCAAAGCAGATATTTTGTAATTTTGACTTAAATTGATTATTATAATTTAATTGGGCTGGAACATATAGAGCGGCACTGTAAGTTTGGGCTTTTTTAATAGAGTCTTGTGGTGAATATTTTGGTTTTTTAAATCTTAGTTTTGAGGCGTGTAATATTAATTCTAGCCCACCATCTTCTGTTTTAATACTAGAGATGTGTTCTAGCTCTTCACGTAAACCCTTCTCTAGGAACGAGAGAAAACTTGCGCGTTGAATTTCTATTAAATCTGGGAGTACAAAATTTTTAATCATTTTGGTAGGTCGATTATTTTGTTATCGCCTGATTAATCGAGACATGAAAATGTTTTCATCTCGCTATTCGTTAACAAATTCTGTCTTTTATTTCAGTTCGTTCTTCTCATACACAAATTTTTTGTCTTTAAGCTTTATTCGTTCTTCTGTAAATGGGATCTATTTCCGAATCTAGTACTGTCTATTTTAATTACCGTTTTACATTTTCATCCCACCTAAAATAATAAAGGGGAGTGATAATTGGTTAGTAGTAATTTGCGACTTACTTTACATTTAAAATATTATTAATCAATTTAGTATTCTAAATTATAGTTCTAGCTTTACGAAATATTTTAATTTTAGTAGGATTGTTGATCGTTATTAACCTCCTATAAATCCAAACGTGATTATTATTCATTTGGCTTCTGTCCCATGGTATATTACGTTGTAAATATTTCAGTATGTAACCTTGAATATAAGTTGTTCTTGTTACTTCGAGTTTGTCTTTCATAATTTATTCGTCACTTTAAATAAGGTTTGAAGAAGAAATAAATTTTGGCAACCGAAGAATCTCTATTTTGTCTTATTAGCTGAGACAAGTGTGTGAGAGTTATTAGTCATATAGGTTGTGTGTCCTACTACCCGTTACCGTATATATATATATATTTCTGTCTAAATTTCTCGTATTCCACTTACATCTTTTTTAAATTGTGGTAGCTTAGAATTCTTAGTGTTAATGATTTTAGTTTTTAACTCGTTACGTTTAAAGTATTTTATTTTGGTCTTATCTCGAATCGCACACAGCTTAACTTTAGTACGGTACTTTAGTTTGTTTTGGTTATCTTCTAATAACTTTTGGTTTTCCCATGGTATTTACACGAAGTGTAGTAGGTGTTAATATTATCGAATCGCACTTATTTTACTAGGTTTATGGTCAACACATACATTTTAAATGGATCGTGAAAGTAGGTATTTTTGTTTATCTTTAGGTAATTAGTCTAGGTTTAACTTTTGCCAATCGCGTTTTTCACTATTTTATTTTTTGAAATATTTTAATATTGGTCTCAGTGGATCGATAAAGTTCAAAACTTTTCTGTTATACTAATAATGCGGAGTTTTAAACTTCGATTACGGCGGCATGGCCAAGTGGTAAGGCAGAGGATTGCAAATCCTTTATTCCCCAGTTCGAATCCGGGTGCCGCCTTTTTATTTCCATAAAATATTACATAGTAAATCCTTTCAGTTAACATTTTCACAATATTTTAATTACAAGTATTCTTTTCGTAAAGCTCCTTTTAGAATAGAAGATTTCACTAGAAAAATCTAGAATAATTTTTTGTTTGATGTACAGTTGTAAGACTTAGGTTAGTCCTGTTGTATGATAGTTTTCTAGTATTTTGGAATTTCATCAACTGTAGATCTAATTTAAAATTTTATTGGAGTATATCGTGATTACTGTAGAACAAATGGTAGATTCAGGGGTTCATCTTGGCCATCAAGTACGTCGATGGAATCCAAAAATGGCACCGTACATTTATGGTGAGCGAAATGGAATTCATATTATTGATATTTTACAAACATTAATTTGTTTAAAAGATACTACTAATTACTTATCTAAAGTTGGGAAAGAAAGTGCGGTTCGTTAGCGTAATTAACGTTTATATTTTTATGAAAGTAGAAGTTAACTCTTCATAGACTATTCTAGCTCTCTATGCTGTTTGTATTGTTTTAAGTTTGTACTAATAAAACTACGACAATAAAGCTGAAGTCAGCATATTTACTTTGCAGGTATAATATATGTAGAGATTTTTTAAGGTTTTAAAATGGTTAAAGTATCAGTTTAATAGTAAGTTCTATTACTATTATATTACACGCCCTTGGTACGAAAATTTTCTATTTTTATCATTCGGGTGGGTTAGTAGATCACTTTTATATTTTAATACTCTATTATTTAGTATTTCAAAATATTAAGAACGAACCAGTGTAAAGTATTGCGTCTTATCCGTGAAAGAATAGATTATATGTTTATTTCAGCATGTTTTGCTGTATGATATTAGTATAAATTATTATTTAAGCTTGGTGATTTTTACGTCATGCCTTGTTTTTAATGGTGGTAAAATTTTTATCAACCTAACAATAAAACAGTTCTTTTTGTTGGAACTAAGCGACAATTCGGTACTATAATTGAATCTTGTGCTGAAACATCTAATTCTCATTATGTTAATCAGCGTTGGCTAGGTGGAATGTTAACAAACTGGTCAACTATGAAGGTTTGTATTGAGAATTTACAGACTTTAAATAAGCAAGAAGAAGACGGTACTTTAAGTCGTTTAACGAAGAAAGAGGCTGCTATTTTAAATAAGCGAAAAGATAGTTTGGTTCGTTATTGCAGTTAGTATCTCGAAAGTTATACTATAAATTGTTTACAGTTTTCAATTTTAAGGTAGAATCCTTTTATTCTCATTCGAGAGTCATTATAGAATCAGGCATATCTTAGAGATTGGGTTCGTTGATCCTATCTATTATGTTATCCTGATAGTATTACCTAATATAACCCATATAATTAGTGTTTTTATTGATTTAAGGTGTTACTTTTATCACCTTAAAGAATTTTAAAATAATAATTCGTAGTGTCTTTGATCTTAAGACCAATAGAAATTTTAGATATTTTACCTGTTCACTAATAGTTTTGTTATTAAGGTTTTAAAATTGTATAGCTACGAATTAGTTGTAGGAATGTCCTCGATGCGGAGTATTTTTAAGGATTGATAGTATTAAAAAAGCTGGAGGGTGGCTTAGTATTTCATTAAGTTTCTATTTTTAGGTATTAGAAGAGTATCACTTTTCACAGTATAGGTTTTTAGTAGTACCTTATTACTAAGGTTACTTAATGCTAAATTTTAATATTTTTTGACTATTTGTTTAATTTAGATTGGTCGGATGTACTAAATTTTTCCCGTTTAGTCTCTCTTTCGTTTCTCTGGAGAATTTTTCAGTAAGTTCTCTTTATTAGGGTTGGATACTAGTCTGAGTAATACATAGACGTTTGTCATAAATTTTTGCCTTTAAGTTGTAAGTAAATTAATTTTATTCTTAAGTATGACTGTATAGTTGATTAAAGAATAAGTCCGGCCGGTTAAAAATATTTGTTGGCAGATCTTATTCTCTATATTTTGTTTTATATTTTGCTATAATACAAATACTCTCATTGGTATATGTGTTTGTTAGAATGAGGAGTATTTTTGTATGCGTTCTTCGCTTTAGATTTTTCGTCACTAGGTTAAAAAAGCTAGATGATACTTATTCATGTCTAGATTTACAGGGGAATAGTTTTAAGTTTATATTTACCTTCGATACGTTAATATTAGTATGTCCAGATTCTTTGGAGGGTAACTTTAGTTTACCAATTCAGAAAGCTAGAAAAGTACTTTGGTGGTGTAAAAGAGATGAAATCTCTTCCTGATGTAGTAATTCTTGTAGGGCAACCCCGCGAGTTAATTGCTGTTAAAGAATGTATTAAATTAGGTATTAAAACAATCACAATCTTAGATACTAATTGTGATCCAACGCTAACAGATTTCTTCATTCCTGGTAATGATGACTCAATTCGCTCAGTAGAACTTATTCTAAACGAGTTAACAGCAGCTATCGTTAAAGGTCAGAATACTAAGTAAAGCGATACCAAATTTATATATGTTCCATTTTAGAATTGAAGATTTTTAATAGAAGGTAGCTCATGGATGCAATTATTTTTAATTCAATTTATGAAATTGCAAGTGTGGAAGTAGGTCAGCATTTTTACTGGTCATTTGGTGATTATCAAGTTCATGGTCAAGTTTTAATTAATTCATGGATCGTTATTGGTATCATTTTAGCAGGTAGTCTTTTAACTACTCGTGAATTAAAAACTATTCCAGAAAGTGGTCAGAATTTCGCTGAGATTTTAACAGAATTTGTTCGTGATATTGCTAAGACACAGATTGGTGAGAAAGAATATAAAACTTGGGTACCATATCTTGGTACTCTTTTCTTATTCATCTTTGTATCTAACTGGTCTGGTGCACTAGTTCCGTGGAAAATTATTGAATTACCTAATGGTGAACTAGGGGCTCCTACAAATGATATCAACACAACAGCAGGTCTTGCTCTTCTAACATCCGTTTCGTATTTCTACGCAGGTCTTGGAAAACGTGGTTTAGAGTTTTTTACTAAATATATTGAGCCTACGCCAATTCTATTACCTATTAACGTATTAGAGGATTTCACTAAGCCTTTATCACTTGCTTTCCGACTTTTTGGAAACATCCTAGCGGATGAGTTAGTTGTTGGTGTATTAGTTTCATTAGTACCACTTGTTATCCCAATTCCTCTGATTTTCTTAGGACTTTTTACTAGTGGTATCCAAGCATTAATTTTTGCTACTTTATCTGGAGCTTATATTGGTGAAGCAATGGAAGGACATTAACTTTTAATATGCTCGAATTTTATGAGTACAATCGATAATAAAAATTTTATCGATTGTATTTATTAGACTAAGGATAAAGTTTGCTATAACTTACCGTTCGTGGTACAGAATAAATGATTACGGTTGAATTTAATTTATTATTTGTAAGCTTGGTTGTTAATGTTTTCGTTTTGTTTTTTTTACGATATAATAAGATTATTAGAAAACTTTTCATTCTGAAACTATGAAACCTAGTGTAAACGGGTTTTGATCTTTACTTTGGCTGTTATTAGCCCTCTTTTTTTAACAACAGAGCGCTTAATATTAAGATTAGGTATTTAAGATCGATTTATTGATTATATAAAATCAGATGCTAAGACTTTAGTATTTTAAACAATAAGAAATTTTACTTTTTAAGGAGAGGATTATGAATCCAATCATTTGTGGTGCTTCTGTTATTGGTGCAGGTCTAGCTATTGGTCTAGGTGCAATTGGTCCTGGTATTGGTCAAGGTACTGCTGCCGGTGCTGCTGTAGAAGGAATTGCACGTCAGCCTGCTCAGGAAGGTAAAATTCGTGGTACTCTTCTATTATCTCTAGCTTTCATGGAAGCTTTAACGATTTATGGTTTAGTTGTAGCTCTAGCTATTATTTTCGCTAACCCATTTGTTTAAATTCCCTCTTACAGATTTACCTCCTGGTAAATCTGTACTTAATTGTCTTTTAAAATGTTATATATTGGAGGTTTTACGTCGTGATAGTGAGTAACATCAATGTGTGACACGTATGAAAATAAAGTTAGTCTTTATTTAAAAATAGCTTAGTGTAAGTGTAGAGCATAAGGGGGTAACCTAACGTGCTTTTTTAAAACTCCAGTACGCTTTTAAAAAATATTTTTTGCGTAAAGCTTGGTAAAGTCGGTTGGTAACAGCTATAAAGTTTGGTATTTAGTTACAGTACAGAGGTATTGTTATCTTTGAGATTTATTCTTTTTAAATTTAACCGGAAATTTCCTAGTGTTTTGAAAAAAAACATAGGGTTATTATTAGTCTAAAACTAGAATGTTACTGGATCTTTCTAATACATTTGTTCCAGAACTGACAAAATTACGAATTAATAGTTCTATAATTACGCAACATCGCGATTAGTTTTGGTATAAACTTTTTATTTTCTCTATTTTAATTGGGGATCTCATTGGGTAAACGTTAGATATTGATCATGGCAATCCCGTCAGTGTTTAACTTATAATACTGATTATGAGATAGAACTGTAGTAATAGTATAAAGACTTTTGACTTTCATTGCACGATTTTAAATTAAATTTTTGCAATAAGAGCGTATGCTAAGAACGTGGAAAGTTGTTTGTATTTGACGTATTTTAGTCGTATTAGATTTTAACGTTTTATACCTGCAGTGAGAGTATGGATTTATCTTTCTACTGAACGTCTGATTGTTATATATTCAGATTTTGTCATGATTGTATTGTCCTTTTATGGTTTATTTTATTTATCCGTTAGAGCGCCGTATGAAATGAGCGTTTCAAGTACGGTGTGAGTGGTGGGAAATTATTACTATGGCGCTTTATTGCCTAGTTATTCACCTAACCAAATACATTTGCCTCTGTTGCAGAATCAGAAGGTTTTGGAATTAACACAGATTTAATCGAGACTAATGTTCTTAACTTAGCAGTAGTTATCGGTGTATTAGTTTACTTCGGTAAAGATATTGTATCTGATACGCTTAAGACTCGTAAAGAAGCAATTCTAAAGAGTTTACAAGATGCTGATAACAAGTTTCAAGAAGCTACAGATAAGTTAAATGAAGCTAAGAAACAGTTTGAATTTGCTAAAGTTAAAGCTGAAGAGATTCGTGCTCAAGGTCTTGTTACTGCAGATAAGAGTTCGAAGAAATTATTAGCTCGAGTAGAGGATGACATTAAGCGTTTAGAAGAAGCTAAAGTAGCTACTTTACGTTTTGAAGAGGAAAAAGCTATAACAGAAGTTTGTGAAAAAGTTAGCCGTTTAGCTCTAGAGCAAGCTGTTGAAAACTTAAACAAACGTTTAGACCCAGCTTTACAAAAACGTATTATCCAACTAAACATTGCACTACTAGGTAATTTAGCAACAAAGTAGTTAAATTCGTGTAATTTTAGATTTCGATAGATAGCTATTATTCTAAAGACTCTTCTCTTGAGTATCCTCTTCTATCGTATTAATCATTCCTTTGTGGTAAACGTTCCATAAAATCAGATCTATTTAGTTTTGTTTATTAATACTAGAAATCAAAAACACCATGGTAAAAATTCGTCCTGATGAGATTAGTAGCATCATTCGTCAACAGATTGAGCAATATAACCAAGAGGTTAAAGTTGTAAATGTTGGTACTGTACTTCAAGTAGGTGATGGTATTGCAAGAATCTACGGTCTTGAGAAAGTTATGGCCGGTGAGCTTGTTGAGTTTGACGAGGGTACTGTTGGTATCGCTTTAAACTTAGAAGCTGACAATGTTGGTGCCGTTCTAATGGGAGATGGTCTTCGTATTCAAGAAGGTTCATCAGTAAAGGCTACTGGTAAGATTGCTCAAATTGCTGTAGGTGAAAACTACTTAGGTCGTATTGTTGATGCATTAGCTCGTCCTATCGATGGTAAAGGTGAAATTGCTAGCTCAGACACTCGATTAATCGAGTCTCCGGCTCCTGGTATTATCGCACGTCGTTCAGTTTATGAGCCACTACAGACAGGATTAGTAGCTATTGATGCTATGATCCCTATTGGTCGTGGTCAGCGTGAGCTTATTATTGGTGACCGTCAGACAGGTAAGACAGCTGTAGCTACAGATACTATTCTAAACCAAAAAGGTCAGAATGTTATTTGTGTATACGTAGCAATTGGTCAGAAGGCATCTTCTGTAGCACAAATTGTAAATACGCTAGAAGCGCGTGGTGCAATGGACTACACTATCATCGTAGCTGAGAATGCTGATTCTCCTGCAACATTACAGTATCTTGCTCCGTACACGGGTGCTGCTTTAGCAGAGTTCTTTATGTACACAGGTCGTCATACTTTAGTTATTTATGATGATTTATCTAAGCAAGCCCAGGCTTACCGTCAGATGTCATTACTATTACGTCGTCCTCCAGGACGTGAGGCTTACCCAGGTGATGTATTCTACCTACACTCTCGTCTACTTGAAAGAGCTGCTAAGCTAAGTGATGAGCTTGGAGAAGGTAGTATGACTGCTTTACCAGTTGTAGAAACGCAAGCTGGTGACGTATCTGCGTACATTCCTACGAACGTAATTTCTATTACGGATGGTCAGATTTTCTTATCGGCTGATATTTTCAACTCGGGTATTCGTCCAGCGATTAACGTAGGTATTTCAGTATCTCGTGTAGGTTCTGCTGCTCAAATTAAGGCTATGAAGCAAGTAGCTGGTAAGTTAAAGCTAGAGTTAGCACAATTTGCTGAGTTAGAAGCATTTGCTCAGTTCTCTTCAGATCTAGATGCTGCGACACAAGCACAACTTGCTCGTGGTGAGCGTCTACGTGAGCTATTAAAGCAAGCACAATCTGCACCACTTGTTGTAGCTGACCAGGTTTCGACTATTTACACAGGTGTTAACGGTTTCTTAGACGATATCGCTGTTGAAGACGTTCAAAGTTTCCTTGCTGGTTTACGTGAGTATATTAATACAAACAAGCCAAACTATGCAGAGATTCTTAATTCAACTCAAGCTTTTACACCAGAAGCAGAAGGTATTGTTAAGGAAGCTATTTCAGAATACAAGGCTGTGTTCTCTAAATAATTCATTTCAATAAGTAAGTTAATAATCACGTTAGGTGCTTATATCTTATTTATTGAAAATTTATTCATATATAACTTTAAGGTGAGTAAGTATACATTTTGGTAAGAGTAAAGGTTTTAGTTATAATTTTTAGTCATAATAACAACTAGTTTGATTGGCTTTTCCTAATTATCACTTAGTTTTGAGCTAGTTGTCTCTATTCTAAATATTGCAATTTTGCTTGATAAAATACATTTAATGGTAAAGTTAAAAAAGATATTTTCTTTATTTTCCAATCGCTTAATGCAGAATGGTTTAACTAATTAATTACGCAGACTATAATGGCAATCTCATACAACCGTTTTTCCTCTATAAAACCATCTGAGGTTATTGATTATAAAAACATTGATCTTTTACGTAAGTTTATTACAGTTCAAGGTAAAATTTTACCACGACGAATTACGAAACTTACAGCAAAACAGCAACGTGCTGTAACTAGTTCTATTAAGCAAGCACGAACTTTAGGTCTATTACCTTTTATCAATAAAGAAAGTTAATAATATTTAAGTCGTAACAGTAGTTACGACTTAAATATCTCTATAATTTCCAAAATATTAACATATACTGTTATCGTATAGATTTACCACAGTAGAGTCTGTAGTAATCTGTGATGTAAATGCCTCTTCTCATGGTATTATTTTGGCTTGAATAGAATAGCAACAATCATAATTAGTTTATTTTAGCGGTTTGTGAAATAGGAGGTCCTTAATCTTAGTATGTGTACAACAGTAGATAATAAGTGGAGTGGTATTCCATGGCAAAGCATACGGTATATAGTATTTAATATTCAATGTCGGATATATGGTTCGACAAAGTATATTAGTCTGAAGAAAACGAGGAATTTACAAAGATTACTTTTCTCTTCCAAGTCTGCGAAATTTCTTGCAATTCGTCAGACTATTGGGGTGGATGGTAGGGACTATTTTGTCTCCTCTAATCTTTCTAAGCTATTGTGTCGTATTAATTTTGATCCTAAAGTGTGTGAGAATTCGTGTTTTATTGTATCTAACGGTGTCGAATTAGACATTCAATTATCACTAGATCAGGTAAAACAGTATCTTGCTAAGTTAGCATTAGAACCAGAGTGGGAGTCCATATTCACTACCTACGATTTAAATTCTTTTGCGGCTAGACCAGGCTATTGTACACATGATGCAATACAGTCAATTACTCAGCAAATTCGTACTCCTCCACATCAGTATGTCTTAAAGACAAGTATTATTCGATTTCGTGACAGAGTTAGCCGTAGCTATTTGGTACAATCTTTACAGTTAAGTGGATTTCTATTACTGAAGTCTCAGATAGAAGTCTGGTCATACACTGGATTTTTGGATAAGCAAGCTTTCCCTTTTTTTAATAGTGATCGTGGAGCAAATCTTCCGTCTCTATTGGTTAATATTTTATTGTCAAAGATACCCTCTTTAGTTCAGTCTACTGAGGTAGATTTCAGCCGTTTTAACGGTTCTAAATCAGTGAATCCTGGCTTCGTCCGTTATGGTGATATTTTCGTCCTTTCTTATCCAGAGCTCACAGGGTTGATTTACATGCAGAAATCATTAGAAAATTTTTTATTCCCTATAGGTTTAACCATGGATCCAATTGGACAAACTCTTACCCATATGGTAGGTTCCCATACACATTTTAAACCTGGATTTGATTTTTTAGGTATAAACGTTAGACAACAGTGGCGTAATGGTGGCTATTATTCTCTTATACTTACCCCATCATTCTCTAATGTTAAGGAGCACTTGCGCTATATACGTAAAATTGTTAAATCCAATAAAGGGTCGACAGCTCTACGACTTATACAAATATTGAACCCGGTAATTCAAGGGTGGTGCTATTACTACCGTTATACTAACTCGATTGATACTTATAGTTTTTGTGACTTTCGCCTTCGCCTTATACTTCGTCGTTGGATGGTTTACCGTCACCCTATGAAGAGCTGGCAATGGTTAAGGAGAAAATATTTTACTTATTTAACAAAAGATACGAGAAATCTGATAAAAGTAGAGCGCTTTTTTGCTGATAATTTTGGNTCAGAAAGAATCGATGATAGATATTTTAGTATGACTTTTTCATTTATACTTAGTCGACATTCAGATACGCGTGTTTTACGTTGGGCTAAAGTGGATACACGTAAGTCTTTTTTTGATACTGATTATAATTATTGGAGAAGTCGATTATATTATTATCCTAGTATGGAGAAATAACGTTCTTGTTTTTATAAAGAAAAGAATAAAATTTTTGAGTTATTCCAGAGAAAATATTATTCGTATTTTCCTGAGTTTATTGTTTTAAATTTTGTGTGGTTCCTCACTCTGAGTTAGTCGTGTGGTAAATAAAGAGTACTAGTAAGTAGTGTGAGCGCTCAAATCCACAGTCAAAACTAAGTTTTATAGTTATGATCTTAGTGGGAAAGTGGATTAACAAAGCTTAAGTCATAATAAATAATAATATTATTATCATAACTTAAGTCTTTATAAATTAAAAGGCGAATGTTAATGCATCAGGGAAGAAACGATTAATTTCGATTAGTAGCCCTGCAAGTAGTCCGAACCATACTGTTGCAATAACAGGTGCTGTAGAAAGGTAAGTAGTGAAGTCTTTCATGAAAATTTCCTTGTAGAATTTATTTTTAATAATATATTATCATTCCTTTACCCCTTTTCAGTATTCTCTAGTCAATATTGGATTTAAAGTTATAATACTATTGTTACGGGATGTAGCGCAGTTTGGTAGCGCATCGCATTTGGGATGCGAGGGTCGCAGGTTCGAATCCTGTCATCCCGAAACTTCGAGGCTTTTTTAGCTTTATTTATTTTAGGAGAGGTGTCCGAGTGGTTTATGGTCCTGGTCTTGAAAACCAGCGTAACGAAAGTTACCGGGGGTTCGAATCCCCCCTTCTCCGTT
>JGI26079J46598_1000239_pt1 | contig 22740 bp, 15 predicted proteins | sample SaaInl59LU_5_DNA_FD_46598 | JGI IMG/M metagenome (IMG submission 46598) | reverse complement strand
ATTAGCTTCTACAATCTTTTTAACTTTGTTGCAATTAAAACAATCTACATGGCTTCTGTTTTGAAAAAAGAAACTGCTTTCACTAATATCCCTTCTACCAAGGCAAAAACACTCAGGATAAATTTAAATCCTGACATTTACGGAACCTTCTCAGAAATTGGTGCTGGACAAGAGACTGCCAGGCATTTTTTTAGGGCTGGTGGTGCTTCTGGAACTATAGCTAAAGCCATGAGTGCTTATGACAAGGATTTTAGCGATGCCATTTATGGCATTGAAAACGACGGCAGGTATGTAACACAGCCTAGATTAAAAAAAATGTTGGCCCATGAAATGAATCTCATGGAAGACAGAATTAGCAGAAAGTCTCATCCAGACAGATTGTTCTTTTCTTACGCCAATACAGTAGCTACTATAGATTTTGCAAAAAAATTTAAAGGACACGGTTGGGTTGGAATTAAATTTCAACTAGATCCAAATCAAAAGGAATTGGATGAAATTATACTCCACGTTAGATTTAAGCAGAATGAAGCAAGACTGCAACAAGAGACCTTAGGTGTTTTAGGTGTAAATCTAATTTATGGTGCTTTTTATAAATATGAAAAACCTAAGAAGTTACTAAAATACCTCTACGACCATATTGAGAAAGACATTCTAGAAATTGATATGATTAATTTCTCTGGNCCTAATTTCAAGCATGTAGACAATAGGTTAATGAGTTTAGAGCTCATTAAGAATAATATGACAGATGCGGTTATGTTTGGCCCTGACGGNAATAACCTTCTCCCTGCAGCTGTTTTATACAAGAAAAATATACTTGCCCTTAGAGGTAGTTTTAGGCCCGTAACAAAGGTCAATATGGATATGTTTGAAAAGTCTTACGATATATTTAGAAAAGAAGCTACTGTAGATCCTGACAACACCATAGTCATTTTTGAAATTACCTTGTCAAACCTCAAGGCTTCAGGAGAAATAGATGAACAAGATTTTATGGACCGAGCAGAATTATTATGCTCATTAGGCCATACCGTACTCATTTCTAAATTCCAAGAATACTATAAGCTAGTAGAGTATTTTAATAATTATACAAAAGCTAAAATTGGTTTAACCATGGGGGTAAATAACCTTGTGGATATATTTGACGAAAAATATTACAGACACCTTAGTGGGGGTATTCTAGAGGCTTTCGGNAAACTATTCTTCAAGGACCTTAAAGTGTATTTATATCCTATGAAAGACCAGGAAACTGGTCAAATTTTAACTTCGAATAGCGTTAAGGTGCATCCTAGAATGAAAGAGCTTTACAAGTTCTTCAAATACAATGGTAAAGTAATGGATATTATAGATTACGATCCTGAAGTATTGGATGTTTTCTCTAGAAAAGTGTTGGAGATGATTTCTAACAACACCTCTGGTTGGGAAGATGAATTGCCTAAGGGTATTGCTGAGCTTATTAAACAAAAAGAACTATTTCAAAACAAGGCCATTACTTTAAAAGCATAATGGCCTTGTTTTAAAACTATAACGCCACAGTAATATACGTATGGCAGCCCTTTTTTAGACTACAATGCCAAAATGTTATAGGCATAATGGTTTTGTTTTGAAACTACAACGCCACAGTAATATACGCATAGTAGCCTTTTTTTTTAAAACTACAATGCCAATATTTGTGCAGCGTGCTCTTTTGTTTTTACTTTATCAATCACATGAGTTACTGCTCCGTTTTCCACCACAAAAGTCATTCTGTGAATCCCATCATATTCTCTACCCATAAACTTTTTTGGCCCCCATACCCCAAAAGCTTCAATCACAGATTTATCTGTGTCTGCTAACAAAGGAAATGGAAAACTGTATTTATCTCTAAACTTGCTCTGCTTACTAGCATCGTCTGCACTAACCCCTACAATACTGTATCCTTTTTCATTGAGTACTTCATAATGATCTCGTAAATCACAAGCCTCAGCAGTACAACCTGGTGTACTTGCCTTAGGATAGAAAAAAACCACTAATTTAGTGTCTTGATAATCTGATAAGTTAAATNGGCTTCCGTCTTGGGTAACCGCAGTAAATGAGGGCACTTTATCTCCTACTTGTAAGGTTTTCATATTGGCAATTTTTAGCTTTTTACAGTTGTTTTAAAAACAAAAGTAAATATTATATTAGTTTAAAATTACGCATTAATGACCAAAGTAGAAAAAGTAAATTTCACCATTAAAACCCTGGGAGATTTATATCCTGAAATTCCTATCCCTTTAGATCATAAAGACCCATACACCCTTTTAGTAGCCGTACTTTTGTCTGCGCAAAGTACTGATGTTAGGGTAAATAAAATTACACCACTACTCTTTAAAAAGGCAGACAATCCTTTTGACATGGTAAAGTTAACCATCAAAGAGATTCAGGACATTATAAGACCTGTTGGCCTCTCCCCTATGAAAGCTAAGGGAATACATGGTCTTTCCGAAATTNTAGTTAAAACACACAATGGGGTGGTACCTCAAGATTTAGAAACTTTGGAGACTTTTCCTGCTGTAGGACACAAAACCGCCAGTGTAGTAGTAGCTCAAGCCTTTGGTATCCCCGCATTTCCTGTAGACACTCATATCCATAGATTAATGTATAGGTGGGGATTTACTAATGGAAAAAACGTAGTCCAAACGGAGAAGGACGCCAAAAGATTATTTCCAAAAGCACTGTGGAACGACCTTCATTTACAAATCATATGGTATGGAAGAGAGTATTCTCCTGCAAGAGGCTGGGACCTTGACAAGGATATTATAACAAAAACAATAGGTCGCAAAACAGTGATTGATCAATACTTAAAGAAAAAACGATAAGGGATTTTAATAATTCAATGGAATAGTTGGTCTCATAAATGGGAGGCAAACAAGCTAAGAGGCCAATAAATCTATGTGATTTTCTGAGGCCATTTTTCTTAAATTTATAAGCGCATACCTCATTCTACCAAGTGCTGTATTAATACTAACACCAGTTTGCTCGGATATTTCCTTAAAACTAAGCTCTTTAAAAATTCTAAGAGAAACCACCTCCAATTGATCTGCTGGCAAACAATTTATAATGTGGTGCAAGTTAGATTCTATATGCTCTTGTATCATAGTTTCTTCCTTAGTTTTTGACGAATCGGTTAAGAAAGAAAAAAAGGAATAATCAGACTTTTCATACTGCATGGGCATCTTTTTCAGGCGCCTAAAGTGGTCAATCACTAAGTTGTGGGCAATTCTCATCACCCAAGAAACAAATTTACCCTCATCTCTATAACCACCCTTGTCTAGGGTTTTAATCACTTTTAAAAACGTGTCTTGAACAATGTCTGAAGCAACCTCTGCATCTTGAACCTTAGCATAAATAAATCGATAAGTCTTTGGTCTGTGTCTTTCTACTAAAATAGACAAAGCCTGTCGCTTGCCGTTCAAATAGCTTAAAACTAATTGGCTGTCAGATGGTACAGATGCATTAAAATTATTGGAATGGGAGTTGTTTAAAACGCTTTGCATAAGAATACTTTTTGTACATAAAAAAATAACTAACCTATGTAATATAGGGGCTAAAAAAATTTATGATGGTTAAAAGTATCCGTGTTTTATAGGCAAAGAGTTAAATATTACACCCAAATATATTAAAAAAATATAGTAAAACACCTATCTTTAAAGCTTAATTGCTTTTGAATCATTCCCCTGTATTTCTTATGACCCTGCACGCCAAACTACCTTATAAAAGCCTTGAAGATATAGATCCCAAAAAGAATATCATCATCAAAGGGGCCAAATTGCACAACCTAAAAAACATAGATGTTGTTTTACCAAGAAACAAATTTATTGTGATCACTGGCCTTTCAGGCTCAGGGAAATCTTCTCTTGCCTTTGACACCTTATACGCTGAGGGACAAAGAAGGTATGTAGAAAGTTTGTCTGCTTATGCAAGGCAATTTTTGGGTAAACTAGATAAACCTCAGGTAGACTACATTAAAGGAATTGCTCCAGCAATTGCCATAGAACAAAAAGTAAATACCAGTAACCCTAGATCTACGGTAGGAACTTCTACAGAAATTTATGACTATCTAAAGCTTTTATACGCTAGAATTGGAAAAACCTATTCTCCCATCAGTGGTATGGAAGTAAAAAANCATTTAGTGTCAGATGTTGTCAATCATATAAATACCTTTCCCCTGAAGCATAAATTATTGCTTTTGGCACCAATTGAAGTACCCAAAGACAAAGACGCTGTGAAAATGGTGCAATTGTTTTCAAAACAGGGCTTTGCAAGGATAGAGGTCAATGGGGAAGTGATCCGAATTTCAGCAGAAATTACTAGCCTTCCAAATAAGTTTAACTTAGTGGTAGACAGAATAGTTACCGCAGATGACGAAGATTACTTCAATAGACTCTCCTCTGCAATTGAAGCCGCATTCTTCGAAGGTAAAGGGTACTGTATTGTTAGAGATTTAAGTACAAAAGACACCGTAGATTTTAGCAATCTTTTTGCCTTAGACGGTCAAGAGTTCNCCATACCCTCTCTACACCTATTTAGTTTTAACAATCCCTACGGAGCATGTGACGCCTGTGAAGGATACGGAGATATTATGGGTATAGATCCAGACCTGGTTATTCCAAATACAGGTTTATCTATCTATGAAAATGCTATTGCACCATGGAGGGGAGAAAGTATGAGTAAACACAAAGACAAACTCATTGAAAAAGCAGCAGCGTCTAATATACCCATTCACAAACCTTGGTTTGAGTTATCTGAAGCTCAAAAAGAATTAGTTTGGAATGGAAATAAAGCCTTTAAAGGAATTCATTCTTTTTTCCAGACACTAGAAGAAAAAAGCTATAAAATTCAAAATAGGGTCATGCTTTCTAGGTATAGAGGAAAAACCATCTGTAATAAATGCCAAGGTGCCAGGCTAAAAAAAGAATCTTTCTATGTGCATGTTGGTGGAAAAGATATTGGCGAATTGGTGGCAATGCCAATAGATAAACTACAATTGTTTTTTTATCAATTAAAGCTAGGTGAAACCGATGCAACCATTTCTAAANGAATCTTAGCAGAGATAAACAGCCGCTTGTCTTTCTTAAGCCAGGTAGGATTAAACTACCTCACCTTAAACAGAAAATCCAATACGCTTTCGGGAGGAGAAAGTCAGCGCATTAACCTAGCGACCTCTTTAGGAAGCAGTTTGGTTGGGTCTATGTATATTCTAGATGAACCAAGTATAGGCTTGCATCCCAAAGACACAGCAAACCTAATTATAGTACTCAAGCGACTAAGAGACCTTGGAAANACTGTTATAGTAGTGGAGCACGATGAAGACATTATGAAAGCTGCAGACCTTGTATTTGACATTGGTCCCGAAGCTGGAACACTTGGAGGAGAATTGGTGGCGCANGGTACCCTTGAAGAAATATTAAAAACAAACACCCTAACTGCCCAATATTTAGATGGTCGCATGGAAATTCCACTGCCAAAAAAAAGAAGGGCTTCTGACCAGTACGTCAAAATTAAGGGAGGAAGAGAACACAACCTTCAAAACATANATGTCACTATTCCGCTAGGCATACTTACCGTTATTACGGGGGTTTCAGGATCAGGTAAATCTACTTTAGTTAAAAAATTGCTTTATCCAATTGTTCAGAAAGAACTTGGGGGATTTGGAATGAAAATTGGTCAGCACAGCAGCTATGAAATTCAACACAAAAACCTAAAAAATGTTGAATATATTGACCAGAATCCTATTGGAAGGTCTTCAAGGTCTAATCCTGTAACCTACCTCAAAGCTTACGACGACATTAGGGCTATTTTTTCTAAAACACCCATGAGTAAACTCAGGGGTTTCTTGCCCAAACACTTTTCTTTTAATGTAGAAGGAGGTCGTTGTGAAAAATGTAAGGGTGAAGGAGAAATTACTGTTGAAATGCAGTTTATGGCAGATGTGCACCTTGGGTGCGATGCCTGTGAGGGTAAAAGATTTAAAAAAGAAGTTCTNGAAGTGAAGTTTAACGACAAATCTATATTTGATGTACTAGAAATGACCGTGTCTGACGCTCTGGCATTTTTTATGCTTCACGGGGAAAACAAACTCTGTCAAAAGATCCAGGCACTTGAAGATGTTGGACTGGGCTATGTGGCTTTGGGCCAATCTTCTTCTACCCTTTCTGGTGGGGAAGCACAGCGTATAAAACTAGCATCATTTCTAGTGAAAGGTAACACCAAAGACAAGACTTTATTTATATTTGATGAACCCACAACCGGGCTTCACTTTCACGACATTAATCGCTTGTTAGGGGCCTTTAATGCCCTTTTAGACAAAGGGCATTCCATGGTGGTTATTGAACACAATATTGATTTAATCAAATGTGCAGATCATATTATTGATCTAGGTCCTGGNGGAGGAATCCATGGGGGGCAAGTCATTGCCCAAGGCCCCCCAGAAGTTTTAGTAAAAGATAAAAAGTCTGTAACTGCTGATTATTTGAAAGATAAATTATAGTGTTGCGATTTTAATAAGAGGACTGTTGGAATCCGTTATTTCTGTACTTCCTATCTAAATGAAAAATTATAGTAATAGTTTATTAAAACAACATCCTTTTACCCCTATTCACAAGACCATTAAAAGTTTCTGACATTTTTGAGAGATACAGTAGTCCTATATATAGAACAGCTGTAAAAAGGGTGTTTACTGCAAGAGACAGGTACCTGTTTTCTATATCAGGAACCCATTGGGCCAAAGCAAAAGAAGTTATAATAATTATAAGTAAGTAAGCGGTTCCTCTGCTAAAAGGCTGCATATTATACTTCACATTAACATAAATCACTTTGGCGGTGTCGTAGAGGCTAATGGCTAGAAAAGAAGCTATTGCAGCTCCTTTTATGCCAAATTTAGGAATGAAAAAATAATTTAATACTACCGTCATTACAGCTAAAAAGACGCCAAATCGCAGAATACTTTTATAATAGGGAGAGTTAAATAAAATGGCATTGTTATTTCCCAGCAATGCGTCATAAAATTTACTAGAACCAATTAACAACACCAAGACCGTGGTGCCTCCATAGGCTTGCGGAATAAACTTGTATATGGTCTCTAAATTTACGGCCAAAAGCAATAAAACACCTCCGGCTGCCATCCCTAAATTCAATGAACTTTGTTTGTAGAGTGATTGTAGGCCTTTATAATCACTCTCATGAAGTAATCTAGCTGTAAGTGGTGCAGTAATTTGATACATAGAACGAGCTGGAACACCAACTATGGTAGCCATAAAAACAGCAACTGTATAAAAAGCCACTTGATCAATATTGACAAAAGTATAAATCATAAGCTTGTCTATTTCTAAAATGACTACCGCCGCAGTACCCCCTAAGAACATAAACAAACTGTAATTTAAATAAGATTTTAACTTCTCTGGACGTCTAAAAGAAAAAGAGATATCACAATAACGCCAAAGATAAACATACATCACTAACGCCCTTAAAAAATGTANCCCCACCAGTAACACAAAGAATTGTTCTAGTGTTAGCACATCAAAATAAAGTCCCAAAAGACCTATTGCAATACAAAGTCTGTGAAATATCTCTTTAAGGATGTTACCAAAAGCAGTCTTTAAAACTACCCTAGCTTGAGCATAAGCAATTTCAAAATAAGTCATACCAATTCCAATACCAAGAATATGCCATGCATAAGGTGCCACATAAGCATATTTTTGAAGTAAAAATGGAAATACCCCTAACTTAAAAATAAGTACAAAAGCAAAGGAGAAAAAGATAAATATTAAAGGGAAATACAACGAAAAAGCGTTGAGTCTAGCAGACTCTTCAGCGGACGCATTTTTATTATAAAATTTAATAATGGTATTAGGGAGTCCAAAAAGAAATAAAGGTAATAACAAAGTAGCCACTGAGAGCTGAATGGATAAAAGCCCATAAGATGACACGGGTAAAATACGGGTGTATAATACCAAGGTGTTTATGGCCCCTAGTCCAAAGCCCAAATAAGTGCTAATGGTATTTTGTATCGATTGCCTCACCACTACCCCCATATTAAGACCTCCTCAAATTTTTTATTATTTTGGACAATGCCCTAGTTAAATTTTTACGCTCAAATTTACTTATGGCTGGGTCTGATGCAGCTAAAATTTCTATTCCATGATTAAATCTATTCTGTATGAACGATTTAATCAAAGCCTTATCTTGATAAGTCCCAAGGGCATTTGAATTATTTTCAGGAAGTAGCTGTGCTACATCCCAATCTTTTGGACCAATGGCTAATATAGGCCGCAAAGATTGGAGGTATTCAAAGACTTTTCCTGGTATAATTCCTTTGTGTGCCTCAGAGTCTATTTCAATAAGCAGCAACAAATGGGCTTTAAATTGGCATTTTCTTGCTTCATCATGAGGAATATATCCGTGAAAATTACAATATGGTGTTAAGCCATGATTGGCCATAGAGGCTTTAACTTCCTTACTCACTATTCCAACAAAATCTAAACTGAGTTGAGCCGCAAATTCCTTATTTTCCACAACCAATTCCCCTATGGCCTCCCATAATATTTTGGGGTTTCTCTTAGAGAGTAAAGACCCAATATGCACCAGGCTAAATTTATTTTCCTCAGGCTGTATCTTTTCTGAATATACAAAAGGTTCAAACCCATTGGTAATGACTTCAATTGGTGTAGCAGTTTTTTTAGAAAAAAGGGCTTTAGTGGTAAAGCTGGTCGTTAAAATCGTATGTGCATTTTGCAAAACGGCACTTTCCAGCCTTAAATGTTTCTTCTGTGCCCATGGTGTCATATACAGATCATTGTGATAACCAATGGTGGTCCAAGGGTCTCTAAAGTCTGCAATCCATTTAAGATTTGTGGTGCTTTTAACCAATTCGTTGGCTATAAGATGCATGCTATGTGGAGGACCAGTAGATATTACAGTGTCTATATTGTGCTTCTTTATATAGGAAGATAAATAAGCTACAGAAGGAGCCACCCAAGAAACTCTTGCGTCTGGAATAAAGAAATTACCCCTTACAAATCGCATAAAACGTTCTAATAAACCTGGTTTGCTTTCTTGAATCAAACCTTGACTCAATTGAAGGGTCTTTTTTTTAAACAACCAAGAAACCCATTTATANGGTTCGGAAATGGGTCTTTTAATCAGGCTTACTTCCTTAGGTAGGGCTTCTTTTGGGCTGAGATCTACCATTGGGTATTGTGGATTTTCAGGAACATAAACCACTGGTGCTATGCCAAATGACGGCAGGTGCTTTACAAAATGAAACCAACGCTGTACGCCAGGNCCACCAGCTGGAGGCCAGTAATAAGCTATCACCAATACCTTTTGATTGGCATTGACACTAGCCTTATTATCTTTAGTTTCTTCCATTTAATACTTCATTGAACAATAATTAGCTATGGCGAAGGTTTTATATTATAAATCTTATAAAACCCCAGACCTATGAACAATACAAATANAACATAACTAAAAAGGGCAATTTTACTGCCTTGATCAACTACCTCAGGTGTATATTCAAAAACAATTTCATGAGATCCTTTAGGNACCTCTATTCCCCTTAAAGCATAGTTCACTTTAAGTATGGGCACTAGCTGCCCGTCTATCCTTGCGCTCCAACCAGACGGGTAATGCATTTCAGAAAAGACNGCAAAGCCTCTGTCCGATCGATTGGATTCGTATATAATACGATTGGGACTGTATAAAACTAAGTCAATCTGCGGGCTATTAATTTGATCACTTTGAGAAATATTCAATAAATTATCCTCCGTTAAGGATTCAATAGAATAGGCTCCATTAATAGGATTAGATTGAAGCAAACCATTTTCTTTTAGAAGTGCTATATCACTTAAAAGTAGGCTCGCTTGAGACTTTGTATTTAAAGCATTAAGTCCTAGTAACCAATCGTTATGGTCCTTCACTCCTACCAATTCTTTTACAAACCAAGCATTCCCATTCGCATTTTGATTAATTGCCAAACTTGGGGTGCCAGATTCAGAAGGCTGAATAACGTATTTCACATTCAACATATGTAAAATTTCCAAATGACTTTGANAAATGTGAAATTCAAAAAGATCTTCTATTGCGGCAGGTTTAGCAGCATGATAACCTCCCAATGATTTATGAAAATAGGAAGTTCTTGCGCCGTTAACGCCNTCAGACATGTCATATACACGGTAAACAGTGGTGTCTTTTAAAATCTCTTTATCTATGGCATTGGCCGTAAATGGTTTATTAACTTTTGCTGCAGAAACAAAATTATCTGCATTTACATACCTCTTAGCTACACCTATTAAATCTATGAGAACAACAATAGCTGCTAAAGNAAGTGTTTTGGGTAGATTCCAATGTTTTTTAATTCCCCACCATAAACCACCGAGGAGTACTGAAAGCAATAGAAAGGATCTTATCAGGTCTGACCTCAAGGCATAAGCCCGGTCTTTTTGAATAACCTCTAAAAGTGCATCGCCATACATGGCGGCNAATTGAGGGTCTGAGTTCCCTTGATAATCTAGTATGAAACTCACCCCAAATATAAATGTTAATAATGTCGCAAGAATAATAGCAACAAGTCTGACCGCTTTTAACTTATCTAATTCTTTAATGCCATTATTCACTAATAATTGGCTTAAACCAATACTAGCTAATGCAGGCACACAAAGTGCCACAATTACTTGAATTGATGAGACTGCTCTAAATTTGTCATACAAGGGAAAATAATCAATCATCAGGTCTGTAAGTGGCATAAAAAACTTACCCCAAGACAGCATTAGGGTAAATAATGCCCCGATTAAAAACACCCAACGCAGCCTATTGTTGTAAAGTAAAAAACCTATGAAAAATAAGGCAACTACAGTGATACCCAGGTAAGCTGGCCCAGAAGTTGGGGGTTGTGGCCCCCAGTACAACGGGAGATTGTTAGAAAAATCCAATGCATTGGTAGTAGAAACACCCTGGGCAGTTAAAAACGCATAAGTGTTTGAATCTTTGCCAAGAGACTCTTTAAATGAGCCACCTGTAAGCCTTGGTACCATCAAATTTAATGACTCTAAGGGACCATAAGAATAATAGGTAATATAGTCTTTATCCAGTCCTGAACTAGCGGCTTTTTGGCTGCCGTCAGGCGCAACACTGAGTGGGGANGGGCCTCTGGTACTCCAATTTGCATATTCCTTAGTAGAAAGTAGCATGGAAGCATTCATCCCAATACCCAGCAGTACTGCAAAAAACAATATTCCCACTGTTTTAAAAAATGATTTGAGTTGTTTTTCTTTANAAGAAAACCATAAGAAAACCATTCCTAGAATGATAACCAATAGCATAAAGTAAAAAGTCATTTGAACATGGTTGGCTACAATTTCTAATCCCATAGCAAGGGCTGTTACCCCAAATCCCAACCAATATTTTTTATCAAATGCCCATAAAATCCCAGCCAAAACCATGGGCATATAGCCCAAAGCATGGGCTTTGGCGTTGTGTCCTACCCCTAATATTATAATAAAATAANTAGAAAAACCGTAGGCTAAAGCACCTAAAATCGCTATTCTATAATCAATTTTAAGGCTGCAGAGCAGTAAATAAAAACCTATAAAATAAAGGAATAAATAATCTGCCGGTCTAGGAAGAAAACGGATGGCCCTGTCTAGTGATTTTATAAAATTATACGGGAATTGTGCCCCTAGCTGAAAGGTAGGCATTCCCCCAAAAGCACTGTTGGTCCAATAAGGCTCCGCTCCTGTTTGTGACCTAAAGTCATTTTGCTCTTTGGCCATTCCTGTATATTGAACTATATCTGATTGTTCTATTTGTTTGTCTTGCAAAACAGGATAGAAAAAAGAAACAGAAACAATCGAAAAGAGAAATAGTACCCCAAGCCCTTTTAAGATGCTAAATAACATCCCTTTGTCAATAAAATTATTCATGCCCTAAGTTATTCAATTTCTTCAAAATCTATATATTCCCCAACAGTTGTTTTTTCTTTAGTGATAGGCGGCTTTTTTGACGTATCCCGCTTAGGTGCTGATCCTTGGTTTTCTCCAAAACCAGTGAAGGATTCAGTCATTTTTTTCTGTAATCTTTTTAACGCAAATGCCATGATTTTAGGGGCAAATAACCTCAAAAGCCATTTAAAAACATAAAACCCCAAGAGTATATAGAGAAGTGTACTTAAAAAACCCATTATCTTTATTAAATTTATCCAAAAATACAATTCTACAACCGCACTAAGGCTTGTGTGGAATTAAAATAATCTTAAAATGCATAAAAAACCTATCATTCAAAGCCCATTAATTCTTAAAATGAGCTTATTCATCCTAGGTTTTCTGTTCAGCATTTGTGGTTTTTCACAGTATACAGATATTATTAATTCCAACAAGCCAGGAAATAGCACAGGTGCTTACAGTGTGGGTAAGCGGGTGTATCAGATAGAAAGTGGTTTTAGTGTAGACCGCTTAAGAGGAGAAGCTTTAAAGTCAGAATCCCTTTTTAATAATGGAAACTTGGCTGTAAGAGTGGGCTTATTTTCAGAAGCCCTAGAGCTTATATACGAGGGTTCTTATACCATGGAATTTTCTACTAGTCCTATTCCTGGTGGTAAAATTGGTATAGATCAAGGATTCACGTCAAATAGAATTGGGGCAAAAATCATGCTGTTTGATCCCTTTAAAAATCCTGATAATAGACCCATTAACGTCTATAGTTGGAAGAAAAATAATGGCTTTAGATGGCGAAATATCTTACCCGCTATAGCGCTATATGCTGGTGCTAATATAGGTCTAAAAAGTAGCCCATACCTAATAAATAACCCTTCTATAGCCCCAAGAGTCATGCTAGTTACTCAAAGCCATTTAACACCAAAAATGGTTTTAATACTCAATGGAATTTATGACTTTATTGGATCTGAAGCCTTGGCAGAGAAAACAGTTATAGCCTCTCTTTCTTATGCTATAAAAAGAAAATGGAGTGTATTTGTGGAAGGGCAATACAGTATATTACCAAACTTCAATGAGCAAATCATTAGAACAGGAGGGGCATTCTTATATAGAAAGAACCTACAATTAGACCTGTATACTGGAATAAACTTTCAAAATGAACCTTCAAGGGAAATCATTGGGTTAGGTTTTTCATATCGCTTAGACAAACATTAGCATATGATGAATCATAAAACTCATTTAANTGGAGTCAAAAATTATATATGATAGAAATTAGAGAAGCCATTGGTAAGAAAGGAATCAAAGATTTTGTTTGTTTTCCATTCTCTTTATACAAAAACAATCCTTATTGGGTACCCCCTATTATTAAAGATGAAATGGAGGTTTTTGACCCATCAATTAATCCTGTTTTTAAAACTGCTCAAGCACGTTTTTTCTTGGCATATATGGATGGTGAAATTGTAGGCAGGGTGGCTGCAATGATCAACTGGATTGAGGTAAAAGAACAAAAAATAAAGAAAATGCGCTTTGGTTGGATGGATTTCATAGACAATAAAGCGGTCTCTAAAGCACTCATCGAAAAAGTAGCCGAGATTGGTCGTGAATACGAATTAACTTACATGGAGGGTCCAGTAGGTTTTTCTAACTTAGACAAAGTAGGTTGCCTTATTGAAGGCTTTGATCACATAGGGACTATGATTACATGGTATAACCACCCCTATTACGCAGCACATTTTGAATCTTTAGGATTTGTCAAGGAAAAAGAATACATGGAAAATATCTTTCCATTTAGCAATATAGACCCAAGTCTTTTTAATAAAGCGCAGGAACTAATCAAAAGGCGTTATAAACTTAAAGCACTCAATTTCACTAAGACCAAGGACATTTTACCTTACGCAAATAAAATGTTTGATTTATTCAATGAGAGCTATGCAAATTTATCCTCTTTTGTACCTATAACAGAGGTGCAAAAAGATTTTTTTACAAAGAGATACCTGTCTTTTATTAATCCTGAATTCATAAAATTTGTTTTAGATGAGCAAGATAACTTGGTGGCCTTTGCGATTCTAATGCCTTCCTTTTCAAAAGCCTTGCAAAAAGCAAATGGACGTTTGTTTCCCTTTGGATTATTTCACTTACTACAAGCGAGAAGAAAATCTAAAGACATTATTTTTTACCTTATTGGGGTCCACCCAAAATATCAAAACAAAGGACTTACAGCCATCTTATTCCATGAATGTTGGAATGCCTGTAACAAAAAGGGCATTGAGAAATGTATTAGAACCCCTGAACTAGAGGAAAATATAGCCATAAAGAATTTATGGAGTGCTTTTGATCCAAAAGTGCACAAACGCAGGAGAACCTATAAAAAAATATTATAAAAAAAGCCTGATAGTTTTCCTATCAGGCTTTTTTTTTAGAAAAATCACTTCCTAATATATAAATAATTACTCTCCCATTGCAGCACTCACTGCTGCAGAAAGTCTTTTATACGTTCCATTCTCTAAACGCTCTCTTATTGAGGAGAAAGCGGTTAATGTAAGGTCTATATCTTCTTGTGTATGGGTTGCAGTTGGAATTAATCTCAAAAGAATTAAACCTTTAGGTATTACAGGATATACTACTATAGAACAGAAAATACCATGGTTTTCTCTAAGGTCTTTTACCAAGGCCATAGCCTCTGGTATACTTCCATTCAAATACACAGGGGTAACACAACTAGTGGTAGTACCTATGTCAAAGCCTTGTGCTTTTAGACCCGATTGCAACGCATTTACGTTACGCCATAAATTTTCCTTGAGCTCTGGTTGGGTTCTAAGCATATCTAAACGCTTCAAAGCGCCTTTAACGTAAATCATTGGAAGCGACTTCGCGAACATTTGCGAACGCAAGTTATATTTCAAATAGTCAATAATTTCTTTGTCTGCAGCAATAAATGCACCAATACCTGCCATAGATTTTGCGAAAGTAGCGAAATAAACATCTATGTCTGCCTGTATGCCTTGTTCTTCACCTGCTCCAGCACCTGTCTTTCCTAGGGTACCAAAACCGTGGGCGTCGTCTACTAATAATCTAAAGTTGAATTTTTGTTTAAGGGCTACAATTTCTTTTAGCTTTCCTTGCTCTCCCCTCATACCAAACACACCTTCTGAAATCACTAAGATTCCTCCACCAGTTTGTTCTGCCATCTTTGTAGCACGCTCTAAATTCTTTTCTAAACTCTCAATATCGTTGTGCTTGAAAGTAAATCTTTTACCCATGTGCAAGCGAACCCCATCTATGATACAAGCGTGAGCGTCTACATCATACACTATAATGTCGTCCTTGGAAACCAAGGCGTCTATAGTAGACATAATACCCTGATATCCGAAATTTAAAAGATAAGTGGCTTCTTTTTCTACAAATTCAGCCAATTCATTTTGTAATTGCTCGTGAAAGTCAGTGTGACCACTCATCATTCTAGCCCCCATAGGATAAGCAGCACCATGTTCTAGCGCTGCAGCACCATCTACTGCTTTAATCTCTGGTAAATTAGCCAAACCCAAATAATCATTGATACTCCAGGTAATGACTTCTTTTCCTCTGAAAGACATTCTATTGGAAATAGGTCCCTCTAGCTTAGGAAATACAAAATAACCTTCTGCCTGTGAAGCCCATTTTCCTAATGGGCCTTTATTTTCTTTAATTCTTTCGAAAAGATCTCTCATGCGTGTTTTTTTCTAGCTACAAAAGTAATTAATTTTTCACAAGACAGCCCAATTATTTAGCGCCTGTGTCTGTACTTAATTAAATTTAATTATGGTTTAAGGGGACTGCAGTGTGGTCTTTTGTTCTTTCAATACATGTGGCTCCTCTAGGAAGCCTTGTGCAGACATCCACTCGTCAGAGTAAATTTTACTCATATATTTTGATCCGTGATCAGGAAATATCACAACAACCTTAGCATTTTTATCAAAGGTACCGGAAGCTTGAAGTTGTTTAACACCTTGAAGGGCTGCACCAGAGGTGTATCCTGCGAAAATACCTTCCGTTTTAGAAATTTCCCTTGCTGTGTGGGCACTTTCATGATCGGTCACTTTTATAAAATAATCAATGGCATTAAAATCAGTGGCTGTGGGGATTAGGTTTTTCCCTAAGCCTTCTATCCTATAAGGGAAAATGTCTTCTGGATTAATTTCACCAGTCTCATGATAGCCTTTTAAAATAGACCCGTATGCATCTATTCCAATCACTTTAATAGCCGGATTCTGCTCTTTTAAAAACTGAGCCGTCCCAGAAATAGTTCCCCCAGTCCCGCTACAAGCTACCAAATGAGTGATTTGCCCATTGGTGTCTTCCCATATTTCTGGACCCGTACTGCGGTAATGAGCCTCTGTATTAAGGCTGTTAAAATACTGGTTAATATAAATAGAATTTGGGGTGTTATTGTGAATGGTCTTTGCTACCTCGTAATAAGATCTTGGATCGTCTGCNCTAACGTGGGCTGGGCAAACATGAACCTCAGCACCCATAGCCCTTAACATGTCTATCTTATCTGGAGAAGATTTAGAACTCACTGCTAAAATACATTTATAGCCTTTTATAGCACTCACCATAGCCACGCTAAATCCTGTATTTCCTGAGGTAGTTTCTATAATAGTGTCTCCTGGATTCAATAAACCCTTTTCCTCTGCTATAGTAATAATATGGTGTGCAATTCTATCTTTAGCAGAATGGCCGGGATTAAAAGCTTCTAATTTGGCGTAAAATTCGCCATCAAAACCACTAACGGTTTTTTGAAGTTGTACAAGCGGTGTTTTTCCTATAAGGGGTAGGATACTGTTGTGAGCATGTATCTTTTTATGCATGTAACTGTTTTTNATTCAGGTATTCTAGTAAAAATACACTGCAAATTTAATGTTTTTTTTTAACTTAGATTTTCTGAGCCAAATCTAAAATAAAGGCATATTCTTTGGCAACTTCTTTCAATGCCTCAAACCTACCTGAAGCGCCTGAATGTCCTGCCTCCATATTAGTATTAAATAACAATATATTATGGTCGGTTTTTAAATCCCTTAATTTTGCCACCCATTTGGCTGGCTCCCAATACTGTACTTGTGAATCATGATAGCCTGTGATAACTAATGTATTCGGATAGTCTTGTGGCTTAACATTGTCATATGGAGAATAAGACATCATATAATTGTAATAATTTTCTTCATTAGGATTACCCCATTCGTCATACTCCCCTGTAGTCAGGGGAATACTACTGTCTAGCATGGTAGTGACAACGTCTACAAATGGTACACTTGCTATAATTCCTTTGTATAAGTGTGGGGCCATATTCATCACAGCACCCATTAATAGTCCGCCAGCAGATCCGCCATAGGCGAACAAACCCTTAGCAGCAGTGAATTTTTCTGAAATTAAAAATTCAGAACAGGCTATAAAATCTGTAAAAGTATTGCGCTTACTAAGCAATTTACCGTCATCATACCAAGGTCTTCCCAAGTATTCACCACCTCTAATATGCGCAATAGCATACACAAAGCCTCGGTCCAACAGACTAAGCCTTACAGTAGAGAAATAAGGGTCAGAAGTATGCCCATAAGATCCATATCCGTACTGTAACAAAGGACTGCTTCCATCCAAAGGGGTGTCTTTGCGGTACACCAACGAAATAGGGACCTTTACACCGTCTTTAGCAGTGGCCCAAACCCTTTGAGAAGCATAATTATCCTCTTTAAAATTTCCTCCTAAAACTTCTTGTTGCTTTAAAAGTTCCTTTGACCTAGTGGCCATATTATAATCATATACACTAGCAGGTGTAGTCATGCTATTGTATCCAAAACGTAAAATTTCTGAGTCAAAATCTGGATTTGTTCCTACATAAGCAGTGTAGGTTTCATTGTCAAAAGGCAGGTAGTGAGGTGGTATAGTAGTATCCCATGGAACAATCTGAATACAACTTAAACCGTGACGCCTCTCCGAGAGTATATAATAGTCTTTAAAAATAGTAATGTCTTCAAGTAACACTTCAGGTCTGTGGGGTATAAAATCCTCCCAATGAGACATATGGGTGTTAGATTCATTAACTTTCATGACCTTAAAATTAATCGCTTCATCTTTATTGGTCAATATATAAAAGTGATCTCCATAATGGTTTAAATCATATTCTAAACCTCTCGTTCGAGGGCTAAAAACAACGGGGGTAGCTTCTGGCTGGTCTGCTGGAAATATGCTGTATTCCGTTGTTAAAGTACTAGAAGATCCAATGACAATATATTTCTTGCTTTTGGTTTTAAAAACATATGCATTAAAAGTTTCATCTAACTCTTCATAAATCTTCACATCTTCACTGACATCTCCTAACTTATGCCTATATATTGCCTCTGAACGTAAGGTATTTTCGTTTTTAGATGTATAGAAAAATGTTTTGTTGTCTGCAGCCCAACTAGCACTTCCTGTCGTATTCTCAATTCTGTCTGTTAACAGCGCACCAGTAATTATATTTTTAACATGCAAAGTGTACTGTCTTCTAGACACTGTGTCTGTAGAAAAAACACATAAAGTATTGTCTGGACTTACAGAGAAACCTCCCAGGCTGAAATACTCATAGTTTTCTGCCAATACATTACAGTCTAACAGCAATTCTTCTTGTGCAGACAAATGGTCTTTTTTACGGGTGTAAATGGGGTATTCTTTTCCTAGCTCGTATTTGGTGATATACCAATATCCATTGTGCTTATAGGGCACTGAACTGTCGTCTTCCTTTATCCTAGACTTCATTTCCTCAAAAAGACGGTCTTGAAAATCTTTTGTGTGGGCTGTAGCCTGATCGTAATAGTTGTTTTCTGCTTCAAGGTACTCAATCACTTCTGGGGCATCTCTCTCATTCATCCAGAAATATGGATCTACTCTTTCGTAACCTAAATGTGATAGGGTTTTGTTTTTCTTTGCTGCCTGCGGCGTATTAGGAAAAGTCATGTCAAAAAATTTAAGGCCACAAAAATACCCAATAAATAATTGGACTTAGGAATAATGTGCGTTAAAAACCATTTAAAATTGACAATAAACGGCTGTGCATCTCATCGGTGTAATTAAGGTGGGTCACCAATCGCAACTTTCCTGATCCCATTGAGATTAATCTAATGTTATTTTCATTCATTTTATCCATAAATGCCTGGGCATCTAACACAGACTCTTTGAGCTCAAAAATAATGATATTAGTATCTACAGGAGATACGGAAGAAATAAAGTCTTTCTTAGATAAGATTGCTTCAATCTCTTTGGCTTTTTTATGGTCTTCTTTGAGTCTTTCTCTGTGATGGTCTAAGGCATAAATACCTGCAGCAGCTAAGAAACCAGCTTGTCTCATTCCACCCCCAAATACCTTTCTAACCCTAAGTGCTTTGGCTATAAAATCTTTAGATCCTAATAGCACAGAACCTACGGGACAGCCTAAACCTTTAGACAGACAGACACTAATGGAGTCAAATAAGTTGCCGTAAAGTTTAGGATCTTCTCCAGTCACAGCGAGTGCGTTCCAAATTCTTGCACCATCTAGATGAAATTTAAGCCCGTTAGAGGTACAAACTTCTTTAATCGCTTTCATTTCATTTATGTCCCAAATAGCACCGCCTCCTTTATTGGTTGTATTCTCTAAACAAACCAAGGTAGTTAAGGGGCTGTGGTAAAAGTCAGGAGGATTAATGGCAGCCTTAACTTGCTTTGCTGTAATCATGCCCCTGTGGCCAGCAATCAGTTTACAAGACACGCCTGAATTAAAGCTCACTCCCCCACCCTCATAATTAAAAATATGGGCATAATGATCACAGATCAGTTGTTCTCCCGGCTGTGTGTGCACTTTAATAGCTGTCTGATTGGCCATAGTACCAGAGGGAAAAAACAAAGCAGCTTCCATACCAAATAGGGCAGCTGTTTTTTCTTCAAGGGCATTTACTGTAGCATCTTCTTTAAAAACGTCATCTCCAACTTTAGCAGACATCATGGCCGCCAACATCCCTTTGGTTGGCGTAGTAACCGTATCACTGATTAAATTAATTTCCATAAATCAAGGCTTAAAAAGAGCAATTCATTCCTATTGGAGACCCATCAGGTACTGTTGGCGCAGGAATTACTTTAAAGTTCTCAGGAGATTTCAAGAAGGCGGCATACCTTCTGAATAATTCTTGGTCATATAAATCTTTAGAGACCGATAATGTGCCCGCCTTTTCTTTTAAAAAGGAATGAACTACTGCGTTTACTTGAGGATGCACCATTTCTTGCTGGGCCAAATTCAATAAATGCGTAAACACCCTAAAGTTAATATTCAACTGCACATTTTGAATATAATTATCCTTGTGTTTTAGGCCAATAGTGCCCTGCCATAAAGCAGACAACACAGCCTGTAAGTCTAGCTGACTGTTGTCTAGCGCCTTTTGCTGAATTAATCTAGTAGCCCGCTGTGGGTGTAACAAAAATCCTAAAGTCACGTCTGCAGCAGTTTCAGGTGCAGACAAAGGGTCAAATGTCACACCTGTTTTTCCTTTAAAAGATTCTCTACCACTATTATAAGAAGGAGATCTCGGAGGGAATAGTGTTAATTTTTCTTCCGGAATAGCCATTTCAGCAGCGTTTAAAGTACGTAATAAAGTCCTTAGCGCTTCTTTTTGGTCTTTGGCAGCAATGGTATAAGCATCTGACTGATTGCTCCCTTTTACTTGGTAGCTATAATCAATTCCACCAATGACTTTAGCGGCTGCCTCTGCCTGATAGCGATGAAAAAAATACAAAGGCACAAACACATCTTCTAATACAGAAAGTGGTTCTCCTTGGCGAATATTATGAATACCAAACTGATCAATTGCTTTAGAACGCACCTCCAAAACGTCATTTAATCCCTGAGCAGCAGTAGCGCCATTGTCCCAAAGGTGGGCAAAAGCACTGGCACTACCAGCTGGTCTTGCATCTGAATCTGATAGGTATTTTTGGCCTTCAGCCGATGCCGCTTCCAAAATAGCATTCAAAGCAGCTTGCTCATCTTTTACACTGTCTGGAAAATCACTGTAGGAATAGGCAACACTTACCTTATCCCAAGACCCAATTCCCGTTTCATAAGCATTAGAAAAAGATACTTCACCTTCTTTAAGCTCGAATTGAGGGTGTGGGTAATCCATTACAGAGGCTTTTTGGTGTGCACTTGCAGCAAAATTGTGCATAAAACCTAAAGTGTGGCCAATTTCATGGGCAGACAATTGTCTGATTCGAGAAACAGCCATANCNAACATNNCTTGGTGGTTTTCATCTCCATCTTTAAAGGGTTCTTTACTGAGCGCTTGTGCAATCATAAAGTCTTGTCTAATTCTTAAACTTCCGAGACTCACATGTCCTTTTAAAATTTCTCCAGTTCGAGGATCCGAGACGTTACTGCCATAACTCCAACCTCTAGTAGACCTGTGAATCCATTGAATGACATTGTACCTTACATCTAAAGGATCTGCGTCTTCAGGCAACATTTTTACTTGAAAAGCATCTTTGTATCCTATGGCTTCAAAAGCCTGATTCCACCATCTACCTCCCTCTAAAAGTGCTGTTCTTACTGGTTCTGGAGTCCCATTGTCTAAATAATAAATAATAGGCTCAACTGCTTCACTCACTGAAGCATTGGGGTCTTTTTTTTCCAATCTATGTCTGGCTATATATCTTTTTTCAATAGGGCTACTCACAGCTGTGGCATAATCTAAATAAGAAAAGGAGTACGCTCCAGACCTAGGATCGTACTTTCTTTTTTCAAAATCCAATTCAGGTAAGGCCACAAATGAATGGTGTTGTGCTACAGTCACAAGGTCTGGACTAGGCACCACAGACCTTAAATAGCTTCCTTTGGCTTTTCCCTTAAAGGTGAGCATAACATCTATTTCAATATTTTTTGGAAAAGCTTTTGTGCGTGCCATATTCATAGCACTTTTGGATTTATCTAAAGTAAAACTTCCCTGATTCGATTGTTGTAAACGATCGCTCACACCATGGGCATCTTGCATTAAAAAATCAGTAATATCTATAATATATTTACCGTTAGACATGCTTTCAATAGGGAAACCAAATAATACAGAAGAAGCAAAAGCCTGCTTAACAGATTCCTTTTCCAGGGCATTGTCCGTAAGGGCCCTATATTGTAGGTTGGGCTGAATAAGCATGAGCTTATTGGCCATTTTCTTGAAGGAAACTACCCGCTCTCCGCCCAATTGACCTCTATCTAAACCAATATCATTACTGCCAATACCACTACTTAAAGAATTTATATAAAGAAACTCTTTGTCTAATTCCGTTACCTCTAGGTAAATTTTACCTGAGTCATTGTCATAATAAAAGGGGAAATAGCCATCGAATTTTTGAAATTGGGTCTTGTTTAAATTGAGTTGACCAAAAACAAAACTACTCATAGCCAAGCAGCAAAAGGAAAGAAAAACACGCATAAGATTGGTTTTTAAGGCGGTTAATAAAAGAGACATTGGCCTGGAAAGGCCTTAAATTAAGTAAAAACTAAATTTACTAAAATTGATGGTACAACCAAGGGTAAATAGTATTTTTGCTCAAAATGATTACTATGCTCACTACAGATCAATATAAAGGTCTTTTAGATCGCCTTGGTGCGTTAAGGAGGTATCTTTGACGTAGATGCCAAGCGCATTGAAATAGAAAACGAGGAAGAAAAGACCCTCGCACCTGACTTTTGGGACCAACCACAGAAAGCACAAGCACACCTCAAATTCATACAATCAAAGAAAATATGGGTACAAGGTTATGAAAAAGCCAA
>JGI26079J46598_1000228_pt1 | contig 23045 bp, 19 predicted proteins | sample SaaInl59LU_5_DNA_FD_46598 | JGI IMG/M metagenome (IMG submission 46598) | reverse complement strand
CAGCAATGACCCCGTCGCGCATTGGGCGAATGGCTTGAATGGAGCCGGGTGTGCGGCCCAGCATGAGCTTGGCATCCTCGCCAAAGGCCAGCGCTTTTTTCTGACCATCTTTCACTTGATAGGCCACCACGGAGGGTTCATTTAAAACGATACCCTTGCCGCGCACATAGACCAGGGTATTGGCTGTGCCCAAATCAATCGCCATATCTGAAGAAAAGAGACCACCAAGTCCAAACATCCGCAACGCCCCATAGGTATGAATCTAAGCCAACATCAGGCCTAGAAGTTCCCCATCTATAAGGTTTAGGCATCGCCTTTCCAAGGCCTTGTAGGGTGGTTTTCACCCTACAAGCCATCAATTTAGAGAAATGGGCGGGGATCAGCCGGCATCTTTGTAAGAAACCGATTTTAAGTCCTCCCCGGGCGCAGATTTTTCGCGCCGAACGATCAAGCGGTTTAAGGCGTTGATATAGGCTTTGGCTGAGGCCACCACCGTATCGGTATCTGCCGATTGTCCGGTTGCGATCTTGCCGTCTTCCTCCATCCGTACGCTGACGGTGGCCTGGGCATCGGTTCCTTCGGTCACCGCATTCACTTGATAAAGCTGCAAACGCGCCGCATGTGGGTAGAGCTCTTTGACCGCGTTAAAAGTCGCATCAACTGGACCGTCACCTGTGGCGGTAACGCTGCGGACAACCCCATCAATGGACAACTCCAAGCTGGCCTCCTGTGGGCCTTGCGTGCCGCAGAGCACGCGTAAAGATTTCAGGTTGAGGTGATCGGATTGCTCGTCGGCTGTATCTGCCCGAACCAAGGCAAGAAGATCTTCGTCAAACACTTCCTTTTTGCGATCCGCCAGATCTTTGAAGCGCACAAAGACGTCGTTCAATTGATTGTCTGCCAAATCAATGCCCAAATCTTTGAGCTTGGAGCGCAATGCGGCGCGGCCGGAGTGTTTGCCCATGACCAGGTTGGTTTCGCTCAATCCTACATCTTCGGGACGCATAATCTCAAAGGTCTCGGCATTTTTCAGCATTCCGTCCTGGTGAATGCCGCTTTCATGAGCAAAGGCATTTTTACCGACGATGGCTTTGTTAAACTGCACCGCAAAGCCGGACACCGTGGCCACGCGGCGGCTAATGGCCATTATTTTTGTGCTGTCGATCTGTGTGCGGTAGGGCATGATGTCGTTGCGCACTTTCATAGCCATCACGACCTCTTCCAGTGCCGTGTTGCCAGCGCGCTCTCCCAAGCCATTGATTGTGCACTCAATTTGACGCGCGCCGGCATCGACGGCGGCTAAGGAATTGGCGGTGGCCATGCCAAGATCATTGTGGCAATGCGTGGCGAAAATCACCTCTGTAGCGCCGGGCACGTCTTTAATTAAACGCCCGATCAGCTCGGCACTTTCGCGCGGCGCCGTATAGCCGACCGTGTCGGGGATGTTGATGGTGCTTGCGCCGGCCTTGATGGCGATTTCAATGGTGCGGCAGAGGTAGTCATATTCTGTGCGGGTGGCATCCATTGGCGACCACTGCACATTGTCACAAAGGTTGCGGGCATGTGTGACCGTTTCGTGAATGCGCTCGGCCATTTCATCTTGGGTCAGGTTGGGAATGGCACGGTGCAAGGGCGATGTGCCAATGAATGTATGAATGCGGGGTTGGGCCGCATGGCGCACAGCTTCGGCACAGCGATCAATATCCTTGAAATTGGCACGGGCAAGGCCGCAGATCATGGCGTTTTTGCTGCGTTTGGCAATCTCGCTGACGGCCTTGAAATCGCCTTCCGAGGCGATTGGAAATCCCGCTTCAATGATGTCCACGCCCATATCGTCAAGCATTTCGGCCAATTCAAGCTTTTCGGAATGGGTCATGGTTGCGCCGGGGCTTTGTTCACCGTCACGCAAAGTGGTGTCGAAAATATATACACGATCTTGGGTCATAGGACTGTTCTTCTGCTAGGATTTTGGAAGGGTTCGACGCTGGGCTTAGGTGAGCGTCCCGCGCCGAAAAGCACGCTCAGCCTAGGCTAAGTTTTAGAAGGAGAAGTTGCTCAGTCAAATGTTCCATGGGTCTAGGTATACCTGTGATTTTGCAAATGGGAAGTGAAAAAATATGACAAAACCCGGTGCGCGCAAGCAATTTGTGGCAAAAACCGGCGATTCGGTGGCCATGTGGATGATGCGCCCTACCTCGGGGCTATGAAACGAATTTTGATCATCGGTGCCTCGGGCGCTATTGGAACGGCCCTGGCAGAGACCTACCGCAGCCAGGGCTGGCAGTGCGCGGGCCTGTCTCGCACGGAGCAGGGATTGGACTTAACGCAAGAGCGCAGTATCGCCCCCGCCTTAGCGACGCTCAAAGGTCCCTTTGATACGATTATCATGGCCACCGGAGCACTAACGCTGGACGGGGTTGGGCCTGAAAAGACCATTAAGGCTGTGACGGCGCAAACTATGGCGGCACAGATGCAGGTCAACGCCATTGGGCCAGCGCTCATTCTGGGTCAGATTGGCCCTTTGCTGCCGCGTGATCGTCCAGCCAGGGTTGCGGTCCTCTCAGCGCGGGTGGGATCGATTGGTGACAACCGGCTGGGGGGCTGGATTTCCTATCGGGCGGCCAAGGCTGCCCTTAATCAAATTGTGCGCACCTCTGCGATTGAATTGGCCCGCAGTCATCCGCAGCTGTCCTGTTTTGCGCTGCATCCTGGCACCGTCGACACGCCTTTAACACGGCCCTTTTCCGCAAAATATGACGCGCGGCCTGCGCCAGAGGCGGCCGCGAGATTGCATGAGGTGATTGAAGCGCGCGGGGCGCATGAGACCGGACAATTTTTCGATCAAAACGGACGTGTTGTGCCGTGGTGAAGGGCCTTAGGCGTCATTCGGAGGGGCTGGCCGCTTCCTCGGGCGCAGGTGCCGCATCCTCGGCCGGTTGCAAAACCCCGTTTTCCCAAGTGCCGCTGGCAACCCCTCCCGTGGCATAGCGCATTGTGCCCTTGCCCTGACGGCGCCCGTCAACAAAGCTGCCTGTGTAGACATCCCCATTGGCATAGGTGGCGGTGCCCTTGCCGTGAATTTCGCCGTCAAGCCATTCGCCCGTGTAGCTAAAGCCATCGGTCATTTTGATGTAGCCTTCACCCGAGCGCTGCCCTTCGACAAACCCGCCGACATATGTTGTACCGTCACGGTATCGCGCTTGCCCGGCGCCGTGGCGCTTGCCATCTTTCCAGTTGCCTTCGTAGCGGTAACTGTCGGCAAAGGTCATAATGCCATAGCCGTGATTTTGCGCATTTTTAAAACTGCCTTCATAGACGAGGCCATTGGGGTAGGTCGCTTTTCCGGCCCCTTCAATGACTCCGGCTTTCCAATTGCCCTCATAGGTCGAGCCATCAGGATAGGTAATTGTGCCGATCCCTTCGGGCAAGTCATCCACGAAGGCGCCAAGATAGACCGACCCATCCGGGTAGCGCACCTCGCCGCGTCCTGAAATTTTGCCATTCTGCCAACTGCCAGAGTAGCGATAGCCATCGGCGGCGAGAAAAGTGCCATTGCCATGGCGGCGGTCCTTGTGGAATTGGCCTTCGTAAAGGTCACCATTGGCATAGACGACCTTACCACGCCCCTCGCGCTTTCCATCTTGCAAGATACCATTAAAAACATCGCCATTTGCATGGGTGAGGGTACTCTCGCCGTTGATTTTGCCGTTTGTCCAAGTGCCTTCATAGGTCACCCCATCGGGCATGGTCAAAATGCCAGCCCCAGAGCGCTCCCCCGCCTCAATAGAGCCTTGGTAGACCGCCCCATCCGAATAGATAATGGTGCCGTTGCCCTGTTTTTCGCCGTCAACCCAATTGCCCTCATAGCGATATCCGCTGTCAGAGGTGAGAATGCCCTGGCCGTGGTGTTTGGTGTCGCGAAACTCCCCTTCATAACGCAACCCGTTGGCATAAACCGCAACGCCCCGCCCGTCGATTTTGCCAGCCACCCAGCTGCCTTCATAGGTGCCACCATCGGCATAGGTTATGCGGCCGGTGCCGTGGGGTTTCCCATTCGAAAACGCTCCCGTGTAGATCGATCCATCAGGAAAGGTTGCCTCACCCTGGCCAGAAATTTCACCGTTTTCCCAATTGCCGGTGTATGTATAGCCCGACGGTAGGCTGTAGGTGCCTTGCCCGTGTTGGCGACCGTTTTTGAAGGTGCCCTCATAATATCCACCGTCTTCATATTGTTTCGACTGGATCGTGGCGGTTTGCGCCTGGGCCAGGCTGCTGCATAGCAGGGCCGTTGTGACCAATAGGAGATGTGAGATCTTCTTATTCATTGAAGTTTTAACCTCTTAGACAATGGCTCGGCGTCGGGGTGACTCTATTTTTATCCATCGCAGACTAGTAAACCTCACCCGTGAGGGCAATGTCTTTCCACATTTCCCATTCAATTGGGCTTTTGCTTCGGCGGATGTCTGATAGATAAGGCGGGGGTTTGACAGGATTGAGCAAGCAGATGACACAGAAATTTCGGTTAACCATGGCGCAGCTCAACGCAACTGTGGGTGATCTTGCTGGCAATGCGGCGCAAGCGCTTGAGGCTTGGACAGCGGCCAAAGTCGCGGGCGCTGATATGGTTATGTTGCCAGAGATGTTTGTCACGGGCTATCAGGTGCAAGATTTGGTGCTCAAACCTGCGTTCACCCGTGATGCGATGGCGCAAATTCAGACCCTGGCCCAATCCTGTGCTGAGGGGCCAGCCATGGGGATTGGTGGGCCGTTTCGCGATGAGAGCGGTCTTTATAATGCCTATTATGTTCTGGCCGGTGGGCAGATCCAAACTGTGATCAAAAAGCATATTTTGCCGAATGATGACGTGTTCGACGAAAAACGCCTCTATCAATCGGCTGATATTTCGGGGCCGTACCTTGTGGGTACCTGCGGATTGGCACGCCGATTTGCGAAGATGCGTGGCATTCAGATGTGCCGGAGGCTTTGGCCGAGTCTGGCGCGGAAGTGCTTTTTGTCCCCAATGGCTCGCCCTATGCGCGCGGCAAAATGGATGTGCGCATGGCGCATATGGTTGCGCGGGTGGTCGAAACGGGGCTGCCATTGGTCTATGTGAATATGGTTGGTGGCCAGGATGATCAGGTTTTTGATGGCGGATCATTCGTACTCAATCCCGGTGGTGCTTTGGCCCTGTCTTTGCCAATGTTTGAAAATTGCCTTGCGCATGTGGATTTTGAGCTGACCGATCAAGGCTGGCAGGCCGCGGCAGGCACCTTGGCCCATTGGCCGGATGCTTTTGAGCAAGACTACCGTGCAATGGTGTTGTCCCTGCGCGATTATATGCGCAAAACAGGGTTTTCATCAGCGCTCTTGGGTCTCTCGGGTGGAATTGACTCGGCCATTGTTGCCACGATTGCCGCCGATGCGCTGGGGCCGCAAAATGTGCATTGCGTCATGTTGCCCTCGGAGTTTACCAGCCAAGCGTCGCTTCAGGATGCCGCCTCTGTGGCGCAAGCGCTGGGCGCGCCTTTGCAAACCCTGCCCATCACCGGCCCGCAAGCGGCGATCACCGACAGTTTGGCGCCGATTTTTGCCGGCCGGCCTGCGGATTTAACGGAGGAGAATATCCAATCTCGTCTGCGCGGCCTGTTGCTATGTCCCTGTCCAATAAATTCGGCCATATGCTGCTGACCACAGGCAATAAATCGGAAGTCGCGGTCGGCTATGCGACGATCTACGGCGATATGGCAGGCGGATATAATCCGATTAAGGATGTGTACAAGACGCGGGTGTTTGACATCTGCCGCTGGCGCAATGCGCATCATCGTGATTGGATGATGGGACCGGAGGGCGTGGTTATTGATCCGCGCATCATCGACAAAGCCCCCAGCGCCGAGCTGCGCGCGGATCAAAAGGACGAAGACAGCCTGCCGCCCTATCCGGTGCTTGATGGCATCTTGCAGATGTTGGTGGACGATGAGGCCTCTGTCGCCGATTGCATAGCGGCCGGTTTTGAGCGTGAAACAGTCAAGAAAATTGAGCATTTGATCTATATTAGCGAGTATAAGCGTTTCCAATCTGCGCCAGGAACGCGCCTATCGCCGCGGGCATTTTGGTTGGATCGACGCTATCCCATAGCCAACCGTTGGCGCGATCACAGCACAGAGTGACGCGCGGCCATATCTGGACATCTCCCGCGCCCTATGTGTAAAGACTGCGCAACAGGAGAACCCTATGACAACCACACGTTTTGCCCCTTCGCCTACGGGCTATCTTCACATCGGCAACCTGCGCACGGCGCTGTTTAACTATCTTATCGCGCGTCAGGCGGGCGGAGAGTTTATTCTGCGGATCGATGACACGGATCCCGAGCGCTCCAAGGCCGAATATGTCGAGGCGATAAAGCGCGATNTGGACTGGCTGGGCCTGCATTGGGATCGCATCGAGCATCAATCCGCCCGGTTTGACCGCTATGCAGAAGTGGCCGATCAACTGCGTGACCAAGGACTTTTTTACGAATGTTTTGAAACGCCTGTTGAATTGGATCTCAAGCGTAAAAAGCAACTGAATATGGGCAAGCCCCCGGTGTATGACCGCTCGGCGCTGGCGCTTTCGGAGGCGGAGCGCACGGCGCTGCGTGCGGAACGCAAGGGCCATTGGCGTTTTAAACTCGATCAATCGCGGATTGAATGGCATGACGGAATTCTCGGCGATCTGTCGATCGATGCCGCCTCGGTGAGCGATCCGGTGCTGATCCGCGGTGATGGGCAGGTGCTCTATACTTTGGCCTCCATCTGCGATGACACGGATATGGGCGTGACCCATGTGGTGCGTGGGTCAGACCATGTGACCAATACCGCGACACAGATCCAGATGATCCGGGCCATTGGCGGCTCAGTGCCCAATTTGCCCACCATTCTTTGTTGACTGGGCCCAAAGGGGAAGGCCTGTCTAAGCGTTTGGGGTCGTTGGCGCTGCGGGACATGCGGGCGGCAGGCGTGCAACCGATGGCGCTGTTGAGCCATTTGGCGCGTCTGGGATCGTCTGATCCGGTTGAGCTGCGTGGCTCTATGGAGGAAATCGTCGCGGGTTTTGAGCTGACGAAATTTGGCTCTGCTCCGACGAAATTTGACGAGGCTGATCTGGGGCCGCTGACGGCGAAATATTTGCAAGGGCTTGAGCTCGAGGGTGTTGCCGCAGATGTTGCGGCCATTGGTGTACCGGCAGAGATGGCCCAGGCTTTCTGGCAGGTCACGCGCGGCAATATATCCACCCTCCATGATCTCGCCGGCTGGTGGGATTTAATCCAAAATGGCGCCACCCCGGTGATTGATGCAGAAGATCAGGATTTTGTAGCGCAGGCCCTATTGATGCTGCCGGCCGGCCCGTTTGACTCCGACACTTGGGGCGCTTGGACCTCTGCGGTCAAAGAGGCCACCGGGCGCAAGGGCAAAGCTCTATTTATGCCGCTGCGCAAAGCCTTGACGGGCCTATCGCATGGCCCCGATATGGGCGCGCTTTTGCCGCTTTTGCAGAAAATTCCGCGGGACTAGAGTCTAAAAGAGGGGCAGGATTGCCCCTGCTTAGGCTGCCCTTTGCATGAGGGGCGCCATGAAAAAGGCCAATCTAAGGGATGCGGATTAAATCCTCAGCTTAGATTGGCCCTAAATCATATTATTGTGCTTGCAAGTCAGTCGCAGCTTCACGGCCGTTGCGGCCGGTTTCAACTTCAAAGCTTACTTTTTGGTTGTCATTCAGACCGTCCAAACCCGCGCGTTGTACAGCTGTAATGTGCACAAACACATCTTCGCCGCCATTGTCCGGTGCAATAAAGCCATAGCCTTTGTCTGCGTTAAACCATTTTACGGTGCCAGTAGCCATCCCGTTTACTCCATTTTACAGTACTGCCCACGGTATTGCGGCAGGTCGGCGTCAGTCAATTCATGTCGAGGACTGTGGCCTTGTAAGCAAAACAGTTGGTCGAGATGCGGTAACGGTCGCAGAGGCCATATGGCCGTTTCGGAATTTTTTTGCAAGCCAGAAGACGTGACGGCGGTAAAAACTCCATTAAGTCCGTGGGAAGGCCTCAACGGAGCATGGGGGCGCTGGCAAAACCTGCGGGCTTACCGTGCGAATTTCTTATGCTTGATCCGCGTGGGTTGCAGGGCATCGGCACCGAGGCGGCGTTTCTTGTCCTCCTCATAGTCTTCGAAATTGCCCTCAAACCATTCCACATGCGCATCGCCCTCAAAGGCCAGGATATGGGTGCAGATCCGGTCAAGGAAAAAGCGGTCGTGGGAGATGACCACAGCGCAGCCGGCAAAATCAACCAAAGCATCTTCGAGGGCCCGTAGNGTCTCCACGTCCAAATCGTTGGTCGGCTCATCGAGCAGCAAGACATTGCCCCCCGCGCGCAGCAATCGCGCCATNTGCACCCGGTTGCGTTCCCCGCCCGAGAGCAGGCTGACTTTTTTNTGCTGGGTCGCGCCTTTGAAGTTAAAAGCTGAGCAATAGGCCCGCCCGTTGACTTCCACATCCCCCAGTTGCACCACGTCTAGACCATCCGCAATCGCCTCCCAAACATTGGCATTGGGATCCAAATCATCGCGAGATTGATCGACATANGACAATTGCACCGTATCGCCATAGTCAACGGTGCCTTCATCGGGCTGTTCTTGCCCGGTGAGCATTTTGAACAGGGTGGTCTTGCCCGCNCCATTGGGNCCGATCACCCCGACAATGCCGCCGGGGGGCAGTGAGAAGGAGAGATCTTCGACCAACAACTTGTCGCCCATGGCTTTTTTGAGCCCAGAGACTTCAATGACTTTGGACCCCAATCTTGGCCCATTTGGTATGATGATTTGCGCATGTCCCAGTTTTTCACGCTCGGATTGATTGGCCATATCATTATAGGCGGCAATCCGGGCTTTGGATTTGGCCTGCCGGGCCTTTTGGCCCTGCCGCATCCATTCCAATTCGCGCTCCAGCGTTTTTTGCTTGGATTTATCCTCACGGGATTCTTGCGCCAAACGCTTTGCCTTTTGCTCAAGCCAAGCGGAATAATTGCCTTCATAGGGCACGCCTTGCCCCCGATCAATTTCGAGGATCCAGCCGGTAATATCATCGAGAAAATAGCGGTCATGCGTCACAACGAGGATTGTCCCGGTATAGTCAATCAAGTGTTTTTGCAGCCAAGCAATGGTTTCAGCGTCCAAGTGGTTGGTCGGCTCATCAAGCAGCAACATATCCGGTTGCTCGAGCAATAGCCGGCACAGGGCCACGCGGCGCGCTTCACCGCCTGAAAGATTTTCAGGCATCGCATCGTCGGGTGGGCAGCGCAGAGCCTCCATGCTCACATCAATTTGAGCATCCAAATCCCAAAGGTTATTGGCGTCAATTTCATCTTGCAGCTGCGCCATTTCATCGGCGGTTTCATCGGAGTAATTCATCGCCAGATCATTGTAACGATCCAGGATGTCTTTTTTGGCCTTCACACCCAGCATTACATTCTCGCGGACGGTCAGGCCTTCTTCCAGTTTCGGCTCCTGAGGCAGGTAGCCAACTTTCGCGCCCTCTGCCGCCCAGGCTTCGCCGGAAAAATCTGTATCCAAGCCGGCCATAATCTTGAGCAGGGTTGATTTCCCGGCGCCATTCACCCCAACCACACCGATTTTTACGCCGGGAAGGAATGACAGGCGGATGTTTTCGAAACATTTTTTGCCACCGGGATAAGTTTTTGAAACGCCATCCATGTGGTATACGTATTGATATGCGGCCATGAGTGCCCCCGGGTGTTAGACTGAAAAATTCAAACCTCTGTTACAGTGGCGCGCGGGCGGGCGCAAATGTGAAATTGCGAAAACTGGCACGGCCATGGCTTGCGCAGGGGTCTATCTGCGCTAAAGGTGAGGAATGATGCGGTTTAACTTGCCAAACTCTAACGCTGGGCGGCGTGTCGGCCTATTGGGCGGGTCGTTTGATCCGGCCCATGAAGGGCATGTGCGGATTTCTGAGCAGGCGCTGAAGCGCTTTGATCTTGATCAAGTTTGGTGGCTGGTCAGCCCGGCCAATCCATTGAAACCGCAGGGACCTGCGCCGCTTGATAAGCGGGTGGCCCATGCGAGACGCCTTATTGACCATCCGCGTATTGTCATCACCGATGTGGAAACCCAGCTGGACACAAGGTTCACCTGCGACAGCTTGCGTGCGCTGCGGGAGATCTATTCCACCACGCGGTTCACCTGGCTTATGGGGGCAGATAATCTGGCGCAGATCCATCAGTGGCGTGATTGGCAGGATATATTCCAGCTTATGCCCGTTGGCGTTTTGGCTCGACCGGGGCAGGGGCTGGCGGCGCAATGCGCACCTGCGGCGCGGCGCTTCGCCTCCGCCAGGCTTGCCGCGCGCGATTCAAGGCTTTTGAGCCATTGCACGGCGCCCGCCTGGTGTTTCGTGGATATGCCGCAGAGTCCGGCGAGCTCTTCGGCTATTCGCAACCGTGGGGGCTGGGGTTAGCGGCGCAAGAAAGCGGAGCCAAAGCCTGAGATCATCAGCAAGGCCAAACCGGCAAGCCCCCAGATATCGGGCAGCGTACCAAAAATACCCCATCCCAATAATAATGCGCCCACCAGTTGAAAATAGACAAAGGGTGCCATGCGGGTGGCAGGTGCGCGCCCATAGGCGAGGATCAAAAACATATTGCCGAGCATGGAGGCACCGCCAGAGACGGCGAGCATGGATGGGCTGGCGAAGAGCTGCTCCGGCCAATATATCAGCGCCATAGGCGTGCAGAGGACGGCGGCGATGAGCAATTGCGAGAACAAAAGAGCTTTGGGCTCTTCTTGGCCCGCGGCCAGACGCGACAGGGTCAGAAATACGCCATAGCTGCAGCCGGCGAAAAGGGCACAGGCCAGTCCAATGGAAAAGCCAAAGCCGGGTCTGGCAATGAGCAAAATTCCGGTGAAGCCGAGGAAAAGCAAGGCGCTGCGGGGGAGGGTCACGGCTTCTTTCAGAAAGATTGCCGCCAGAATATAGCTGATAATCGGCCCAATGAAAAAGACCGCAAAAACATCGGCCAAGTCTTCCAATGCGACTGCAAAGGTGATGACGCTGATGCCCATCGCCAGCAGCAGCCCTCGGCCCCAGGCCACTGGGTTGCGAAAAACTGTGAAGCTGCGGCGCGGCATGAAGGGCAGGACCAAAAATGATCCGACCGTGAACCGGGCCCAAGTGATGAAAAAAGGATGATACCCATGGGTATTTGACAGCAATTTGCTGGCGGCATCGCCGGTTGGGATGAGCATCATCCCGATCAACATAAAGAGTATCGCGCGCCACATTCAGCCGNGTTAGCAGCCACCGGGCTTAGGCACCAGCCCCATTGAAGCAAGACCCCTGCATAACGCCATTTCAACACGAAAGGGGGGAAGCGCCGGCCTGGGCGGGTACCTATGAGCGGCGATGAAATCACTGTAAAATTTGAGCAATGTCCATATATACCAATATATTGAGATGGTGAATACGCCTGCCGGGGGCAGGCAGGCGCAGCCCNGTGTTGCCACCGGGCAAAGTCATTTGGCTTGGCGGCTGGGTTATGCAGAGGTCTTTTTAAAATGGTCTTGCCAAAGACCCATGTGCCCCGCTAGCCATTGGGGATGAAAAAAACTCTCACACGCAGAGCAGCGCTNAGCACGGTGCTTGCGGCGCTTGGCNCTTCAGCCTTTGCTGGGGCGCCCTTGAAGTCTTTGCGGCCCATCGCAAGGCCGGATGCNTCGCCCATGCTCTTGGGTGGCGCGGCGGCCGTTATTCGCTCGTTTTCGCTCACAGGTCAGGTCAGCTGCGCGCTTATGGATCCGGAAACGGGGGTGCTTCTTGACGCCTATTCACCGGAGGCTGAATTGCCTCCGGCCAGTGTGACCAAAGCACTGACCGCCGCCTATGGTTTGCAAAAACTTGGGCGTGATTTTCAATTCGTCACGCGATTAAGTCTGCAAGGACGGGTGACACATGGGGCGTTTGTTGGGGATGTCATTTTGACTGGATCTGCGGATCCAACTTTACACACAGATGATTTGGTCAAGTTTGCCAAGGCCCTGCAGAAAACAGGAATTCAGCAGGTTAAAGGCCGGCTTTTGATTGTGGACAATGGTTTTCCCTACCTGCGTGAAATCGACAGTAGCCAATTGCCGCAAGCCAACTACAACCCGGCGATTGCCGGGGTGAATCTCAACCTCAACCGGGTGCAATTTGAATGGGCCCGCCAGGCCAGTGGCGGCTATGATCTGTCCATGAGCGCGCCGGGGCGAATTTATCGGCCGCAGATCCCCTCGATTGGGATGCGTGTTGAGGAGCGGGATGCGCCGAGCTATGCCTATCAATACGCAACCGAACGCGAGGAATGGTCCGTGCAGCGCTCTGCCTTGGGCAAGGATGGGGGGCGGTGGTTGCCCGCGCGCAATCCAAGACGCTATGCCGGGGAGGCTTTTCGGGTGATATGCGCAGAGATGGGCATTGAACTGCCACCTCCCACCATCGTCGAGGGGCAGCACCCGGATGCGGTGATGGCGGTGGATATCGCGCAAAAGAACTCGCGCCCCTACCATGAAATCGCCAAATCGATGTTGAAATTGTCGACGAATTTGACGGCTGAGGTGATCGGCCTCACAGCCTCCGGCGCGCCAAACCTGCGCCAATCGGCAGCGGCTCTGAGCCAATTTGCGCAGGCCCATGGGATGCGTGGTGCGGTTGTCGATCACTCGGGTCTGTCGGATCAATCGCGGCTCACCGCCGGCGGGCTGGCCATGTTCATGGCCTGGCACCATCGCAACGGGCTGGCCGATTTGCTCAAGCCCAAGATCTTACGCGATAAAGGAAAGCCTATGGCGGGTGTGGATCTGCGGGTTAAAACAGGCACGTTGAATTTTGTCAGCACGCTGTCAGGATATCTCACATATGAAGGCAAAAGCCTCGGATTTGCGATTTTGACCGCTGATATGGCGCGGCGTGAAAAAGGGAAAGGCAGTGAAAATCCACGCGGGGCCAAGGGATGGGAGGCGCGATCGCGTAGCCTGCAATATGCGCTTTTGCGCGATTGGCTGGGGCATTTACGTTAGGGTGCGAAACCTTGCGCGTGCACCCGCTTCAATGGCCGCGCCATGCAGGCGGTCAACCTCTAGCTCATGGCGTATTTCTTGCAGCATGCGCAGCTCGATTTGCCCGAGTTTTCCATCCGCCGCGGCCACATCGCAGGCCATAGCATAGGCGGTTTCGTTCAAACCATCGGGCAGACCGTCCCGGATCAAGCCAAACAGTGCATCAAGCCCGTCTTCTTCGGACAAAAGATCCAAGACCATGGCGGCCACAGATTTGATGCGGTCCACATCATACTCTCCAAAGATCGGCAGGTGGTTTACGATCGCTTGAATGCTCATCAGCTCTGCTGTGCGAATGTTTTCGTCACTTGCAGACACGGCAATCATGACCGCAACCAGACAATCTTGAGATGAGAGGGAAGGGGGATGGGTATTCACGAAGAGACGTCCTTTACAGCTGTGATGACAACTTATTGACCCGAGGCGCGTGCGGCAATAGGGAAGCGTCAGGAAACTGGAGTTAAACATGTCCAAAATGCGTGACGCTGCTACTCAATCGAAAGCCTGGCCCTTTGAAGAGGCGCGGCGGATTTTGAAACGCTTTGAAAAGAAGCTGCCGGAAAAAGGCTATGTCTTGTTTGAGACCGGCTATGGTCCCAGCGGGCTGCCGCATATTGGCACCTTTGGCGAAGTGGCGCGCACCACAATGATCATGCGCGCCTTTCAAGAATTGAGCGACATCCCAACCCGGCTTGTTTGTTTTTCTGATGATCTCGACGGCATGCGCAAAGTGCCGGGCAATGTGCCAAATCCGGAGAGGCTGACCGCGCATTTGCAGCGGCCCTTGACCTCTGTTCCAGATCCGTTTGAGGAATATGAGAGCTTCGGTCATCACAACAACGCCATGTTGCGCCGGTTTTTGAACACATTTGGCTTTGAATATGACTTCATCAGCGCCACAGAGTTTTATCAATCTGGTCAATTTGATCAGATTTTGCTGCGTGCTGTGGAAAAATATGATGACATCATGAAGGTGATGCTGGCCTCGCTTCGTGAGGAGCGGCAGAAGACCTACTCGATCTTCCTGCCCATTCACCCTGAGACCGGTCGGGTGCTTTATGTGCCGATGAAATCTGTGGATGCGAAAAATGGCACCATCACCTTTGACACAGAAGAGGGTGAAGAGATGACCCTTCCGGTGACCGGCGGCAATGTGAAGCTGCAGTGGAAACCCGATTTTGGTGCCCGCTGGGCGGCCCTTGGGGTAGATTTTGAGATGTATGGCAAGGATCACTCCACCAATACCCCGATTTATGACAAAATTTGCCGTATTTTGGGGCAACCGGCACCGGAACATTTCAGCTATGAATTGTTCCTCGACGAGAATGGGCAGAAAATTTCCAAGACCTCCGGCAATGGCGTGTCGATTGATGAGTGGTTGACCTATGCCAGCACGGAAAGCCTGTCTTACTTCATGTATCTAAAACCCAAAACCGCCAAGCGGATGCATTTTGATGTCATCCCCAAGGCGGTAGATGAGTATCACCAGCAATTGCGCGCCTATGAGGGGCAAGACGACAAAGCACGTCTGAACAATCCGGTGTGGCATATTCATGGCGGCGATGTACCGGTCAGCAAAATGGTCGTGCCTTTCTCAATGCTGCTCAATCTGGCGTCTGTGTCTGGGGCAGAGGATAAAGATCAACTTTGGGGATTCATCAAACGGTATGCCCCCGAGGCCTCCGCCGAAACCCATGCGGACTTAGATGCTGCGGCGGGGTTTGCGGTCCGTTATTACAATGATTTTGTCAAACCTGCCAAAGTCTACCGCGCGCCCACGGATCTCGAACGCGAGGCTTTGATCGCGCTGCGCGACGGGCTGAAGGCTTGGGATCAAGGTTTGGATGGGGATGCGCTGCAATCTTTGGTTTTTGCCTGTGGCCGCGAGCGGTTTGACCCGATGCGCGATTGGTTCAAAGCGCTCTATGAGGTGCTTTTGGGCGCATCACAGGGGCCGCGGTTTGGCGGATTTATTGCGCTTTTGGGCATCGAAGAGAGCATAGCCCTGATCGACAAAGGCCTTGCTGGCGAGTTTACCTAAGCCCCGACGAATTTGACCCCCTCCTGTTGCGTCCTATTTTATGGCAGTCAACAGGAGGGTGTTATGAGAAAGTTCATTCTAGCAATTGCTTTTTGGGTTGCGGCGGCACTGCCGGCCTGGGCCGAGAGCCAAGAGATTGAAACAACAATTCGTGCGCAAATTACCGCTTTTCAGGCGGATGATTTCGAACGTGCCTTTACCTACGCCAGCCCGACGATTCAGCAGATATTTCGCGCGCCAGAGGTGTTTGGGCGCATGGTCAGGCAAGGCTATCCTATGGTGTACCGCCCGTCTGAGATTGCATTTTTGGAACTCGCCACGGTTGAGGGATATTACTGGCAGAAAGTGCAAATTCGCGACGGCCAGGGTCGATATCACATCATGGCCTATCAAATGATCCAATTGGACGGGGCATGGCGCATTAATGGTGTCCAGCTTTTGCCCTCGCAAGAGACCGGCGTGTGAGCACCGTACGCTACAGCTAGGCCTTCTTAACATCGAGCTTTTACCCCTGTTTCGCAGAGCAGCACCTACCTCAGGGGCTGCGGTTGCGGATCAATCACACAAACGCATGGAGCGGCGTTTGGAAAGGGGCTTTTATGAACAAAACAATCACCGATGGGATCGTCTTTACACCACCCAAATTTGCTTTTGGATTGCATCATTGGTCGAGCCAGGACGGCACGCCCGGGCAAGATGACTATGACAATGAGCCCAACGCCGCCTTCGTGCCGGCGGATCAAGATTTTTCCGGCTGCTTGGAGCTGACCAAGACGCAAACCGTGCAAAAGCTGCGCGCCTTCTATCAAACACCGCTCTCTCCGGGCTGCTATCTGCGCATTCGCACGCGTGTGAAATTGGTATCGGGCGCATTTCCCACGGTGAGCATCGCCGGTTGGCCTGGGGCTGCGGGCAATGTGCATTTGACCGGGGTCAATGAAGCGGGGCCGGTCACCAGCCTCAACACCTATGGTGAGGTGGTCGAGCTCTCGGCCATTGTTGGGTCAGGCAATCGCACGGGCGTCGATCTGCATTGGGGGAAAGATGCGATTTATGGGCATTTTGGCCTCGACCTCACCGGACCAAGCGGCGGTGTTGTGCGGATTGAGGATATTATTATCGAAGACATCAGCGGCGCTTTTGTCGATCAGCTGATTGGCGCGGTCGATGTGCGCGACTATGGGGCTATTGGCGATGGATTCGCAGATGATCATGACGCGTTTGAAGCGGCAGATAAGGCCGCCGCGGGTCGTGAAGTTCTGGTGCCACGGGGGAACTTCCGCATCAATGGGTCTATCACGTTCCAAAACCGCGTGCGCTTTGTGGGCAATATCACCATGCCGGACTCGGCCCGTCTGACCCTACTCAAAGACTTTAATCTGCCCAGCTATATTGACGCTTTTGGCGATGAGGTCGTGGCGTTCAAAAAAGCCTATCAATCCTTGTTGAATTTCAACGATCATTACATCCTTGATATGGGCGGGCGCCGGATTGAGTTGGATGGGCCTCTCGATATGCAAGCGGCGGTCGACAATAAAACTGTGTTCAATAGCCGTCGAGTGGTTCAAAATGGTCAGATCCAAGCCAACGCCAATGCCGCGTGGACCCCAGATCAAGTGGTGGCTCAGGCGACCTATTCAACCTCTGATCCGAAATCGCTGACCTCTGTGGCCAATATCGCCAATATTGCCGTTGGATCTTTGGTTGAAGGCACAGGCGTTGGACGGGAAATCTATGTCAAAGAGGTCAATGTCGGGAGTCAGTCCTTAACCTTATCCCAACCGCTTTATGGCGCAGCGGGCACACATCAATTTACCTTCACACGTTTCAAATATCTGCTCGATTTTTCTGGATTTCAAAAGGTCAGCGGGGCTCATTTTGATGGGATTGATTTTCAATGTACCGGCAATGCCTCGGCAGTGTTGCTGCCGCCCGATGGCGAGACCTTCCACTTCCGGGATTGCTTGATCGTGAAGCCGAAAGACCGCGGCATCACCTCCCCGGGGACGGCCTGCCAGGGGATGATGTTTGATCGCTGTCAATTCATCTCAAACGAAAGCCCGCTAAAGGTGCAAGACCGGGTGTCCATTGCCTTTAACGCCAATAAAAACGACGTTAAAATCCGCGATTGCCGGGCAATGCATTTTAAGCATTTCGGCATTATGGGCGGATCGGGGTCAGTGATTACCGGCAATCACTGGTTTCATGGCGACCAAGAAACCAATGGGGTGCGCAAGGGTGGGATCGTTTTTACCACAACAAATCTCAAAACTCTAATCACTGGCAACTATGTCGACAATAACTTCATTGAATGGACCAATGAATATGAGGCGGATCCGTCCTTCGCCAACCAATATTCATTCGGGGGATTGACCATCACCGGCAATATTTTCACTGCCAATGATGTGGCCTCTTGGTTTAGCTTTTTGGTGATTAAACCTTATGGACCCGGCCATTTCGTGCATGGGCTGACGATGACCGGCAATGTCTTTCGTTCAATCAACGGGCCAATTGACCGGGTCGAATCCGTGGACAGCACCTTCGCCACGCTCAACCACAGCAAGGCGCGCAATGTCGTGGTGCAAGGCAATACGTTCAATGCCATCAGTGAGCCAATCTACAATCCGTGCATTTTGGAGCATAGCCAAGCCTCAGATACTCAAACCTGGACGGTTGATTTTGCGCCATCGCTACCGTTCAATGGCCGTGCGCGGACAGTCGAGGCGGTGGTTCCGGTTGGAGCCATTCAATCAGGCAGTGCGAATATCTATGAATTGCCGCATTCTCAGGCCGAGCAAGGGGGCAGCGGTAGCCAGGTGAAATTGAACTGGTCGCGGGCCTGTCGCGGGAGCGTCAACCTCACCGCGCGCATGGACAACCCCACTTAAATCCGACGCTTTTCGCAAGTCAGGGGGCATTAGGGCGCAGACCCTATTGCCCCTTTTTTGCGCGGGGTCATGTCTATTTGCGCCGCCGGGCGCCGCCCCTTTGACCTGCGCGTCCCCCTTTTGACCGGCCGGAGGCGTTATGGGCGTCTTCAACTGCTTTTTCGACCGCATATTGCCGGGCCAGGGGATCATCTGAGATCGTCAGCTCAACTGTCTCGAGGCGTTTGACCTCGTCGCGCAGCCGGGCGGCTTCTTCAAACTCCAAATTCTCTGCCGCCTTGCGCATATCGAGCCGCAGACCTTCGAGCACGGTTTGGATATTGCCGCCTTGCAAGGCCGGATCGATCTTCGCCGTGACCCGCGCCATATCGGTATCGCCTTTGTAAAGACCGGCCAGCACATCCTCGACATTCTTTTTCACCGTCAGAGGGGTAATTCCATGGGCGACATTATAGGCATGTTGCTTTTCGCGCCTACGGTTGGTTTCGCCAATCGCGCGTTCCATCGAGCCGGTCATGCGATCTGCATACATGATGACCCGCCCATCGGCGTTGCGCGCGGCCCGGCCAATGGTCTGCACCAAAGAGGTTTCGGACCGTAAAAAGCCCTCCTTATCTGCATCAAGGATCGCAACCAAACCGCACTCAGGGATATCGAGCCCCTCGCGCAGAAGGTTGATGCCCAGCAGCACATCAAAGGCGCCCAACCGCAAATCGCGCAGAATCTCAATACGCTCAATCGTATCGATATCGCTGTGCATGTAACGCACCCGAATGCCCTGCTCATGCAGATACTCCGTGAGATCTTCGGCCATGCGTTTGGTCAATGTTGTGGCCAGAACCCTTTGCCCCATGGCGGTGACTTTGCGAATTTCATCCAGAAGATCATCAACCTGCGTTTCCACGGGGCGAATTTCCACCGGCGGATCCAGCAGGCCCGTGGGGCGGATCACCTGCTCTGTGAACACGCCGCCGGCTTGGTCCAGCTCCCATTTGGATGGGGTGGCGGAGACAAAAACAGACTGCGGCCGCATCGCATCCCATTCTTCGAATTTGAGTGGTCGGTTGTCCATACAAGACGGCAATCGGAACCCGTGTTCGGCCAGGGTGAATTTACGGCGGTAGTCGCCCTTATACATCGCGCCAATCTGCGGCACGCTGACATGGCTTTCATCGGCGAAGACAATCGCATTGTCTGGGATGAATTCAAACAGTGTGGGGGGTGGTTCACCCGGCGCGCGGCCCGTCAGATAGCGCGAATAATTTTCAATCCCGCTGCACACGCCCGTCGCTTCAAGCATTTCCAGATCGAAATTTGTGCGCTGTTCCAGCCGTTGCGCTTCGAGCAATTTGCCCTCGCTCACCAATTGATCAAGCCGCATACGCAGCTCTTTTTTGATCCCAATCACAGCCTGCTGCATGGTCGGGCGCGGGGTCACATAGTGGCTGTTGGCATAGATCCGCACCCGTTCAAACGTATCAGTGCGCGCCCCTGTCAGCGGGTCAAACTCAACAATGGTCTCCAGCTCTTCGCCAAAAAAGCTCAAACGCCAAGCCCGGTCGTCCAAATGCGCCGGCCAAACCTCCAAACTGTCTCCACGCACCCGAAAGGTGCCGCGTTGGAAGGCTTGGTCGTTGCGGCGATATTGTTGGGCGATGAGATCGGCAATGACTTGGCGCTGGTCATGGCAATTGCCACTGTGCAAATCTTGAGTCATCGCCCCATAGGTTTCAACTGATCCTATGCCATAGATGCAGGAGACAGAAGCCACGATAATGACGTCATCACGCTCCAACAAAGCGCGGGTCGCCGAGTGACGCATCCGGTCAATCTGCTCGTTGATCTGGCTTTCCTTCTCAATATAGGTGTCCGAGCGGGCCACATAGGCCTCTGGTTGGTAATAGTCGTAATAGCTGACGAAATATTCCACGGCATTATCGGGGAAAAACCCCTTGAATTCGCCATAAAGCTGGGCTGCGAGGGTTTTGTTTGGCGCAAGAATAATCGCCGGGCGCTGGGTGTCTTGTATGATCCGCGCCATGGTGAAGGTCTTGCCCGTGCCCGTGGCCCCGAGCAAAACTTGATTGGCCTCTCCCGCGGTGATCCCCTCCACCAGCTCTTTGATGGCGGTGGGTTGGTCGCCTGCGGCGGTGAACTCGGTTTCAAGTCGAAAGGCCTTGCCCCCTTCCATCTTTTCCCGGTCGCGCACATTCGGAGCGGGGTTTTGCAAGACGGGCATTTGTTCGGGCGAATTATTGTGCATATTTGATTCCTTGTGCCTCCTAGATTTGGCCTTCTGGGGGGCAGAAACAAGGGGGCGGGGCGGCAAAGTCCGATTCAATCCCTCGCTGTGATCATTTTTCCCCGCTGGGGATGAAAATTGCTTCCGTCGCGCGCCGCGAACGTGTCATGACTGGTTAAGGACGCGCCAGCGCAGGGAAGGGCAGGATATGACGACAGCTGCAAAAGTTGTGATCGTGGGATCTGGAATCATCGGCGCCAGCACGGCTTTGGCCTGCCAAGATCTCGGTGCTGAAGTCATTGTTGTGGATCAGGGGCCTTTGGGCGGCGTGGCCAGTGCCAATTCTTTTGGCTGGATCAATGCCAGTTTTGCCGAAACCCAAGCCTATTTCGATCTGCGCAACGCGGCCCTAGAGACCTTCCGATCCCTGGGGCAGAGGTTAGAATTACAGGCCCATGTCAGCTGGCCAGGCACGCTGTGGTGGGAAGATGCGGGGCAAGATTTTGAGGCGCAATTTGCCAGTCTGACCGCGCGGGGCTATGAGGCCCGCCGACTTGATCACGATGAGATCGCGGCGCTTGAGCCCAATCTGCGCGCGTGTCCAGCCCATGCGTTGTTCACGCCTATGGAAGGGGCCGCACAGGCTCAATCTGTGGCGCAGTCCCTTCTGGCGCATGTGGCGCAGCACGGCGGAAAGCTTTGTCCCAAACAAGCGGTCAAGGCTGTGCACCCCAGTTCTGGCGGTGGCCATATTGTGCAGACATCAGCTGGAGATTTGCCCTGTGATTTTGTGATTTTGGCCACGGGCGCTGCGGCCTGCCGCGGTCTGGCGGGTGTCGAATGGGCTTTGCCCATGGCCAATAAACGCGGCATGATTTTGCAAACCCGGCCGGTGCAGACGCGCATTCATCATATTCTTATGACGCCTGATGTGCATTTTAGACAAAATCCCGATGGCAGTCTTGTGGCAGGGGAAATATTCAGCGGCGATTTGGATCCATCAGAGGATGCGTCCGCACTTGCGGACACTGTGATCGCGCGAATTTGCCAAAAATTGCGTGGGCAGCCGGATGTTCAGCTGGCAGAAGTGAAGTTGGGGGAGCGCCCCGTGCCCTTGGATGGCCTGCCTGTTGTGGGCGCGGTCCCCGGCGCCCCGGGGGTTTTTCTAGCTGTTATGCANAGCGGCGTGACCCTTGGTCCTTTGATAGGTCAGTTGCTGGCGCAGGAAATTTTGCAAGGCANCCCGAGCCCCTTGCTGTCGAGTTTTCGCGCCTCGAGATTTNNCCAAGCTTGAGNACTACCCCAGCGCGTAGAGCCAGAGGCTTGCGGTGAAAATCGTGAGACCGGTGCTGATCAAGACGGCGGAAGCTGCGACCCGCTGTGCGCGCCCGTACATTTGCGCGAAAATATAGGCATTGACCCCCGGCGCCATGGCCGCTGTCAGCACCGCACTGCGAAAATCACTGGTGGAGAGATCGACATAGCTTCCCGTGATCCAAACCAAGGCAGGATGAACCACAAGCGAAATTGCGCAGATATATAAGATCACTCGGATATCGCCCTCTGGCCGGTAGCGCACCAAAACACCGCCCAAGCCAAACAGGGCCGCCGGCAGAGCCCCTCGGGCCAAAAGATCAACGCCATCGGTGACGATTTCGGGTAAAATAAAGCCTGATAAGTTGATCGCAAACCCAAGGCTCAAGGCAATCACCAACGCATTTTTAAATACTGATTTTATTATCTTACGCAAAAGCGCCATGCCGCTCAGGCCGCGTCCACGCACCAGCTCCATCACCGTTATGCCGAGCGCATAGCCGATCGGTGCATGGACCGCGATGATGGCAAAATTGGCCGTCAGGGCGTCCGTCCCATAGGCACGCTCTGTGATGGGCAGGCCCAAGAGCACTGTGTTTGAGAACAGACAGCAAAAGCCAATGGCGACACTGTCTTCCCAACTGCGTTTAAACAAGATGCGCGCGCCAAACAGGCCCAAGCCAAATCCGGCTATCGCGCCAATGTAAAAACTGCCGAGAAGCCCCGGCTGGAAGGTTTGCCCCAGGTCCAAAGTTGAAATGGCGCGAAACAGCAGGCAAGGGATGGCAAAATTTTGGGTAAAGGCCATCAGAGCCCCAACCCCTTCGTCGGAGAACCACTTGCGCCAGACGGCCAGATATCCAAAGCCAACAACGAAAAATACCGGCAGGATCACTTGGAGCAGGATGCTCATATCAGAGGACTTCTGTCATCATATCGAAGGCCGGCACCACGCCATTGGGCAATTCGGTTTGCAATGTGGCGTAGTCCAAATCCACATGCATGTTGGTTAATATGGCGCGTTTTGGCTGCACATGCGCAATCCACTGCAGGGTTTTTTCCAAATGGGTGTGAGAGGGGTGGGGATCATAGCGCAGCGCATCGACAATCCAAAGGTCGAGACCTTGCAAATGCGACCAGGCATTTTCGGGGATGTCGGAGACATCGGGCAAATACACCATATCGCCGATGCGAAATCCCAGAGCGGTGATTGGGCCATGGGCCACTTCAAAGGGGGTGAAGTCTAGCGCGCCACCGGCACCGGTGATGGTGAAGGGGCCGCTTATGTCATTCATCTCCAAGATGGGCGGATAGCTTGAGCCTTCGGGCGTTTCAAAGGCATAGGAGAACCGCGACAAGAGATCGGATCTGGTCGGCCCATCCGCCCAAACCGGCAGGCGGCGGCGCATGTT
>JGI26079J46598_1000227_pt1 | contig 23058 bp, 23 predicted proteins | sample SaaInl59LU_5_DNA_FD_46598 | JGI IMG/M metagenome (IMG submission 46598) | reverse complement strand
TCATAGACCTTTTCTAGGTTTTTAACTTCGATAACAGGTTTACTCATAACTTAAATGCCACGTATGGCTTCTACAGGGTTCAATTTTAAGGCCTTAATTGCGGGTAAAATGGAGGCGATCAAAGCCGTTGTGATTACCATTACGGCAATAATGAGGTAATAGCTGGGGACGATTTCCGGGTAAATCATGCTCTGCACGCCCAATTCTGCCAGACCGTCTTGCTTGCTGGATAAATCTATACCGATACGCATCATGGCGCGTGTGCTCAGATCACCCAGAAGAATCCCGATAGGACCACCAACGAATCCCAGCATCAGCGTTTCGACCAAAATCATTAAAAAGAGCTTGCGCTTATTCATCCCTACGGCCATAAGCATGCCTAATTCTCTACGGCGCTCTAAAATGGCCATGAGCATGTTGTTGATGATGCCGAAAAGAAGCGCCATCATAATAATTCCTAAAACAAGTACAAGCATAATTGCCATCATATCGTCGGCAAAGCCCAATTCCGGACGTACCTGTTTCCATGACTTCACGGCTAAACCAACAGGCATTGCTGCAGCCAATGCCCCCGCTTTTTCTTCGGTATCTACAGTCTCCTCAAACCTTACCAAAACCTCGTGTACTAGGGGGGCTCCTATGGTTTTTTCTAAATCTTCATGATGCACATAAACGTGAAATTCGTCCCAAGTCGCATTCAATGTTTTGTAAATGCCTGAAATCCGAAACGACGCTCTGCTGAGATTGCCTTCTGCATCTTGAAAGGTGAGGACCACCTTACTTCGTAACTTCAAGCCTAATCGCTTAGCTAATTTTTCCCCAATCAAAAGTCGGTTGCGTCCAGAGTCCTCAAAAAAGTCTCCGTCAACAATGTAATCTGCCAGAGTAGTTTGAAGGCGCTCTTCTTCTGGCCAAACCCCCATTATGCGAACTGCACGAGCACTTTTCGCAGAGTTAATCATTCCGCCTAATACTGTACGCTGTGCAGTGCCGCTGACAAAAGGGAGTGCTTCTACTTTTTCACGAAGGGNTACAACCGTTNCAGAATCTGCGATAACCGCTGTCGAAAGGGGTTCGGCATCAAAATCTTGATGATGTATTTGCGCATGTCCGGTNGTCGTTCCAATGGCGGACGCCGTACGCTCGTTATTCATCCCAAAAGAGAATCCAATGATGAGAAGCCCTGCCCAAATACCTACCGCAATGGATCCAATTACTATAAACGAACGAACTTTTGCACGCCATATATTTCGCCAAGCCACTTTAAAAATCATGCGCGCATACTTTTAACCGGGTTCAACTTCATGATTTTCCAAACGGCATAACTACTCACCAGTACACCGATCACAAAGACTATTGCTCCATGGTTCAAATTAATTAAGAACGAAGTGGTAGTGTATAAGTTTGGGTTCAAAATCGAATTGTTCAATAGCTTCCTTCATCTGTCCACTAAGGTCGATGGGGTTGTATTTAAAGTAAAATTGGACCGGTTTCACCGCGGCCATTCCCACCACTGCGCCACCGACGAGGAGCATCAAATTTTCTAACACGGTGACGGCCGCTAACGTCGTTTTACGCATGCCTATACTCACCAATATGCCAAACTCACGCTCGCGTTCGCTGACCATCATGATGACCGTACCGAGCAAAACGAAGGATATAATAAAGTACAGTATGGTTACAAATATTTGGCCGCCGGCCATATCCGCTTCAATGGTTTGGACCAATTCTGGAAACAGTTGTTCCCAGTCTAACAATTCAAAATCTGATCCTAATAATGGCTCGAGTGCTGCTTTCACTTCTGCGAAATCCGCGTTGGGTTCTAAATCCACCACCACGGTGGTCAACAGTCCCATGGCATTGTACATCCACTGGGCGGTCTCGATGGGCATGACTACGAGTTGTTTGTTGAGCTCAGGATTGGATATTTTAGCAATACCGGCAACCATGAATTGGCCGTAAGCACTTGCACCGCGGTAACCTTGACCCAAAAACATAAGGGAATCCCCTACTTCGACATGCAGGTATTCCGCGAGTCCCTCAGATACAACTACTTCGTCTGAGGCAGGTGAGAAAAGGCGACCGTCAATCAATTGGTCCGTTAAACGCAATCCGGACAATTCCCCCTCGGGACGAATACCCAGCACCAAACTGCCTCTGTTATTGTCGCCCGTGCTTACTAAAGAAAAACTCTCCAGCCTAGGCACCAGCGAACGCACTCCAGGTACATTTTCCATTGCATCCCAGTCCAGCGTTGCCTCGTCCATACTCAAATCCAGACTCTGGTCGCCCCAAAATCCCTTTTGATGCACTTGTAGATAGCCAAAGTTGTTTGCGACGATATCACCAACCATGTGTTCCCACACACCCACCTGAAAGCTGCGAAGTACCACAGCGAAAATCACACAAAACATAACCGCAGCTATGGTGATAATACTTCTTCCTTTATTACGCCAGATGTTGCGCCAGGCCAATTTGAACATTATTCGACCCTTTTCATGTTACTGCGCTCGAAGAAGCCCTCAGCGAATGTGGGGTTAAAGTTGAGCGCCTTGTAAGTCATTTCTGTAAAATTACCCTCATCATCGGCAGGGGTGATGCGAAGTTTTGAAGGCAAATTAGTTCCACTAAAAGACTTGATTTCCGTTGCCTCAAGGGTAGTGATCAGGTAGTCATCTTCATCGTAAAATTCAGTGCGTAATTGCAGGAATTGATCAACGGATATAAAAGTGATCACCTGACCCCAAACGACCGCCGCATCTGCCTTAGGTGCCAAAGCAATCTTAAAACATTTCGTGCCATTTACGGACTCAATACCTAAAAGGGTAGGGTTGTAATCCTCCACCAACGAACCGGCATTTATTAATGCGTCGTTCGTGAAGTCCGTTCCCATCCAGCTCTGCACCATCGCCGCAGGTAGTGCCACAATTTTCTTAATGCCCGGCACAAAATGCCAAACGTCGTCTCCATTACGAAGGAAAACGGTCCCTTTTTCACGTGCTGGACCGGTCACTAAAATCATGGTTTTATCCAAGCCTTGGTTCCATATTTTTGCCTCCATCGTGCGTTCCCAACGAGGACGTACCGTACGAATGCTCACCTCAGCGGCAACATCGGCACCCGATAGTTTTGCTTCTGCTTTTTGGAGAATTGAAGTAGGGTTTTGTGCTAATGCTGCTGTTGTGAAGCACAGTAAAAGGAAGCTCTGGAATACTTTAGTCATCGTCTTTGTTGGTCTACCTTACTAACGCAACGCTCAGGCGTAAGTTTGCGAAAGTCTAGGTTAATTTCTGGGCCAATTTTGCCATGGTCTTCTTCGCAGATTTCCCTTCGTACATCACTTCATAAACTGCTTTGACAATAGGCATTCTAACCTCTTGCTTCTTGCGGATTTTTGATACCAATGCTGCTGCGTAATACCCCTCCGCCACCATGGTCATTTCTGCCTTTGCGCTTTTGATAGTGTAGCCTTTACCGAGCATGTTACCAAGCATTCGGTTCCTAGAGAATTGGCTGTAGCAGGTGACCAATAAATCGCCCAAATAGGCACTCTTTTTAATATTAATCCTGCCTTCACACGTACTCTTCATGAAACGACGCATCTCACGTGCTGCATTCGAAATGAGTACTGCTTGGAAATTATCCCCATAGCCTAACCCATGACACATTCCTGCCGCGATGGCATAAATATTCTTCATCACCGCCGCATATTCTGTGCCGTAGATATCTGTACTCAGCGTGCACCGTACGTAATGGCTCTGTAAAACGCCTGCAACCTTTTTAGATGCGCTTGCATCTATCGCAGCAACGGTAAGAAAACTCAATCTTTCCAGTGCAATTTCTTCTGCATGACAAGGACCCGTAATTACTACGATGTGATCTTCTGGGACGCCAACTACTTCACGCAAATATTCCCCCACAATCATGTTCTCGTCTGGAATGATGCCCTTTATGGTTGAGCAAACGAGTTTTCCCTCAAGCGCACCGCTATCCATGTTTAACAATACCTCTTTAACGAATGCACTGGGCACGGCGAAAATGATCACATCACAACCTGAGATTGCCGCATTTATATCTGTAAAAATTTTAATACTTCCCTCATCGAAGGCTACGGAAGAAAGATAGCGGGGATTGTGGTGGTACTCTCGAATATGCGCGGCGCTTTCTTCGTTGTGCATCCACCAATGGCAGCTGCCCAAATTCTCACTGACCATCTTCACCACGGCAGTCCCAAAAGAACCTCCGCCAATAACGGCCACACTTGGTTGCGTGCTTTGCATCTGATCTCCCATTAAAAGGTAATTTCCGTTTCTACTTCCTCACCGTCTCTCACATACACCAAAGCCGTCGTATCGCCTTTCTTAAAGGCCCCCAACGCCGTCATGTACGCATAAATATCATCAATGACGATAGCTCCAATCTTCATGATCACGTCCCCCGCCTTCAATCCGGCGTTGGCCCCGGGGCGCCCTTCGGTCGCCCCGTCGATACGAAGCCCCGGCCCGCCAAAAAGGTAATCTGGTACGACCCCTAAGGTCACGGAGAAGTTCGGCGTGGTCTTCTGTTCTGAAGAAGTGGTTTTTTGGAAGGTTACGTTTTCATANTAGGCCGTGCGCGCGGTGATGGTGTAGATTAACGAGGCGAGTTTGGCCATGCCTTTGTAGTTGATCTTGTCCGCATCGTCTGTCGGCTTGTGGTAGTCGTCATGGGTTCCAGTGAACAAGTGCAATACCGGCAAATCCTTATAATAAAAGGACGTTTGGTCTGAGGGGCCCACACCCGCAGGGTCTTTTTTGATGTCCAAACCGTGGATCGGCGTGTCGAGGATCTCGTCCCATTCCACTGCCGTACCTGTTCCAGAAAGCTGGAGGCGGTTGTCGCGTAGTCGTCCAACCATGTCGCTNTTGATCATGTATTCTANCTCCTTTAGCGGGAATGTCGGGTTATTGGCCCAGTATTTCGAGCCAATCAAGCCCAATTCCTCGGCGCTGTAGAATTGGATCAAATAGTTGTAATTCGTGTCTTGGCGCTGAGCGTAATAGCGCATTGCTTCCAGAAGCAAGGTCGTCCCCGATCCATTGTCGTCGGCTCCATTGTGAATGGCCGCCGGTCCTTTATACAAGCTGTTCTCACCGCCCATACCTAAATGATCGTAGTGGGCGCCCAACACCACCGTTTTGCGTTTGTTGTTGTGGATGTATCCGATAACATTGTAGCCGTCGCTAAATCGCTCAGACATAGATACGGACATGGTCGTTTTCTGAGCACGCTTCATCAGTTTGTTGGCCCATTTTTCGTTGCGCACGAAAAACACCGGTAAAGAAGAAGCGTTGATGCTCTTGAAAAATTCTTGCGTATCTGAGGCGGTGCCTTCAGGGTTAATAAGTAGAATGCCTTTAGCGCCTTTTTCGACCAAGCTGGCCACGCGTTCGTTCAAGCTGTGGTATGCCGCATAGGCGCTATGTGGGTGGATGCCGTCCGGTGAACTAACGTTCATCACGGCGATGGCGCCATTGACATCGAGGCCTTTAAAATCATCATAAGAACCGTCCTCTGTGGTGATGCCGTAGCCTACGTAAACGGTTTTACTCGCAGCTTTACCTGTTTCGCAGCTTATGGATACCGGATAGAAATCACGTGGCCTTCGAGCTGTGCGTTGCCTACTGAAAGTGTGGTTGCATCGTAATCTACAGCGGCATATTCGGGTACTGGGAACTTCTGGAAGTACCCATTTTCACCCATGGGCTCAATGCCGTAAGCCATCATTTTTCCTGCGATATATTCGCGAGCAACGTCTGCCTCAGGTGTACCAGGCTTGCGTCCTTTTAACGCATCCGAAGACAAGAAAAACAAATCCTGCTCCATGCGCTTCGTAGCGCTCAGGTCTATTGGAATTTCTTGCGCATATACGCTGGCGGGAAGAGCGGTCGTTAAAAGTAGAACTAGGGTAAGGAACTTGTTCATGAGTTCATGTTTGATTCCCTACAAAGGTAGCGACCAAAGACTATATTTGAGGTGTGAGCAACGGTATGAAAGCACTTGCCGGTCAAACGGCGATATATGGCGTAAGTAGCATCTTAGGGCGGATGATCAATTTTCTATTGGTCCCCCTACAGACAGCGGTTTTGAGCCAGTCTGCCTATGGGATTAACGTAGACTTTTACTCGCTTATTGCCTTCCTTATTGTCGTAGTAACCTTTGGGATGGAGACCGCTTATTTCCGTTATTCTGAGCAAGATGGGTTTGATGAGGGCAAAGTTTTTGGTGCGGGATTAGCCATGATTGCGCTAGTATTGGCCGGGATGGGGTTGCTTGTTTTGCTTTTTCAAGACGCCTTATTGCATAGTTTACGATGGGAAAACACGCCTGAATACCTCTACTATTTCCTCGCTATTTTAGCTCTAGATGCCTTAAGTGCATTGCCTTTTGCACGCCTTCGTAGAAACAATAAAGCGGTCCGATTCGCCGGAATCAAATTGGCCTTGATCTTCTCCAACGTACTCATCAACCTCTACATTTTCCTGCCCGCCTATTGGGAACAACACGGAAGCATGGGCTATTGGTCCCACGAAATGCGCGGGGTTGGATATATTTTCATTGCCAACTTCTGGGCCTCTGTGGTGATGTTCGCACTTCTTTTGCCTACCCTCTTCCCACTAAAACTCAACCTCGATAAGAAGTACGTAAAAACACTATTAATCTTTGGGATCCCTTTACTTATTGGAGGGCTCGCTGGCATTGCCAATGAAATGCTCGACCGCCAATTGTTAAAATACCTGCTCCCAAAAGAGACAGCATTTGCCGGTGTTGGGATATACGGTGCCGTCTATAAAATTTCCATCTTCTTAATTCTTTTCAATCAAGCTTTCCGCTACGCTGCAGAACCGTTTTTCTTTAAAAATGCAAAAGCTAAAGACGGGCCTGAACGAATGAGCAAGGTCATGGAAGGGTTCGCTTGGATCATGTGTGTTGGATTCGTCTTGATCATTTCAGGCCTCGATTACCTCAAATTTTTCGTGGACGAGAAATTTTGGACAGGGCTTTACCTGGTTCCCATCTTACTCTTAGCAAACGTTATTTTAGGCATCAATACCAACCTAAATGTTTGGTATAAAGTGAGCGACAAAACCGTTTACGGCATCTACATCACCTTTGTAGGCTTGCTCTTCACCGTGGTGGGTAATGTTGCTCTCATTCCTGTTTTGGGGATTCTTGGCGCCGCAATAACGACATTAGTTGCCTACTTCGCGATGTTCGTCGCCAGTGTTTTGTGGGGCAATAAACATTATCCCGTGCCCTACAATTGGGGCAAAATAGGCGCCTTCTTAGCCTTTGCCTGCCTTGTAGTATTTATCTTGCATTATACCCAATGGCCATCAGGCCCACTAAAGGTGCTCGGAGGAGTACTATACTTAGGAGTCATGCTTTTTTGGGAACGAAACGGNCTCCTTAAATTCGCAACAAGAAAATGAAGATCAACGTAACCTATAGCGGCAANCACGAACTGCCNCAATTTGAGACNGCACAGAGTGCTGGGATGGATATCAGGGCNAATATNGATGCGCCCATTACGCTGCAGCCCGGTGACTTTACGCTCATACCTACCGGGATCAAAATGGCCCTTCCAGAGGGTTATGAAGCTCAAGTAAGGCCTCGCAGCGGGCTTGCCTACAAACATGGTGTTACCGTATTGAATAGCCCTGGAACCATTGACGCAGACTACCGCGGAGATGTTGGCGTTATACTCATCAACCATGGGAAACAGGCCTTTGTCGTAGAAGATGGCATGCGTATTGCACAGCTGGTGATCGCACAATACACCCAGTTCGACTGGAATGAGGTGACTAATTTAGATGAAACCGCTCGTGGTGCCGGAGGATTTGGCAGCACAGGTAAACAATAAAACCAACCAAAAAACCTAAATACAGATGAAGATTATTGTCCCAATGGCCGGTCGCGGATCAAGGCTAAGACCACATACGCTCACGGTACCTAAACCACTTATTCCCATCGCAGGAAAGCCTATTGTACAGCGTCTGGTGGAAGACATTGTAAGCGTTTGCGGCGATAAAAAAGTAACGGAGATTGCCTTTATCATTGGAGACTTCGGTGCTGAAGTAGAGGCTGACCTGGTCAAGGTCGCAGAAAACTTAGGCGCCAAAGGAAGCATCTATTACCAAGATAAACCCCTCGGGACCGCCCATGCCATTCACTGCGCTGCGGACAGTATGGACGACGAGATTGTTGTTGCCTTTGCGGATACGTTATTTCGCGCAGATTTTACTTTAGATACAGAAGCGGATTCTGTCATCTGGGTGAAACAAGTAGACAATCCTTCTGCCTATGGTGTGGTTCAGTTTGGTGAAGATGGAACCATCAATAATTTCGTTGAAAAACCGCAGGAATTCGTTTCTGATAAAGCCATCATCGGTATTTACTATTTCAAAGACGGCCCTGGCTTGCGCAAGGAATTAAAGCACATTCTCGATAACAACATCATGGACAAAGGGGAATACCAACTCACCGATGCGTTGAGCTCTTTGCTTGCACAGGGAAAAGTATTCAAGCCCGGAACCGTGAACGATTGGATGGATTGTGGAAATAAAGAAATTACCGTTGAAACCAACAGCAAAATGTTAGGCTACCTCGAAGGTATGGCTGAGTTACGCGGTACCAACATTACCCTCGAAAACGCCACCATTATTGACCCTTGTTACATTGGTTCAAACGTGGTGCTGAAGAACGCGACAGTAGGGCCAAATGTAAGTTTGGGCGACAACTGTGTGGTTGAAGATGCAACGATAGAAGGTTCTTTAATACAGACAGAAACGACAATTAAAAATATTCACCTAAAAGACAGTATGATCGGCAATAAAGCGCATGTCGACGGGAAGTGGACTTCCCTATCTTTAGGTGATTTTTCAAGAATGGACTAATGCACAAAAAGCTGGCCCTCTTATGGGCACTTTTATTTACAGCTTCACTTTATGCGCAAGGCCCTTCGGAAGAGGGGCCTTCTGTATTAAGCGGCACGTTCTATAAAGCCGAAACCTACCGCATTACTGGCAGGACTGACCTGGCTATGGAGCTGTATGAAGTGTTGGTAAAAGATCCGGTATATCGCGAAACGGCTTTGTACCAATTGGCCCGTATGCATTTTGAACAGAACCAATTTTTCCAAGCCTTTGATCTTGCAACCCAAGGCGCGGAGGCTTACCCCAAGAATCTTTGGCTGCTTCGAATTAAAGCGCAAAGTGCAAAATCCATCGGCGATTTTAAGACGGCCGGGCGCTCCTTTGAGCTCCTCTATACTTTGGCCCCACAGCAACCGGAATACCTTTTTGAAGGGTACAGTACGTACCTCGAAGGCCAACTGTTCCGCGATGCTTTAGACGCACTTTCGAAAATTGAAGATTTCAAGGGGACTTCTCCTGAGCTTATTCAAGATCGGGTGCGGTTGTATGTACAACTTAAAGATCCTAAATCGGCCGAACGCAGTTTAAAGACCGCTATGACTATCGCGCCGGAAGTCCCAGAATATAGAGGGTTATTGAGTCAGTACTACGATAGTACTGGCAAGACAAAGAAGGCATACAAGGTGCTGATTGCAGCGGTTGATGCCTTTCCTGAAAACGGGGCACTGCATATGGAATTGGCCCGCATGGCGCAAAAAATGGAGGAAACAGCGACTGCCCTGTACCATATGGAGCAAGGGTTAGTGTTGGAGGGTGTGCCGTTAGAAGATAAAATACCCGTGCTTCTGAGCATCTATGAGCGTCGAGACAATCCATCCTTCCGCGCGCTGTTTGATCGCGTTTTTAATCTTCTCGAAAGCCGGCATGAAGGCCGTATTGAATTTCTTTTACTCACCGCTCAAATCCATCTAGACAATGAGCGTTGGCACGAAGCTTTAGAGCACTACCTCGCAGCCATTGCAATGAATCCTAGCAACTACACGCTCTACCAGATGGCGTATTCATTGAGTCAAGAGATTGGTGATCTAGACGGGCAAATTGCTTTGCTCGAAAGCATGGAGGAAAATTTTGGTGACGATCATGATATTCTAGAAAGCCTCGTCTTCGAATATTACAACTTAGGGCGGTGGGAGCCTTGTGCTCGTTTAGCGGGTCAACGCGCTGCAATGACCCTGGATCCCGAGGCGGCTTCAAATCTTTACACAATGGCTGGAACCGCGTGGTTTCAATTGGATTCCTTTGAATTGGGTGAGGAGGCCTATGAAAAAGCGCTAGACTTTGAACGCAGTGCTACAACGCTAAATAACTATGCCTGGGATTTAGCCATAAACGACCGGAACCTTGAATTCGCATTGCAATTGACTGCGGAATCGAACCAACTACAAACCCTCGAACCGACCTTCTTAGACACTTGGGCATGGGTATTGTATAAATTGGGCCGGTATGAAGAAGCACGGGTAAAAATCGAATTAGCTTTGCAACTGCTCAAAGAGGTCGACCGCGCAGGCATTTACCTGCATGCGGCTAAGATTGAACAAGCCTTAGGCAACGACGAGCGCGCAAAGGTTTATAGAAAGAAAGAGGCCCTATTAAAACAGCAATGATGCAGCAACGGCCGTGGCATATATCTAGAATTGTAACACACCTTTTTGCAGGTGTGGCCTTGGCTGTGCTCACCGGTTGTGGTGGTCCCTTATCTGTGGAGAAACCTTTAAGACGAGAAAAAATCAGTGACGGTGTATCGCGGAAAATTATCATAGAAGACAAGTTTGCTTGGGCACAAAGCTTTACGCGCATCTCTGCAGAAACCCCTGACGGTGAGCAGCGGTTTCGCGTACAAGTACGTTCAAAACAGGACAGTATTCTTTGGGCAGCGATTTCAGATGATATGATTGGATTGCGCGTTGGCAAGGCCATCGTTATTAACGATAGCGCAGCGTTTTCTTCTACTTTGCTTGGTGTGGAATGGACCGGATCGGCTCATGACCTGGCGGGAGTTACGGGAATAGAAGTTCCCTTTCAGTATTTAAATAGATTGCTACGTGGCCAATTAATTGGGACGAATGAGGCACTGCGTTACCGCTACGATGGCAACGGTGACCACTGGATTACACAGTACTCCATTAGCAGTGATCGCACAGTTACCGTCGCACTGGATAGAGATTTACACATGAGTTTTGTACTCATAGAAGACCCTTTTGAATCGGTCTTTATTCAATACAAAAGCGTGGACGAAAAAACCGGCTACCCTAACGATATTGAAATCACCGTAAAAAGTCAACCGGATTATAAAGTTACTATCGAAGTCACTGAAATTAGAACCGGAGGGCCGTTTAACACGCCATTTAGCTTGTGATGAAAAAGCTGCTCGTCCTATTCTTGCTCGTCTTTGGAATTGGTTTGCAAGCGCAAACGAAAGAAGAACTGCAGCGTCAGAAGGTTTTGTTGCAAGACCAGATCGACCTTGCCAGCGAATTGCTTTTAAAGACCAAAAGCAACAAAGAGGCGAGTCTTTCGGAACTCCAGACTTTGAATCAAAAAATAGAAGCACGTAATAAGCTCATCCGAACGATGGACCGTCAAATTCGTTCGATTGACCGGGAAGTGGTCAGTAAGGCTAATGAAATCGAAGCCCTCGAAGCCCGGGTAGATTCCCTAAAAAGTGATTATGCCGATCTCATTAAACTCGCGCAACGTCAGCAAAAACCGCGCGATCAGGTACTCTTTATCTTGAGCTCCAATAGTTTTGCGCAAGCCGCTAAGCGCATGCAATACTTCAAGGACATGGCCGCTTACCGGGAGCAACAGGTACAGCAGATTGCTGTTGCACAGGAAACGTTGGCTCGCGAGCGAGAAGCACTCATCGCTAAAAAAGCCGAAAAAATTCAAGTTCAAACTGCACAAGAAGGTGAGAAATTAGCGCTACAGGCAGATGCGCAGACGCAGGAGGCCACTGTACAAAACTTGCAGTCTAAAGAGTCTACACTGAAAAAAGACATCGACAAAAAGCAACGCGAAGCGCAACAACTTGAGCAACAAATCAAACGCATCATTGCAGAAGAAATGCGCAAAGCCAAGGAGCGTGCGGAGCGGAGCAGTTTAGAGAATGAAGCCAAAGAATTGGGGCTTATTTCCGGCAAAGACTATTCCACGCGTACTTCAAATAAGGCCCTAAAACAGCTTATTGATAAAGCCCGCGAAGCCCAAGGATTAGATGTACGTGATGATGGACCGTCCTTCGCCATGACTCCTGAAGCCAGAGCGCTTGCGAACAACTTTGCGTCCAATAAAGGTGCACTTCCATGGCCTGTGGAACGTGGTATTATCACTGGAAAATTTGGTAAACATCCGCACCCCATCGTCAAAGGCGTGATCGTGGACAACCCTCATATTGAAATCACGACAGAAGAGAAAGCCGTCGTTCGCTCAGTTTTCGAAGGTGAAGTGAGCTCCGTTGTTCCGATTCCTGGCGCGAATGTTATGGTGTTGGTTCGTCATGGTAATTACTTCACCGTATACAGCAACCTTATCAATGTCAAAGTTAAAGCCGGTGATCTCGTGAGCTTAAAAGAGCCCATTGGAACTGCGTTTACGGATGAAGAAGGCAAAACCATGGTCCAATTAGGCATCTGGAAAGATGCCGACATTCAAGACCCAAATCCCTGGCTGGCAAAATAGAAGACAATGTCGAAAATCTACTACCTCAGCACTTGCGATACCTGTAAACGTATCATGAACCAATGGAATCTTAACGACTGTCGGTTGCAAGACATAAAACACGAACCCATCACCGAGGAGCAGATCGATGAAATGATCGCTTTAGCAGGATCCGCAGAGGCGCTCTTTTCGAAACGTGCGAGGAAATACAAGGAATTAGGTCTTAAAGACAAAACACTAAACGATGGCGACATCCGGGTGTTAATCCTCGAAGAATACACCTTTTTAAAGCGTCCCGTACTGATCCATGAGGGTACTGTTTACATAGGCAACAGCCCAAAAGTTGTTGCAGCAGCGCAGCAGCACTAGCTTAAGATATGGACGGTTCCGCGAAAAGAGCAGTACTTATTGCACACCTTGCCTTACTAGGTGTTGCGCTCATTTATGGGGCCTCCTTCCTTATCGCAAAAAATGCCATGCAAGGCGCCGTTCCGCCGCGGGCTTTTATCCAGTTTAGAGTCACCGGAGCAGCCTTGCTTTTCTGGCTTTTGTTTCCCATTTCAGGCACCGATCGCATTCGACGTATTCCACGAAAAGATGTGCTGCGATTGCTCATTTGTGCCGCATTCGGCGTCACCACCAACCAATTATTTTTCTTNGAAGGTCTAAAAATCACNACTCCCGTCAACGCNTCCATTATGATGGTNAGCGGTCCCATCGCTGTACTTATTGTAGGTGCACTTCTAGTGAAAGAACGCATCACCACTGAAAAATTGATTGGTATTTTAATGGGTGCCTTCGGCGCGTTCTGGCTCATCTATTCTGGGAACGAATTTGACCTTAGCGGNCTCTTNGGCAACGACGTNTCGCGCGGAAACTTTTTCGTACTCATNAATGCNACCAGTTACGCTACCTACCTCGTACTGGTAAAGCCACTCATGTCCCGTTACAACGCACTCTTTGTTATACGTTGGGTCTTCACCTTCGGGGTATTTCTTGTCCTGCCTTTTGGCGGTCCTCAAATTCCAAACATCCCCTGGGAACTTTGGAACGGACCCATTATTGGTTCGGTGCTCTTCGTAATTCTAGGTACCACCTTCCTCACGTATTTAGGCAACATCATTGCCCTTAAGACCTTACATCCCGCCACGGTAGGCGCCTACATCTACCTGCAGCCACTCATTGCCAGCTTGCTCAGCTTGTTCTTTGGAGGCGAGCAATGGAGCATACATATGCTTTTTGGGGGCGGCGCAATTTTCGCTGGTGTCTATTTTGTGAGCTTTTATGGTCGAAAACGCAACGCCTAAGGTGGCTTGAGTTTCCTACCTTAGCAGAAATTTTGTTTCCATGATCCAAAGTATGACCGGTTTCGGTAAGGCCATTGGCCAATTTGCTGGTAAAAAAATCACCGTTGAAATCCGCAGTTTAAACAGTAAAGGGCTGGATTTAAATGCACGCATTGCGTCCCTGTTCCGTGAAAAAGAATTGGACATCCGAAAGATTGTGGGTGCCGCTTTAAACCGCGGTAAAGTTGATATCAACATTTATGCTGAGGTGACGGGTATCGAAAGTGCTTCGAGCATCAATATGGAACTGGCCAAAGCTTATTTAGAGCAGCTCACCCTGCTCGAGAGAGAAGCCGCGACCAAAGGAGATTTGATTGCTGCCGTGATGCGCATGCCTGATGTGATGAGCAGTGGTAAATCTGAAATGAGCGAGGAGGAATGGGCTTTTTTAAAAGGCCTGCTCCATGAAGCCGTTTCAGCCCTTGTGGAATTCAGAATTCAAGAAGGGGATTCCATAGCGGTGGATTATGAGGAGCGATTAGCATCTATAGAAGACGCTATGAAAGGAATCGAACCCCACGAAAGTGCGCGTCTGGAAGCTGTTCGAGAACGACTCATGAAAGGTCTTGAAGGCATCGAGGTAGATTCTAACCGCTTTGAACAAGAGGTGGTTTTCTACATTGAAAAATTGGACATCAACGAAGAGAAAGTTCGCCTAGCCAATCATATTAAATACTTCCGTGAAACGATGCACGGGGAGAATACCGGGAAAAAATTGGGCTTTATAGCACAAGAAATTGGCCGTGAGATCAATACGCTAGGCTCAAAAAGCAACTATGCACCCATGCAGCAATACGTCGTTCAAATGAAGGATGAATTGGAAAAAATAAAAGAACAAATAGGAAATACGCTTTAATCCTGTAACGCCACCCATGAGCACTCCAAAAGGAAAACTAATCATCTTCTCCGCGCCGTCGGGCAGCGGAAAATCTACTTTAGTGCAGTACCTGCTGACACAGGTGCCTGGTTTTGCTTTTAGTATCAGTGCAACATCGCGCGCACCACGAGGGGCAGAAAAAGATGGCGTGGATTATTACTTTCTATCGCTCGAAGAATTTCAGCAGCGCGTCGCTGAAGAAGCCTTTCTTGAATGGGAAGAGGTTTACCCGGGCCAATGCTACGGCACACTTAAAAGCGAGGTTGAAAAAAGTTGGTCGGTTGGAAATGCCGTCGGCTTTGATATCGATGTGGTTGGTGGTAAGAATTTAAAGGCCCANTTTGGCGATCANGCACTTGCACTGTTTATTCAGGCACCCAGCGTTGAAGAATTGGAGCGCCGACTCGTTGCTCGCGGCACGGATAGCCCGGAAAAAATTAAACTCCGGATTGAGAAAGCATCGTGGGAGATGAACCAATCGGAGTACTTTGACCATATCATCATAAACGACGACCTGGATCGGGCGAAAGCAGAAGCCAAAAAATTACTGGTCGACTTTTTAGCGAAATAAGATGAAGGGTAACATTGGTTTATTCTTTGGCACATTCAACCCCATACATATTGGGCATCTAGCATTGGCCGAATACTTTTACCGCTACACGGAATTGGACCAAATTTGTTTTGTTGTAACTCCGCACAATCCCTTCAAGAAAAAATCTACTTTATTACCGGACCGTGAACGGCTGCATCTGGTTCACTTAGCGTTAGAAGATCAAGAAGGCATGACCGTAAGTGCCATAGAATTTTCTTTGCCCCAACCAAACTATACCGCACAGACCCTTGCCTACCTGCGCGAACAACATCCTGAGGCCCAATTTTCACTCATCATGGGTGAAGACAATCTCCGCGGATTACACAAATGGAAAAACGTGGAAAGTATTGTGGAGTTGCACGACATCTACGTGTATCCACGCCATTCTAATGAAGTAGTGATTGAACACCCACATTTTGATACAGACCCGAAAATAACTGTAGTGCCTGCACCGCGCATGGAAATAAGCGCGACGCTTATTCGCAGCAGTTTTAAAGAAGGAAAACCGCTTCGCAACTTGCTGCCTAAGGCAGTTTTTGAGTACATTGAGGGAAGTAATCTCTTCCAATAATTCATGGTCACTTTTATCTCACGTATCGCTCAAGAATTAATCGATGGGCCAGGCGTGCTGCACGAAAAATTAGTGCTTTTGCCCAACCAGCGTGCAGAATTGTTCTTGCGTGAAGCGTTGAAAGAGCACGTTTCAGGCACGGCGCTCCTGCCAATGTTTACCACAGTCGATCAGTTCATTGCGCAAGCGGCCAACCTAGTTGTGTCGAACCTTTGGCCTTAATGGTTCGTCTTTTCGATTGCTATGAAAACACACGTATGCAGGCCTTGCCGCAAGGAACAAGCGAAGGGTTAGGGAGTTTCCTCAATTGGGGACAAACACTTCTGGGCGATTTTGGGGAAATAGACCGTTACCTGCTCAACCCTAAACACGTTTTGGGCGATTTATACAACGTCCAAAAATTAGCAGAATGGGATTTAGAACCGGGTGAAGAAACGCCATTAATGCGTCGGTATTCCGATTTTATCGCGCTCCTTCCCGCAACATACGAGGCCTTTACTGCCTCCCTGCTTGAAGACGGTGAAGCGTACAGCGGTTTGGCCGCACGACACCTTGCAACGAACCCCGAAGCGATTGCTGCTTACCTCAGTAAGAACGGTGTTACGCAGGTACTTATCGCCGGTCTGAACGCCTTGAATACCGCGGAACTCAGCATTATTCAATCTGTCCGCGAAGCGTGTCCTACACAAACGCTTTGGGACATTGACCCACATTACTTCAACGACACGCTTCACGAGGCCGGACATTTTCTTCGCAGCCACGTGCAACGACAGAAAGTTTTCGGAAAAGATGTCCCGTCTACAAAGGGCATGGCAAGCGAATGGAAAACACTGCCAAAAGACATCTATCCCGTCGGCGCTAGCCAATATACAGGACAAGCTAAAGCAGTCGCAGGTGCCCTCGACGAGCTGAGAAACGCAGGCGTTTCACCTAAGGATATCGCCGTCGTTCTTGCCGATGAATCGCTTCTTAATCCTGTGCTTAGTTTCTTGCCCGAGGCTTATGATAAAGTAAACATTACTATGGGATATCCATTGGATCAAACGGCTCTAGCCGGTACGGTCCGTCTGTGGATTACAGTGATAGAATATGCCCTGAAAAACCAGCGCAGATCAGAAAAATGGACTTTTTACTACCGGTCATTGTGTGCCTTATTTACCGATCCTCTCTTCAACAAATACTGGAGCGGGCCTGCTGGAGAAAATCCGCTCGAATGGAATGCAGAGATTGTGAAGGGGAACAGAGTATTTACCAGCGCATCAGAATGGGTGCGTCGCTGTGCAACAGGTCCCAAAGGTTATGCCGCACTCTTTGAAGCGCAGGACCCCAAAGGTTGGATGACAGCGTTGCAAAGCTGGCTAAAACACGTTGGCCGTACAGAAGAGCACGACCCCTTGGTGCAAAACACCGCATACCATATACATACGCTACTTGCGCAACTTTCGCGCACACTCACTATTGAAGTAGAACCGCTAGTACTTTTAAAACTCATCAAACAACAGCTACGAGGCGGCACCGTGGATTTCGTAGGCGAACCGCTCGAAGGACTCCAAATCATGGGTATTCTTGAGAGCCGAACCTTAGATTTTAAACATGTTGTTCTCGCGGGGGTAAACGAAGGTGTTTTGCCCGCGGGACGTCGGTTCAACTCACTCTTGCCGTACGACATTAAGCGAAATTATGGCCTCCCCACTTACGAAGAGAAAGATGCTGTTTATGCCTATCACTTCTACCGCATTCAGCAGCGTTGTCTTTCGTCGACCATCACGTTCAATACAGATACCGAAGCCATGGGCGGCGGCGAACCCAGTCGTTTTTTGGTCCAATTAGAGCACGAACTCAAAAATACCGCCTGCACCGTCCATCCACGCACCTTCCTTCAAGGCCCGGTCGCTCCAAATTCAATGGAACAACTTTTCTCAGCCGAAAAAACACCGTCCGTAGTTCAGGCTTTTGAAGCCTGGATGGCCCGTGGAATCAGTGCATCTTCGCTCAACGAACTGACCGGTATGCCGGACCGATTCTATCAGAAAAGACTGATTCGTGTTAAAGAAGAAGAGGAAGTAGAAGAACAGGTGAGTGCAATGGTCATGGGTAACCTCATTCACAAAGGACTCGAAAAAGTGTACGAACCTTTCGTGGGTAAACCCATCACGAATATTGACATCGATCAGTGGACAGCGCAAGCGTATGAAGCGGGCTTAACCTACCTCATAGAAGTTGAGCGGTATTCCAAAAGTGCACTGAATCAGGGACGCAACTTGCTGACCTTGGAAATTTGTAAAAAAATGATCCGCCAATTCTTGCAGTACGATGCCCGGCGTGCGGAACAAGGTACGCTCGTCTTAAAAGGAGTGGAAACGAAGTTGGACTTTGAAATGCTGCACCCCACACTTCAGCTGCCCATGAAATTTAATGGTGTCGTTGACCGATTAGAAGTGTATGAAAACGCCTTCATTATATGGGACTATAAGAGTGGTGCAATTGGCCCAAGCGACCTCAGTCTTTCCGGACTAGACGATCTGTGGAAAGGTTCTAAAGGAAAGCCTCTACAGATCCTACTCTACGCCTGGTTACTTTGGAAAAAAGAATTGGTTTCGCACCCCTTCCCTTGGCATTCGGGCATGTTTAAACTACAAAGTGGACAGCCTGAGCACTTGCTAAGAGGAGCAGCTTTAGGAAAATCGAACGACATCACGGAGGAACTCTTGCGCGACTTCGAGAAAGCGTTGTGTGATTACCTGGCGGAGGTCCACAGCAACGGATTGCCTTTCGTAGAAAAGCCTAAATATGAATTCAATTAAACGGCAAGTATGAGTCCACTACAGCATGTTCCCACTGCGGAAGATTTGAAAGCCGCACAGGCAAGAATAGCCGCTTATGTTCATAGAACGCCCGTGTTTCAATCTCAAAAATTCGACAACAAGGCAGGAGCTTCGGTCATATTCAAAGGCGAACACCTTCAGAAAACTGGGGCATTCAAAGCCCGGGGCGCCATGAATGCCGTGCTCATCAACCAAGAACATGCAAAGGGAAGAGGATTTGTAACGCACAGCTCAGGCAATCACGGCGCCGCTTTGGCTTGGGCTGCGAGTAATATTGGTGAAAAAGCACATATTATCATGCCCAGCAATGCCCCAAAGGCAAAAATTGAAGCGGTGCGCAGTTATGGTGGAATCATCGAATTCTGTGCCCCTACTTTAGATGCACGTGAGCAGACCGCGAAAGCTGTTGAAGAAAAAGAGGGCGCTTTTTTCGTTCACCCCTACGACAACTATGATATTATCGCCGGACAGGCAACGGCAACAATGGAATTGCTCGAGGAACATCCCGATCTAAAATACCTCTTTGTGCCGGTTGGCGGCGGCGGCTTATTGTCCGGGGCGGCGCTTGCAAATGCCTACTTTGGCTCAGCAAAGCTCATAGGATGTGAACCCACAAATGCTTCGGATGCGCACGAGAGTTTTTACGGTGGGCATTGGGTTCCTGTGACAACTGCCGATACCATTGCCGATGGATTGAAGACCTCATTGGGGAAGCGAAATTTCCCCATTATTCAATCCCATGTCGATGAAATTTCGCTGGTTACTGAAGAGGAAATTACCGATGCATGGCACTTTGTTCTGGCCCGACTAAAGCAGTTTATTGAACCCAGTGCAGCAACCGGAGTAGCGGCATGTCTTAAGAAATCGCTTCAAGGAAAAGCTGGAATTATACTTTGCGGAGGCAACATGGATACCCAAAACTGGGCCCTACGATAAGTTTACAGCCACTAGGATAAGTCTGTTTGCGCTATTTTGAGTAATTATCTTACGTTTACGTCACCAACCAACAAACCTAGGAGTTGCTCCTATGTAGGCATCGTCATTACGACGGTGCCTTTTTCTTTTTTAAAGGACGTCGTGAGCGTCCAATCCTTAGGTTTTTTACTTCGTGATTGATTAAACGATATGCGGTCTTTGACTAAAGAAAGCCCGTGACCTGTCCCAGCTTGTCTGTTGGACTCTCCATATCCGGAATCTTCTACTTTTAACGTAAGTATCGTACCTGAGCGTCTCGCTTGAATAAGAATGCTCGGTGATGCACTTGCTTCGTTTCCGGCATATTTGAAACTGTTCTCAACCAAAGGCTGCAACAAACCCGTGGGAATGCGCACGTTCAGTAGTTCTTTTGGGACGTCTATCGTCACTGCTACATTTGTATATGAACCTTTTTTCTGAAGCGCGACGTAAGCTTTAAGCTGCTTCTTAACGGCACCCAATTCTATGGTCTGATCATCCTGTTCTTCAAGGAGGGCGCGTAAAAATTGGCCCAAATCTGCCAAATAATCTTGAGCTTGCTCAATGAGTTCCTGGTTGAGAAAAGCACTGACATTGTTTAATTGGTTGAAGAGGAAATGGGGACGAATAGTGTTCTTGTAATTCTCTAAGGCCAATTCTGCTTCCTGTTGGCTTAACTTCGCACGAGCAGTCACCATGCGGCTCCTGTAGTTTACTAGAATGCCTATAAGTACTGTGATAAACAAAAGTACTGTCACAGCTAAGGCCGTTTTCCGCAATTTGGACTCGCGTTGGTACCTCAATATTTCGCTGCGCCCACGGGCCAATTCAAAGGCTAAAAACTTACTCTGGCCTTCATTCACAGCGGCCAGTGCCCTCTTGTTCGCGAGCACCTCAGCCTTCAAAGCTGTTTCAGAAGTTTCGCCCAACAAAGCGTAATCGGTCCACTTCCCTCTAGCTTCAGCCTCAAGGGACCAAAACTCCTTCGCATGAGCAAATTGAATACAGCGTGCAAGGGCAGGTTGATCCAGAGCATTCAAATTCAACGCCCTTAAATAAATGTTCTTTTTGTCTATATCGGGGATAGTTCCGTCAATCAATTCAAGCGCTCTTGTAATGAGCGTATCCACTGCAGCAGCATCTCTGCCGAGCTGCTGCAAAGCCTCTGCGCGCACAGCATACGCTTCGCTCGGGTTGATTCCTCCATCGGTTTTGCGACATATAGCCAAAACAGAATCGCTATAAACCAATACTTCTTCATAGCGTCCGTAGTCCAACAAATAAGTCGTGTAATTTCCTGCAGCCGTGGCCCACGATTTAGAATTGCTTTCACGCATGCGCATGGTTTCTTCAGCAATGGATAAAATTTCCTCACCACCACCCAGTGCCCAATAGGCATGAGCCTTCAGCAATAAAACGCGTTTGATTCCCTCACTGTTTTTCGTTGCGCGGAAAAGTAATTCTGCTCGCTCTAAATAAGTTATCGCATCAAAACTCACGCCGTTTCTTACTATGTCGCGCGCCACAAAATAAGCCCCCCAAGCTTCTTCGGTCTGATCACCACTCTCAACCAAATCTAACATCAATGATTCGAATCTAGCAGAATCAGGATGTATAGCAAAGGCCTCGTATATGCTGTTTGGCACACCCGCTTGTTCCGACCGCGAACACCCCGACCAGAGCACCGCGAACACCGCAAGAAATAGACACTTATTCATCGCTATCCAAGGTTTTTAAGCGTGCCTTAGCAGCGTCCAGCTGTGTCCCGTCTTGAAGAACAACAAATGGAGGATTGCTGGTCTGGATCTTTACAATCAACGCGCGTTGAACCACGATACTTTTGTGAATGCGGACAAAGGCATCACTCAATATGTCCGTGAAGCTTTTTAGTGTCCGCGCCATCAGGTGGTGTTCGCCGTTGGTCAACACCACTTCCGTATAATTGCGTTGTCCACGCAAGTAAGCAATATCTGTCTCTGGAAATTCGCGAAACGTGCCTTTTAACAGCAGCTTAATCTTTTGTGCTTGTCGCACCTTCACAGGAACTAGAGCTTCTACTTTCGCGAGGGCTTGCTGCAAACGTTTCGGAGAAATCGGTTTAAGAATATAGTCTACTGCCGTTTCAAAAGCCTCTAAACTGTAGTGCGAATGTGCAGTGACAAATACAATATTTCCCACGTCAGCCTGTATTCTTTTCGCAACATTGAGTCCCATGGCTTGGGGCATTTCCATATCTAAAAAAACCAATTCGGGCGTGTTGTTTTCACACCATAATTCAAATTCTCGATATTGAGTAAACCCCTTAACCTCAGCATTAGGCAACAGTTTTTCCAATTGAAAAACCATTCCCCGAACCGCTATAATTTCATCGTCTAAGACGCCAATGTAGCGGACCGTTCTCACTTTTTATAACCGCTAAGCATTCGGGCGACATATTTTCCGATAATGTCGAATTCCAAATTAATGCGATCGCCCAATTTTAAATGATGAAACACCGTGTGCTCATAAGTATAAGGGATAATGGCAACACTAAAACCTCCCGCTATGGAATCGACTACAGTAAGTGATGTTCCGTTCACCGTAATGGACCCTTTTTCTACCGTAACATTGCCAAGGGATGGGTCGTAGGAAAATGAAAAATCCACGATCCGTCTTCCTCTTTTATGGAAGTACATTCACCTATTTGATCCACGTGACCCTGAACAATGTGGCCATCCAAACGCGCGCCCATGGTCATACACCGTTCAAGGTTTATGGGATCGCCTTCTTGTAAATCCCCAATAGCGGTTTTAGCGATGGTCTCCTCTATGGCCGTTACGCGATAGGTTCGGTCGCCAAAAATTTCTACCACGGTCAAACAAATACCGTTGTGCGCAACACTTTGATCTATTTTTAACTCGCTAGCGAGGTCTGAAGCGACATACAACTCAAGGTTTCCGCCGTTCTTTTCGACCTTAGCAACCTTGCCTAATTTTTCAATAATTCCAGTAAACATGAAGGGTTCTTTGTGGTTGGTTAAAATAGTACATTTGACACTAAATGAATGACGTAATGAAAATCACAACATACACTCCTGATTACAATGGCAGCATCGCTATTGTTTATACCGATTCAAAAGAACTTTCTCAACATTTAAACGAGGCACAACTCGATCGCGTTCATGCGCTTGGCGAAAAGTTTGAAGAAAAATGGTTGGAAGTTCAAGCGGGCACAGATACTGCTTGGGTGTATAAGCTTGGAAAAACTACAGATGCGGATGCG
>JGI26079J46598_1000226_pt1 | contig 23196 bp, 19 predicted proteins | sample SaaInl59LU_5_DNA_FD_46598 | JGI IMG/M metagenome (IMG submission 46598) | reverse complement strand
GACAATCCAATCACACGTTCCAATGATGGGCGCTGTGATCCGCAAGGTGGGTTTTGGATTGGCACGATGGGCAAGAAAGCAGAGGCCAAGGCCGGCGCGATTTACCGATATTATCGCGGTGATCTGGTGCAGCTGTTCCCTGAGATCACCATTCCCAATGCCATTTGTTTTGCACCAGATGGGCAGACCGCCTATTTCACCGACACCCCGCTCCGGCAAATTCTTGCGGTCGATCTGGATGCAGATGGCTGGCCATGCAGCGCAGCGCGCGTGGCGGTGGATTTGACAGCAACAGCCGAGAACCCCGACGGTGCCGTGGTGGATGCGCAGGGCAATATTTGGAACGCGCAATGGGGCGCCGGGCGCCTGGCCTGCTATAGCCCGCAAGGCGCTTTGTTAGAGACCCTGGACATTGGCGCGGCACAGGCCACATGCCCCGCCTTTGCCGGAGCCAGCGGCCGAATTTTTTGCACCAGCGCAACAGAAGGCATCGCGCCGGCAGAGCTCACGGCATATGATGGCCAAACCTTCGCTGCCGAGGTCGCCGCTGTCGGACAGCTCGAACATCAAGTCATTTTGTGAGGTCCCAATGAAACGCAGCCTCGGAGTTTGTTACTATCCAGAGCATTGGCCCGAAGAGATTTGGGCCCTTGATGCGCAGCAGATGGTTGAAACCGGTCTCACTTGGGTGCGGATTGGCGAATTTGCTTGGTCGCGGCTTGAGCCGCAGCCTGGGCAGTTTGACTGGGGCTGGCTGGACCGCGCAATTGCGACTTTGGGCACTGCCGGGCTCAAGGTTATTTTGGGCACACCCACCGCCACCCCGCCGCGCTGGATGCTCGACAAATATCCAGACATGCTGGCCCGCAACAGCGCAGGCGAGGTCCGCAAATTTGGCTCGCGGCGCCATTATTGTTTTAGCCACGCAGCCTACCGAGACGAAGCCCGGCGGATCACGCGCCTCATGGCCGAACGCTATGGCGCGCACCCCAGCATTGCTGCATGGCAGACCGACAATGAGTATGATTGCCACGATACAGCCATTAGCTATTCTGCCCATGCCAAACACGCCTTCCAAGACTGGTGCGCCCAGCGCTATCAAAGCCCACAAGCGCTCAATGCGGCTTGGGGGAATGTGTTTTGGTCCATGGAATATGACAGTTTCGACCAGTTGGATCTGCCCAATCAAACCGTGACCGAACCAAACCCCAGCCATGTCTTGGCCTTTCGCAGGTTCTCATCCGATCAAGTGGTATTGTTCAACCGCGTGCAATGTGACGAAATTCGCAAATATTCTGATCGTCCCATCATTCATAATTTCATGGGCCGCATCACCGCCTTTGATCATTATGACCTGGGCGCAGATTTGGATATATCCTCTTGGGACAGCTACCCTATGGGGTTTTTGCTGGACCGCGTTGGCGCTGATGAAACCGCGCAGGCGCATTATTTGCGCCAAGGTGACCCAGACTTTCAAGCCTTCCACCATGATCTTTACCGCGCCACCTCCTCGGGGCGCTGGTGGGTGATGGAGCAACAGCCCGGCCCGGTCAACTGGGCCCCATGGAACCCCGCCCCCCTACCCGGAATGCCGCGACTTTGGGCTTGGGAGGCTTTTGCCCATGGCGCAGAAACCGTGTGCTATTTCCGCTGGCGGCAAGCGCCATTCGCCCAAGAGCAAATGCACGCAGGCCTTTTGCGGCCCGATCGCAGCCCCGCCCCCGCCCTGGCTGAGGCCGCCCAGGTCGCAAAGGAGCTGGCAGAGGTGCCAGATGTTGGCACGGCAAAAGCCCCGGTCGCACTGGTGTTTGACTATGACAGCGCCTACGCTTGGGAAAGCCAGCCGCAAGGCGCAGATTTCGATTATTTCCAGTTGGTGTTTGACTGCTACCGCGCTTTGCGGCGGGCAGGGCTCTCGGTGGATGTCGTGCCCAAATCTGTGGATCCCAGCGCCTATGAAATCACCTTCGCCCCTGGCCTTTTGACAGTACCAGAAAGCCTGCAGGGCGGTCTGGTTGTGGCGGGGCCGCGGGCGGGGTCCAAAACCGAAGAGATGACCATCCCGGAACGGTCTTGGACCTGATATTACAGGCCTGTCCACAAAGGTCACCTTTGTCGAAAGCCTGCCGCCTTTTGCGCCAATGGCCCTCGCCGGCGGTGGGGCTTTTATTAAATGGCGTGAAGCTCTTGAGACAACGGACACCGTGATCTTGCACCTTGAGGAGGGCGCGCCCGCGGCTGTGCGCAACAGACAGATGATCTATATCGCAGGATGGCCAGATGCCGCCGGCTGGCGACGGATTTTGGAGATGCTCGCAGAGCAAGCCGGGCTCGATCTGATGGATTTGCCGCCAGATCTGCGCCTGCGGGAAACAGACAGCCATAGATTTTGGTTTAACTACGGCCCGCGCACTGTCGCCTACCAACATATAACCCTGCCAGCCGCAGCTGTGCATTGGGAGGCCAAATAATGCCAATCGCAAGCTTTGGACAGACGGCCGATGGGCGCGAGGTTCAAAAAATTTCCCTGCGCTCTGAACAGCTCACTGTCACCATCCTGACCCTCGGCGCGGTCATCAATGATGTTCGGCTGACCGGCGTGGCCTGGCCCCTCACGCTCGGCAGTCCTGATGTGGCGGGCTATGAGGGAAAATTGAGCAGCTTTGGCTCCTTCATGGGGCCGGTCATCAATCGGATCAAAGGCTGCACCGCCGAGATTGATGGACAACGCTATACGTTTGAAAAGCACCATTCTGGCAATTTGACCCAACATTCCGGCAGCACCGGCATGCATCGGCAGATTTGGAGCATCGCCGAACATGGGCCCGACTATGTCGTTCTGACGTTGAGTTTATCCGATGGATTGGGCGGCTTTCCCGGCAACCGCGACATCACGCTGCGCTATGACATTGAGGGGGCCAGCCTGCGTATGACCGCCACGGCCTCCAGCGATGCCCCCACTCCTTTCAACCCCGCCAATCATTCTTATTGGTCCTTGGACCCCACGCCTGGCTATGGGGGGCAAAAGCTTCAGATTGCCGCCGATCACTACAGCGAGCCGGATGCTGAGTTGATGCCCACCGGACGTATTTTGCCCGTGGACGACAGCCCCTATGATTTCCGCACCGGACGCAGTTTGGCAGGCAATGAAAGCGAATTTTATGATCTCAACCTCTGTCTTAGCTCAAGCAAAGCCCCGCTGCGCCCGATTGCGAAGTTGACCGGGCGGGAGGGGGTTTGCATGGAGATGGCCACAACCGAATGCGGGCTACAACTCTACGACGGAGGGACAATTGACGGGCGCGATTATCCAACCCATCACGGGGCACCCTATGGGCCCTATGCCGCACCTGCGCTCGAGGCACAAAGCTGGCCGGGCTCATTGGCGCAGACACATTTCCCCGATATTATTTTGCACCCGGGCGCACCCTATCGGCAAATCACAAGCTGGACCTTCTCAGCCAAGCAGATAGGCTAGGTTTGAAGTTGAAAAGGTCTGATTCATGAATGACATCCTCATCCAGCCCCTAACCCAAGGCGCTTTCGCGCCCTATGGTGATATTCTCACGCTGAAATCCACGCCCGATAAGCTCATAAATCAAGGGCTTTGCGGCCGGCACCATGATTTGGCAGCGATGGATTTTGGACCGGACGGTCGGGCGGGTGTCAGCCTTTTTGACGCCACACCGCGCAGCCTGCCCTATGTTTTAGAGCTGGTGGAGCGGCATCCAGAGGGCTCGCAAGCCTTTATCCCCATGACCCAAAATCCTTTTTTGGTGATTGTGGCTCCAGATGAAAACGGCATTCCCGGCCGCCCCTTGGCCTTTCGCACAGAAGCTGGACAGGGTATAAATTTTCACCGCAATATCTGGCATGGTGTATTAACCCCCCTGTTCGCCCCTGGTCTATTTGCGGTCGTGGATCGGATAGGCAATAGCGCGAATTTGCAAGAATACTGGTATGAAACACCCTTCACCGTCTCAGGAGATGTGACATGAAAGACATTCAAGAGCTCAAAGACCTCAACGCAAAGCAAATATGGCACCCGATGGGTCATCCCGGCGATTTACAAGCCAATGCGCCCACGATCATTGATCGCGCCGAGGGCGTTCGCATCACTGACATTGATGGCCATGAGACGATTGACGCCGTCGGCGGCCTGTGGTGCGCGAATTTGGGCTATTCCAATGATGTGGTGAAACAGGCAATCTCAGACCAACTGTCCAAGCTTCCCTATTATTCCGCCTTCGCCGGCACCAGCAATGCCCCTGCGATTGAGGCGGCCGAAACGGTGGTGAATTTCTTCAAACCCGATGGCATGGCACGGGCATTCTTCACCTCTGGCGGCTCTGATTCGGTGGAAACCGCCCTGCGGTTGTCGCGCCAGTATCATCGCTTGCGCGGACAACCTCAGCGGATCAAATTTCTCAGCCTTAAGAAAGGCTATCATGGCACGCATTTTGGCGGCGCCTCGGTGAATGGCAATGCAAGGTTCCGCACAGCCTATGAACCTTTGCTGCCAGGCTGTTATCACCTGCCGTCACCCTATAGCTATCGCAACCCGTTCAATGAAAGCGATCCGGCCAAGTTGGCGCAATTGGTGGCGCAAACCATGGAAGATGAGATCTTGTTTCAAGATCCCTTCCACCATCGCCGCTTTCATCCTCGAGCCGATCCAAGGCGCAGGCGGGGTGATCGTTTATCATGAGAGCTTCATGAAGCTGGCCCGCGATATTTGCGACAAATATGGCATCTTGATGATTTCGGATGAGGTGATCACTGGCTTTGGTCGCACGGGCGATTGGTCGGGCGCGCGCCATTGGGGCGTGCAACCGGATATGATGACCACGGCCAAGGGCATCACCTCCGCCTACTTCCCAGTTGGAGCCACTTTGCTGAATGCCAAAGTCGCCGAGACCTTTGAAAGCGATCAATCCGGTGAGGGCGGAATTTTCCATGGCTATACCTACTCAGCCCATCCCGTGGGCATGGCGGCGGTCAATGCCTGTTTGAGCGAGACCCTGCGTTTGGATCTCAAGAGCAACGCCGCAGCCCGCGGCACCCAGCTTTATAAAGGATTAAAAGAGCTGCAAGTGGAGTTTGATATCATCGGCGATGTGCGCGGCGGCCATGGGTTGATGGCTGCAATTGAGCTGGTCTCTGATCGAGGTGCAAAAACGCCCATGGATATGCCCAGCCTTAAACGCGCCCATAGAGCCTGCTATCAATCGGGAACAATGGTGCGCATGGGCGGCAACAATCTTTTAATGTCCCCGCCCCTGACACTGACAGAGGCGGATGTGTCCAAAATCTTGGATGATCTTCGAGTGGGGCTCAAAGCCATCTAACGGACTCTGCATAACGCCATTTCACCAAAGGAATGGGGGCAGCGGTCAAAGTGTTTTGGCTTGGCTGCTCTGTTAGGGTTCTACTCCGGGTCGGTACAGGATGGTATGTTTGGCTCTCTTGAAGAGCCTACACCCCAAACGTTTGCGCAGTTCTGATATGACATGAGATAGGAAGCATGTTTTTGCCAAAATCATAGTTTCTGTTTGCCGCGCTGACTTTACGAATTAACACTAAGCCCGAGCAGACCCCAAAAAATCCCTTTGTTCCGACAGACCCTACCTTTGTACCAACGGAACCGAAGTGTTGCACTTGAAAGTGCATAAAAATCGTTTCTCTATAAAAACCCGTATTCCTCAGCGAGTATATGCGGCTCAAGCGTACGCTCTAATCTGGCTCTGAACTCTTCAGATGTATAGCCAAAGCCCGCGTCATTGAATTTTTTCTCAATCGCAGGATCAATTGGTAGGCCTGCCATCAAACTATCGTCTTGCTTCAATATCCGGTTTGCGTGTGTTGAAGATGCGCTACGCAGGATTTCAATTTGTTCTTCTGTTGTCGCATTATAACCCTTTCGGGTATTGGCGGCATGTAAGAGATAATTAAATGATAAAAAACTTGGGTCAACATAGGATAGCCGCCGTCTACCAGCATTGCCATGCTGCATTTTAAAAGGAAGAACCTGGAATTTTTCGCCCACTACAAACGCTAGACCCTGTGCATGATAAGGATTGTGATGACCAGATTGCTTTGCGACTCCATTGTGAATAAAGGATCGAAAGCCTCTGGGAAAACAAATTACGGTTCCTTCAGCTAAATCATATCGTGTAAAAATATGGCGCAGTCTTTCAATGAATTTTGAGCTTACAGCATCATCGTCGTCAATGCGAAAATGGACCTCTTTGTTCCCATCCAGCTGTGAGGCAGAAATTTGCTCGCGCAAAGCTTCATCAATATCTTTTTTTGTTGTCGCATGAATGCGAAGTGTCTTTCTTTCTTGCACAATAGCCTCAAGTCGATCGCGATATTTCTGCGGTAAATCATCTGATATTAGAAGCGAAACCACAAAACCCTGATCAATTTGAGTATCCAATGATGGCAACAAAACTTGCTCAAACAGCCAAAACCTGATCGCCATCCTCATGGGATTCCACAACTCTATCTTTGCTCTTTCAATGTCGCTAGCCAAGCGTCCTGTGTCAGAAAAACCTACCCAAGAAAAACGGCAGTGTCCTACAATCATTTATAAATCCAGTTTTCTTTTCTAATATATTTACAAACATACTGTCCCAATTAAGCTTCATCAATAGAACCGTCTGCACAAAGGTGCATAACCGTTTTGCATTTTATCAAGGAGCCTGGAAAACTCCGAGTACTGCGCGATTTCCGTTGAACCGGATATCGTCTCAGTGATAACCCAGTGTGGCTCGATCCTGAACCCAGCCGCTTCGGTCTCACGGGTCTAATTTTCGCGGGCTTGGCCGATTGCGGAGACACGGCACAGGCAAAGCTGCGAGACATGGCACGTTTTTTGTTAGGAATGGATGTACGCAACTCTCCCTTTGCCCTACAATATTATAAAATAATTTACGGACGCCATTTGGACATCTGTACGAAAACGTCCCTTTGGGGACCGGACAGAACGCCATGCGGCTGTGCCTAGCCCGCGCCCCAGCCACCACCGCCCGGGGTTGCTAATCCGAAAATGGATCCTGCGGGCAGGTCAATCTCGTCGTTTCCTTGCAACGCGACCTGCCGACCATCCGGCAATTCCGCCCAATTTTCGCCCGTCGCGCCAGCGCCGCCGCCAGCAGCTCCGAAGGGTGGGACGGTGCGGTGAGAGCAGAGGGTTGTCACGGTCACATCCGTTAAAAACTCCAAACGCCGCAGCGCCCCATGCCCGCCGCGATAGGCGCCAGCCCCCCCTGATCCCCGCCGAATAGCAAAACTGCGCAGGCGCACCGGAAAACGGCTTTCCAAAATTTCAGGATCCGTCATTTTCGTGTTCGTCATATGGGTTTGCACCGCATCACAGCCATCAAATCCTGGCCCAGCGCCCGTGCCGCCGGCGATGGTTTCGTAGTTCTGGAACTCCGCATTGCCCCAGACAAAATTATTCATCGTGCCCTGGCTGCCAGCCATAATACCCAGCGCTCCAATGAGGGCGTTGCAGGCCGCTTGGCTGACCTCCGTATTGCCTGCAATCACCGCAGCCGGATAGGCGGGGTTGAGCATCGAATTTTCCGGCACGATAATATCCAGCGGCTTAAGACAGCCCTCATTGAGCGGAATATTTTTACCCACCATCATGCGGAAGACATAGAGCACCACCGCGCGCGAGACGGCAAAAGGCGCGTTGTAATTGCCCGGATGCTGCGCACTGGTGCCGGTGAAATCGACGCAGGCCCGGCCAGCGGCATGATCAATCTTCAGGGTGACTTTAATCTGTTGGCCGGTGTCCATAGGATAGACAAAGCTTCCGTCCTTTAGACCTGCGATGACTGCGCGCACGCTCTGTTCGGCATTGTCTTGCACATGCCCCATATAGGCCGTGACCGCCGCCGCCCCATAGCTGTCCACCATGCGCAAGATTTCGCGCCGCCCCGTTTCATTGGCGGCAATCTGCGCCTTAAGATCGGCCATATTTTGCGAAATATTGCGACAGGGGTATCGGCCAGATGACAAGACGTCGATGGCGGCAGCCTCGCATAGGGTTCCGGCGCGGACCAATTGCACATTGTCAATCAGAACACCCTCTTCGTCAATATGCCGGCTGTCGGGCGGCGCGGATCCCGGGGTGCGGCCACCAATATCCGCATGATGCCCCCGCGAGCCGAGCCAATAGGCCGGTTCTCCCGCGACAAAAACCGGCGTGACAACGGTGACATCTGGCAAATGCGTGCCGCCGTTATAGGGTGAGTTCAGCATGAAGGCATCGCCCTCTGCAATCGACGGGTTTTGCTGCATGACAGTTTTGATGCTGTCCGACATTGAGCCCAAATGCACCGGCACATGCGGCGCATTGGCCACCAAATCCCCTTGTCCGTCAAAAATGGCACAGGAAAAATCAAAGCGCTCTTTGATATTCACCGACCAGCTTGTGTTGGCCAATGTGGCGCCCATTTGGTCTGCAATAGACATAAAGCGGTTCGACATCACCTCCAAAAGGATCGGATCTGCCTTGGTACTGGCCAGATCGCGGGGCGTGCGGGCCACATGCTCCAAGATCAAATTCCCAAGCGCATCTTGCCGCGCTTGCCAGCCCGGCTCCACCACATTGGTCCCGGTGGGCTCAATAATTATGGCCGGACCCGAGATCACCTGATCTTTCCGCAAACGACCGCGATCATAGACTTGGGTCTCATGCCAGGTTTTGCGATACAGCCGGCTTTCACCAATAGGCGCGCCCGCGCCAAAGCTCTGGGCTGGGGTCGCCGCCTGGGTCATCTCGCCAATCGCCTCAACACTGAGCATCTCATATTGCAGCTTACGATCGGGCGAGGCGAAGCCAAAGCGCGCCATATGCGCGGCCTCAAAATCTTGGACCATCTGCTGTTGCGTGCCATAGGCGACGCCCAAAGATTGATGAGAGCCCTCATAGCGCAAATGCGCCGTGATTTCGAGCCGCGGATCGGTGATGCCTTGGCTCAGCAACTCGCCGCGTGCCGCCGCTTGCAAGGATGCCAACCGAGCCACCACCTGATCCTCATCCGACAAATCGCAGTCCAATTGCCCTTCTCGCAGACAGCGCACATCGGCCAGCCCCATGCCATAGGCAGAGAGAACGCCCGCAAAAGGATGGACCATCACCCGCGACATACCCAGCGCTTCGGCCACCAGACAGGCATGCTGCCCTCCGGCCCCACCAAAGCTCTGAAGCGTATAGGAGGTGATATCATGGCCACGCTCTACGCTGATTTTCTTGATCGCATTGGCCATATTCTGCACGGCGATGTCCAAAAATCCCTGCGCCATATCTTCCGCAGTACCCTTCAAACCATGCCGTGCCGCCAAGGCTTCGATCCGCGCGACAGCCGCCTCGGCATCCAAGGGCAAGGTGCCGCAGGCCCCAAAAACAGCCGGGAAATAATCCACCGACAAAGCGCCCAAGATCACATTGCAATCCGTCACGGTCAAAGGCCCGCCCCGACGATAGCTGGCCGGGCCAGGATCGGCGCCGGCGCTTTCGGGTCCCACTTGGAACCGACCGTCGCGGTAGCTACAAATCGAGCCGCCACCAGCCGCCACGGTGTGGATATCCATCATCGGTGCCCGCATCCGCACGCCGGCCACTTCCGTCTCAAAACTGCGCTCAAATTTGCCCGCAAAATGACTGACATCGGTGGAGGTGCCGCCCATGTCAAAACCAATCAGCTGATCAAAACCGGCGTGTTGGCCGGTTTGCACCATGCCGACAATCCCCCCGGCCGGACCGGATAGGATCGCGTCTTTGCCTTGGAATTTACGCGCATCTGTGAGCCCGCCGTTTGACTGCATAAACATCAATGCCTGGCAATTTCCCCCAACATTCAAAGCCCCCGCCACCTGATCGACATAGCGCCGCAAGATTGGAGAGAGATAGGCATCGACCACGGTGGTGTCACCGCGCCCAACCAGCTTGGCCAGACCAGAGACCTCATGGGAGGTCGAGACTTGCGTAAAGCCAAGCTCGGCGGCCAACTGTGCCAATTGCTGCTCATGCACCGGATTCAGATAGGCATGCAGCAGCGCAATTGCGATGGACTGCACCCCCGCCGCACGGGCCGCCTCCATATCGGTGCGCGCGCGGGACAGGTCCAAGGGTGTCAGAACTGTCCCTGCCGCATCAAGGCGCTCGGACACCTCGACAACGCTGTCATAAAGCAACTCTGGGCGCGAAATTTGCATGGCAAACAGATCGGGGCGGGTCTGATACCCGATTTCAAGCAGATCCCCAAAACCCTCAGTGATCATCAAAAGCACTCTTGCGCCCTTACGTTCCAACAAAGCATTGGTGGCCACAGTTGTGCCCATCTTCACCGCGGCAATATCGGCCTCTTCCAGCTCTGTATCGGCGAGTATGTGACGTATTCCAGCGACAGCGGCATCAATGTATTGCTCTGGGTTTTCAGACAAAAGCTTGTGACTGTGAAGCGCGCCAGCCGGATCTTGCGCCACGATATCCGTGAACGTGCCTCCGCGATCGACCCAAAATTCCCATGCCATTGTCTGCTCCTTCTGTCTGTCCTGCACAAAGGCCGCAAACGCCCCTCGGGTCAAGAGGAGGATCCCTGAAATGCAGCCGTTTGGATTTCAACTAAATTGTTCACATTTGAAACCAGAGGATAAGATCTCATTAATATTTACCTGTGAGAAAGCTGCCAAGCGCATTTTGGAGACCTGTTGTGGGAAGCTTTCAGTTTAATGGGGCAATTTCGGGATCCATCCTGAACAACCCGCTTGGGGATGCGCGATTTTACGAACATAATGGACAGATTACCCTCGCCAGCGATGGTGGGCAGGGTGTTGTGACGCTCACCACCGGCGCCAATCAGACCGCCACCCTTGCCCACAGCGTGCCAATGAGTGCCACGGCTCCCTCCCAGAATGTGGCCCTTGGCGGGCGCGTGATCTCAATTTCGGATCAAGATTTGACCGCTGTACTCAACAGCAGATCCGACAGTTCGTTAACCCTGCATTCGGGCAATTCAGGCCGATATTCGGATCGCTTTGAAGCGGTACATCTGCAGACCGGCGGAACGGGCCTTGTGGTGCTCGCAGACACGACCGGCAATGGATTGGCCACCTTTCAAGTCGCCAGCAACGGGACGATGGTGGAGCAAAACCAATTGGCCAGCCAGCAGGCCGCATTCACCGACCAAATTTCCGCGCTGAGCGTCGTAACCCAAGGCAGCAATAGCTTCGTTTTGGCCGCCTCCGCCAGCAATCATAGCATCACCGCCTATGCTGTCACCTCCAACGGCACCTTGTCGCCCGCGTCCACTTTGGGCGCACAGCAATTTTTGCCCATTGCCACACCGCAGGATATGGCCACGGTCTCAGTCCAAGGACAAAGCTACATTGTCCTGGCCAGTGCGGGCACAGGGTCCTTAACCGTCCTGACCCTAGATTCTGCGGGTGTCTTGTCGCCAGTGGATCAGGTGGCAGACAGTCTCAATACGCGATTCCAAGGGGCCCAGGTTCTGGAGAGCTTCACCCATCAAGGAAATGCCTATGTCATCGTTGCGGGACAAGACAGCGGCCTGTCGTTGTTTCGGTTTTCGGACGATGGGCAGCTCGTACATCTTGACACCATCGCCGATCAACTCAACACAGCGATCAACAGCATTACAGATATCTATGTCGACATCATTGGCGGTGACGTTCAATTGTTCACCGTCTCGGGATCGGAGGCGGGCATAGGTCATTTCACCCTCAGCCTGAGCACAACGTCCAGCGCACAGGCTGATGTTTTATTTGCACAGGATACCGGGCAAACCCTCAATGGCGGCGCAGGAGATGACCTGCTGCGCGATGGGGCGGGCGTGGATCAGCTCACAGGCGGAACTGGAGCGGACACATTCATGTTGATTGGGGATGGTGGCACCGATCGCATTACCGATTTTGAGCTTGGGCAGGATCGCTTGGACCTGTCCCATTGGGCCGGCTTCACCCATGTCCAACAATTGACCGTGACCAGCACAGCGACCGGAGCAATTCTAAGTTTCAACAATGAACAGCTCGTGGTGGACAGCGCCAATGGCCTTACCCTTTCTGCCACAGATTTCACCAACGCCAATGTCATCGCCCTGCCCCAAACGGACCTCAGCGCCACCCTCGCGGCCGAAACAAATTTCACCGTTTCGCACCAAGCACTTACCACCGGTCTGACAGGCCAGCATAATTGGGCGGTGCAAACCCACACAGCTGCGGCGGTTTATACCGCACAGCAAATGGCAGGCCAAACGGCAGCCACAGCCAGCGGTGACAGTTTTGTTTTTCTCCCCCAAGGCATGCCGCTTGCCACAGAGCTCGAGGCCACGATAGATACGCTGGCGTTGCAGAACATCCAAGGGCTGCTCGATGAGGGCTCTGACCAAACGCCCACTGCTGGCCCCGCGCAAGCCACCCTCATCAGCGCCGCCGCAGAATTTCGCATCGCCAATTATGACGCCGCAGACATCGATCAGTTTGTGTTTTTTCAGAGCTAAAGATCGCTGGCGTGGATCCTAAATCGCCGCGCGGATCGCTCGTATGTTCTCACCATAGGGTGCGGGATTTGCCACTGAGCCACCTTTGAAAACAGCTGAACCTGCCACCAAGACATCGGCCCCCGCACGAATCAACCCTGGCGCGGTCAGCGGTGTGACACCCCCGTCAATCTCAATATGGATGGGTCGGTCGCCAATCATCNCCCGCAATTGCGCCACTTTACTTTCTAGTGGGATAAACGACTGCCCGCCAAAACCGGGATTCACAGTCATCACACAGACCAAATCCACAATATCAAGCAAATGCTCAACTGCGCCGGCGGGCGTGCCAGGATTAAGCGCCACCCCGGCCTTGGCGCCCGTGGCTCGGATCGCTTGCAGGCTGCGGTGAATATGCGCGCCAGCTTCGACATGGGCGGTAATCACATCCGCACCGGCCTCGGCAAATGCCTCGATATACGGATCAACCGGAGCAATCATCAAATGCACATCCATCACCGTTTTGATATGCGGCCGGATCGCGGCACAGGTTGCNGGGCCAAATGTGATATTAGGCACAAAATGCCCATCCATGACGTCGACATGAATCCAATCGGCGCCTTCTGCCTCAACACAGCGGATTTCTTCTCCAAAGTTGGCAAAATCCGCAGAGAGGATTGAGGGTGCAATTTTTACAGATCGGTCGAAAGACATAGGCTCACCTTTATATCGTTTCGCAGCAATTATCGTGGCAGAAGGCGATTGTCACGCGCTAGAATGCTTGAATTGCAATGCAATCCCATGCACACAAGCGTTATGGAACAAATTACGACGACAGTGACGCAGTTGCCTCAGACACTCGAGCCGCGCAATCCCGGATTGCCGCTTGATTTCGATTGGGCACTCTCGGTTCAGGCCAATACCTCCGCCATTGAAAGGCGCTGCGCCAGCCTGCCGGGACGGCGCTCTGTCAAAAAAGATCATCAAGCCGCTTGGCTCGCGCGGGCAATCAGCTGCATTGATCTTACCACCCTGTCGGGCGATGATACTGCGGGCCGGGTCAAACGTCTCTGCGCCAAAGCCCGCCAGCCGGTACGTCAAGATATTTTGCAACAGATCGGCCTGCCGCATCTGACCACCGGAGCGGTCTGCGTTTACCATGATATGATTGAGACCGCAGTGACCGCATTGCAGGGCAGCGGCATTCCCGTGGCCGCCGTCAGTACCGGCTTTCCCGCNGGCCTATCGCCGCTGCATCTTCGNATTGAGGAAATCCGCGAGAGTGTNAAAGCCGGGGCCTCTGAAATTGACATCGTCATCTCGCGCCGCCATGTTTTGACNCAAAATTGGCAAGCTCTCTATGATGAAATGGCCGCCTTCAGAACGGCCTGCGGTGATGCGCATGTGAAGGCCATTCTTGCCACAGGTGAGCTTGGCAGCCTGCGCAATGTTGGACGTGCCAGTTTAATCTGCATGATGGCCGGAGCTGATTTCATCAAAACCTCGACGGGCAAGGAAAGCGTGAATGCAACCCTGCCAGTGACTTTGGTCATGCTGCGCGCCATCCGTGCCTATTATAATCGCACAGGTTTTCGGGTCGGCTATAAACCAGCGGGCGGGATCTCAAAGGCAAAAGACGCCATCACCTATCTGGCTTTGATCAAAGAAGAACTGGGCGACCGCTGGTTGCGCCCCGATCTGTTCCGCTTTGGCGCCTCCTCTTTGCTTGGTGATATTGAACGCCAGCTCGAACATCACCTCACTGGCGGATATTCTGCCAATCACCGCCACCCGATTGGATAATCCGATGCCTATTGAAACAATTTTTGACACAATGGAGTATGGCACAGCCCCTGAAGATCGCAGCATAGCGCTTCAGTGGATTGCCAATCACGGCGGCCTTATTGGCCCTTATGTCAATGGCGCCTTCGCGCCTGCGCGGGACGATCTGACCATTCGCAATCCTGCGACAGGCGAGAAGCTTGCAGGCATGACCCTGTGCACAAAAGATGAGGTGACAGAGGCGGTGCAGAGCGCCAGAGCTGCGCAACCTGACTGGCAAAAAGCAGGGGGGCCGGCGCGCGCCCGCGTGCTCTATGCCCTCGCACGTTTGATGCAAAAACACGCAAGATTGCTCGCCGTGACGGAATCTTTGGACAATGGCAAGCCCATCCGTGAAAGCCGGGACATTGATATCCCTCTCGCCATTCGACATTTTTACCATCACGCCGGCCATGCACAATTGATGCCCTCGGCCCTATCGGATCGCGTGGCTTTGGGTGTCTGCGGGCAAATTATCCCGTGGAATTTCCCGCTTCTCATGCTCGCTTGGAAAATTGCACCCGCCTTGGCGATGGGCAATACGGTTGTCCTCAAGCCCGCCGAATATACGCCGATGACAGCCATGATCTTCGCCGATATTTGCAGCCAGGCCGGCGTGCCCCCAGGTGTGGTGAATATCGTAACTGGGGACGGCAGCACAGGCGCCGCATTGGTCGATGCCAGCGTGGACAAAATCGCCTTCACCGGCTCAACCTCGGTCGGGCGGCAAATTCAAGAGGCAACGGCCGGCAGTGGCAAATCCCTCACCCTCGAATTGGGCGGAAAATCTCCCTATATTGTCTTTGATGACGCCGATATCGACAGCGCCGTCGAAGGGCTCGTGGATGCGATCTGGTTCAACCAAGGTCAGGTCTGCTGCGCCGGGTCACGCTTGCTCATTCATGAAGCCATTGCCGATGATTTTCACAACCGTTTAAAGGCGCGGATGGATAAATTACGCATCGGCGACCCGCTCGATAAATCCATAGATGTCGGGGCAATTGTTGATCCCATTCAACTTCAGCAGATCCAAGCGCTGGTGCAGGCCAATACGGCTGGGCAGACCTATCACGCCCAAACGCCCGTGCCAGAGGGCTGTTTTTACCCGCCCACTTTGATCACCGGGTTGCATCCAGCCGATACCCTTATGCAGGAAGAGATCTTTGGTCCCGTTCTGGTCTCAACCACCTTCCGCACCCCGGCAGAGGCCGTGGAGATTGCCAACAACAGCAAATACGGTTTGGCAGCGACGCTCTGGACCGAAAACATCAATCTTGCGCTGGAAATCGCCCCTAAGCTCGTGGCCGGTGTGGTCTGGGTCAATGCGACCAATCTGTTTGACGCTGCAGCCGGGTTTGGCGGCACGCGCGAAAGTGGATTTGGCCGCGAAGGCGGCTGGGAAGGGTTGCAAGCCTATAGCAAGCCAAGACAGCCCTTGCCCGAGCCGGCCCAAGTGACGCCTTTCACCGGACAAGGTGCCGCTGCCGATGATATTGATCGAACCGCGAAACTCTTTATCGGTGGCAAACAGGCCCGGCCGGACGGAGGCTATAGCCAAGCGATTTTTGGCCCCAAAGGGCAACTGCTCGGCCACGCGCCCATCGCCAATCGCAAGGACATCCGCAACGCCGTGCAAGCGCAATTGGCCTGCGGCTGGGGCAAAACCACCGGTCACTTGCGGGCACAAATTCTCTATTACCTCGCCGAAAATCTCGCGGCCCAAACCAGTAGGTTTGCTGAGCGCTTGGACGCGATGACGGGCTTGACCACAGGCGCTGAAGAAGTGCGAGCGGCGGTCGATGTCTTATTCACCTATGCCGCTTGGGCCGATAAATTCGAAGGCCGGGCCAAATCTGTACCGATGCGCGCAGTGGCTTTGGCCATGCGTGAACCCGTGGGGGCGATTGCAGCTCTTTGTTCAGATCAACATCCCCTCCTGGGCTTGGTCACGCCCATGGCTGCCGCTCTCAGCACGGGCAACTCTATAACCCTCTGCGCCAGCGCGCCTTTTCCCTTGGTGGCCACAGATTTCTCGCACATCCTTGAAGCATCTGACGTGCCGGCCGGGGTGGTGAATATCCTCACCGGTCCTCAGGCGGACCTTGCGCCACATCTGGGCGCGCATATGGGGCTGGAAACTGTGTGGTGTTTATCAGGAGCAGAGCTCACCCAAGAGGTGCAAGCGCGCGCCAGCAGCAATATCAAACGCGTTTGGCAAGGGGCGGCACAAGACGATCACGACAGCTGGCTTGATGCGGGCACAGAGATCAAAACCATCTGGATCCCCTACGGCGAGTAATGCTGCATTATTTGCGGCGAAACCACCCTTTGACGCGGTCCGAGGTCTCCTCTGCCGCCGCATCAATCCGGTCAATGACGGGATCCACGCGCCGCGCCCAAAACCCGCGCAGGCGCACATAGACCGCCCAAATCAAAGCCGCCAATAGGACCAAAAAGACAATGTTAAACCAAGGGATCAACCGGACATCCGGCCCGGCGACCGGCGTGAGGCTAACGGCATTGGGGTAAATCGACCAAAACGTGTTGCGCCACCCATAATGCCGCAGAATATACCATTCTGGCGCCTCCTTGCTCGAGACAGCATCTTCGGCTTCGGCCTGGAGGTTTGAGCTGTCAAACTTGAGATAGGGCGGCCAGTTAAAGCCCGTGTCTTCATTGCGATACACGCTCACCTTGCCATTGGCCCGGACGGTATTAATCAACCGCAAATCACGGTTCTGAGTTTGCGCCTCACCACTTTGTGCTGCCGCATAGAACATGCCAGTCCAGCCCGATAAGTCTTTGCGCAAAATCTCTGTGCCCGTGATGCGCACAATGTCGCGTTGGGGTAAATTATAATGAAACACCGCAAGCACCAGCAAAGCCAATAGCACTTTCAAAATCCATCTCATTTTGACCAGCATACAAACCGCTCCTTTGGGGGTGTCTCACCTTTGGACTATATAGGGGCACAAAGTGCCAATCAGAAGCCCCTTGGCTATGATTTCCCGCGCGCCTTTATCCCGCGCGCCGGATTTTCAGCGCCGTACTGACATAGCAGATCATCAAAGCCGGCACCCAAACGGCTCCGGTTCCAACGGTCCAAATCACGCCGGAAAGGGCTGTATCTTGCCAAGGGGCTGGGATAGTTGAGGTGATCCAAAGGCAATGCCAGAGGAAAACCACCACAACAGCCCAGGCAAGAGCCACAGCCGCTTCTTGCCAAAATTCCCCAATCCCTTGCGGATCCCGCCGCCCCGCACGGCGCCCAAGAAACAACGCCGCAAGCACGGGAAAAGACAAGGAGAGCAAAAAAATCATCGGCGCGTTAGACCCTGTTGTGAGCTTTTATGCGCCAAGTAATACGCTGCAGAAGAGAGGTGTAAAGCGTCACCGCTGTGAAGTTGCGCCGCAATCTGCTGGCACGCATTCTTGCGGGAGGATTTATATTGCCAATGCGCGCCCAGTTGCGCATCGTGAGATCAGCACAGGGGGAGGCAAAATGCGACTTCATGGAAAAACCGCGATTGTCACAGGGGCAGGTTCAGGCTTTGGAGCCGGAATAGCTCAACAATTTGCTGCCGAAGGTGCAACAGTGATGGTCGCAGATATCAATCTGGATGCCGCACAAGCCATCGCAGAACCACTTGCAGCGACGGCGCAGCATGTGGATGTCGCAAGCGACAGCTCTGTCGCTCATATGATCGGCGCGGCGCAGGCCCTTTGGGGACGGATTGATATTTTGGTCAACAATGCTGGCATCACCCATTTGCCGCAAGCGATGGATCAGGTCAGCGAAGCAGAGTTTGATCAGGTCTTCGCCGTGAACGCCAAATCCGTTTTCTTGACCGCACGCCATCTTGTGCCGCTGCTCAAGCGCCAAAGGTCGGGCGCCATCTTGAATATTGCCTCAACCGCCGGTGTATCGCCCAGACCCAATTTAAATTGGTATAATGCCTCAAAAGGCTGGATGATTACCGCGACCAAAGCCATGGCCGTTGAATTGGCGCCATTTAACATTCGGGTCAATGCGCTCAATCCTGTGGCCGGTGAGACTCCATTGCTCGCCAGTTTCATGGGAGAAGACACGCCGGAGATGCGGGCAAAATTTCTCTCGACTATTCCGCTTGGACGTTTTTCAACGCCGCAGGATATGGGACATGCCGCCAGCTTTCTGTGCTCTGATGAAGCCAGTATGATCACCGGAGTGGCGCTGGAAGTTGACGGCGGGCGCTGCATTTGAACCCGCCCAGTTCTATAGGCCAAACGGCGGATATTTATGCCGGGCGCTTTGCCAACCAACGGCAAGTGTTCACGCATCTGCGCGGCGCGGCCGGCACGGCGTTTATTCCAGATCGTGTCGAGGTGATCTGCAACGAAAACCCAGAACCGAGACTGGCGCATTGGTTCTCACAAGGCGATAGCGAAGCCATTGAAGATAGTTTGGGGCTCAACACCACATGCGTCATCATCTTTGAACATGCGCAAGCTGAGCTGGACACGGCTGGAACAGATCGCTTGACCTATCTCGGCTCTTTCGTGGCTTTGCGCCACAGACCCTAAGGCGCCCGCCCCAGTAGTGCATCCAGCAGGTCACTTTCGGGATCTTCCAGGCCAGCGATGATGTCGAAATGATGTTTTTTCGGCTCAATTGTCAGGTCCGATTGCCAATTTTCTGCCAAAAGCCGCGCTTGCTCTAGAAACGCCGGCCGCTCATCCGCGCCAACCCAAATATGTGCGCGCGTCGTTTCGGGCGCCGGGTGCAAGGCCGGACTTTCCGCCTTGGCAATATCCTCGGTCAGCCCCAGTGGCCCGCTCATCTGCGTCTGCAGTAACGGCCGCAAATCGGCAACCGGCGATATTGGCACAATGCTCTGGATCCGCGCGCGAACCTCTGAAGACAGGCCGCTGTCCACCTGCCCCATACGCGCCACCAAATGCCCCCCGGCAGAGTGACCTGCCAAAACAATCGGTCCAGGGATCCGATTGGCAATCTGGCCTATGGCCAAGGCCACCGACTGCGTGATCTCAGGGATCGATGCACCAGGGGCCAATGGATAACTGGGCAAGGCCACGGCCCAATCGCGCGCGCAGGCGCCTCGGGCCAAATGAGAAAAATCTCGCCGTCCGAATCGCAACCAGTAGCCGCCATGCACGAAGATCATCAGGCCCAGCGGGCGTCCTGCCGGAAAGAACAGGTCAAAAGCTTGGTCTGGATGCGCCCCATAGGGCTGGTTCAACTGTGCCCGGCCCAGCGTATGCTCGGCGTCTCGATAGCTGCGCGCGGTTTCATCCCAATAGGTTAAAAACCCGTCCGCATCGGGAATATAGGCGGCATTTGCATAGGCATCATCAAGGCTCACTTCGCTTCTCCTCTGGACAAATAAGCGATCAAATGGTCTCACATCCTTAACCTAGGGAGGCCAAAATGCTTGATTCATCCACAGATCTAAAATCCATGCTCTCAGATCCCAGCTTGCTGCAAACGCAAGCCTTCATCAACAACCAATGGGTTGATGGGGAAAATGGTGCAACCTTTGACGTTTCAAACCCCGCGCGCGGTGATGTGATCGCACAGGTCGCTGACCTTTCGCGTGCCGATTTGGCGCGGGCGATTGACGGCGCTGAGGCCGCACAAAAGAAATGGGCCGCGCTGACCGCGAAGGAACGCTGCAATATCCTGCGCAACTGGTATAATTTGATGATGGAACATCAGTCTGATTTGGCGATGATCCTCACGGCGGAAATGGGCAAACCCCTTGCAGAAGCCATGGGAGAAATCGCCTATGGTGCGTCCTTCGTCGAATTTTTCGCCGAAGAGGCCAAGCGCAACTATGGTGAAACCATTCCGGGTCACCAGGCCGATAAGCGGATCACTGTTATAAAACAGCCCATCGGTGTTGCGGCTTCAATCACGCCTTGGAATTTCCCCAATGCGATGATTACCCGCAAAGCGGCACCCGCTTTGGCCGCAGGCTGCGCGTTCGTCGCCCGACCCTCAGAATTGACCCCATTGTCCGCTTTGGCTCTGGGGGTCTTGGCCCAGCGCGCGGGCTTACCTGCGGGGATATTACAGATTGTCCCCTCCAATGACGCATCCGCTTCGGGCAAGGAATTTTGCGAAAACTCGAAAGTGCGCAAACTCACCTTCACCGGCTCAACCCGCGTTGGACGCATTCTTTTGGGTCAAGCCGCTGAGCAGGTGAAAAAATGCTCCATGGAGCTGGGCGGCAATGCCCCCTTTATTGTCTTTGATGATGCAGATCTTGATGAGGCGGTGATCGGGGCCATGGCCTGTAAGTTCCGCAACAATGGCCAGACCTGTGTCTGTGCCAACCGGATTTATGTGCAAGCAGGCGTTTACGAGGAATTCACCAAACGCTTTAAAGTGGCGGTTGAAGCCATGAAAGTGGGCGATGGGTTTGCCGGTGCAGACCTTGGCCCGCTGATCTCTAAGCCAGCTCTGGCAAAGGTTGAGGATCATATCGCCGATGCGCTGTCCAAGGGCGCGGTTGTCGCAACTGGGGGCAAGCCGCATGATNTGGGCGGCACCTTCTTTGAGCCGACCATCCTGACCGGCGTGACGCAAGACATGACCGTGAGCAAGGAAGAGACATTCGGCCCCATGGCGCCTCTGTTCAAGTTTGAAAACGTCGATGATGTGATTGCCATGGCCAATGATACGATTTTCGGTCTGGCTGCCTATTTCTATGCCAAGGACCTGAGCCGTGTGTATAAAGTGGCCGAAGCGCTAGAATACGGCATTATCGGCGTGAACACAGGCATCATCTCTACTGAGGTCGCCCCGTTTGGCGGTGTTAAGCAATCCGGTCTTGGCCGGGAAGGCAGCCATCATGGCATGGATGAATATCTAGAGCTGAAATATATCTGTATGTCGGTCTAACTGGGCCATCCTAAAAGAAAAGGCAGGGATATCCCTGCCTTTTTTGATTAAACCCTGCGATCAGATCATGCCGCGCTGGCTTCCACCTGCAACGGAGATTTTGATTGAATTTGGATGCGGCGAGGTTTGAGAGCCTCTGGCACCTCGCGGATCAAATCAATATGCAGCATGCCATCCTCATAGCTCGCGCCGACCGCACGCACATGGTCGGCAAGATGAAACTGCCGCTCAAAGGCGCGCGTGGCGATACCGCGGTGCAAATAGGTCTTGTTATCTTCAGCTTTCGGCTTGTGCGCCGAAACGTTTAAGGTTTTTTCCTTAACTTCAATTTCCAGATCCGCCTCTGAAAATCCGGCAGCCGCAATGGAAATGCGATATCCATCTTCTCCAGTTTTTTCGATATTGTAGGGCGGGTAGCTGGATTGTCCGCCCTCATGAGCCGACACACGGTCGAGCAGGTCAGCAATCTGATCAAAGCCAATGCTAGCACGGTAAAGCGGTGCAAAGTCAAACGAACGCATAGGAGTATCCTTTCAAAAGCGAGTCCAAGTCGGCCACCCCATTCGGGCGTAGCCTTGTAAGTTCTAGATCCCCATCTGGGCGATCTTCACTATAGGTGGGAATCGGGGCGTCACAGTTCAAGAGCTATAGGTGCGTGATAACGGCAAAAAACGAGCGGTTTGCAGATTCCCCAGATGAATCACAAAAATCGAGTAGGTGATCCGAGCCCCATGCTGCGGAAATATTACAAAACACGGTTTGCCCGCCGAGCCCGTCTGACAAGTTGTTACATTTTGAGTCCCAATCTACGAACCGGCCACTAGCAGCAGGAGCGATGGGGAGGACGTGACCTGCTGTGATCAGGTGACCTGGCATGTCGCCCGACACCGCGAAAGATCCAGAGGCTGTGCTGTATTATTACTTCGAAAAATAACGCACAATAGGCCACCTCAGGCTTACGGCCGCAAAAAATTCGCGCCACGGGACGGCAGGATCACCAATTTCTCACCCGCCGCCGCACCCAGGGAGATCGGCTCTCCGGCATGTGTGGATTTGGCAGAAATGACCGAAATTATCATCGGCATGCCAAGGTCCAAGCGAAACACCGGTGCGCCGGAGGAGCCGTAGTCGACCTCACAACCAAACACTTGGGCCTTCTCTTTACGCCCCAAAATGGTGCAGCCTTGGTGCACCTTCGGCCCCTCACTGCGGTCATGAGCATAAGACACCACAGCGACACGCGCGCCACGCATCGGCATCTGTGCGACTGAAAAGGGGATGATGTCGGGATGCGTAATGGGGGTGCGCAGCCGCAGGATGGCCAAATCACTCGCCACCCGTTTGAGCCCCTCTTGCTCGGCAAAGGAAAAATCTGGATGCACCTTAACAGCCGCGATCTTGCGATAAGATTCGGCCTGCCCATCCTGCCAACCGGCTCGAAATTCCAGATCATCAACGTCCACGCGGGCTCCGGATTGCGCATCAAAAACACAATGCGCAGCTGTCAACACATGCAACTCTCCGATCAATGTGGCCGTGCAGAACCCGCCGCCTGTCACATTGAGCCGCCCGACAGCGGGCCATTGCCTATCCATATCTGTTGCCGAGGCGGCAGTTAAACCCATCACCCCCGGTAAGAGTCCAATGACAAGACAAGCCCACTTCAAGAAATGTTGCATCCTACCCCTCTCGCATCTGCAGCTATTATTGGACAATCAATAACCGCCCGCGCTTGGCGCTCTTGGCGGGCGATCCATCATGCCCAAGTATAAGCCGAAATTACTCTATGCCGAAAACCAAGCGCCAAAGGAATCCCCAATTTTCGCCACGCCACCACATGAGTTACCGTAGAATTGGAACCTGACCGGCTGCCGGTTGACCTGACAAAGCGCGAGGTTTTGGGCCCCCGGTGGCCCAATCGAGCAATTCCACCGTATGCATAATCGGAATATCCGT
>JGI26079J46598_1000218_pt1 | contig 23728 bp, 21 predicted proteins | sample SaaInl59LU_5_DNA_FD_46598 | JGI IMG/M metagenome (IMG submission 46598) | reverse complement strand
AACGGAGCACTGGCATAGGTGCCGTCGGGCTGGGCTATTTGCATCAGCTGATCGCCCATGGAGGTGAGCATGACCTCTTCGCGCTGGTCGCCAGTGATATCACGGCTGGCAATGCCCATGCCCCAGATAGAGATTTTTTCCCAGCCGTCTGGAGCCCCCAGAAACCGGCCTTCTTTGAGATCCCACATTTGCTCATATCCGCCGCGCACATAGTATTGCCGGTCATTTGAGATACGCAGGCGCTGCGCACCGCTGGCATCCTTTGTGGCCAACATGGATAGGCTGCAAAATCCGGGTTCCAGCGGGGTGGAGTGATACCCATCCGCAAGCGGCGTGAGTAGTTCATGGCTGTCACAGGCGAAAAACGGACCCTCGGGGTTCTTTAAATCCACATAATTTCCCACGGCCATATGTGGGCGTCCGTCATCCAGCCACCAGGCGCTAAAGGCTGTCGACCATTGATCGGCGGGCAGGAGGGGGAATTCGGTGGTGGCCTGGGTAAAGCTGCAGTCTGGGCCACCCATAAGGATCATGTTTTGCCCAATGCGCAGCACGAAGAGATCCATGAAGCCATCGGCATTGATGTCGATGGGATAGGCACCTGTGGTGGCGCGGATGTCGGGCAAGGGGTGGGCGATGAAGGTGAAATTGCCTTGATTGACAAATAGGCCGGCCGGCCCGGTGCCGCCAGCGGCGAAAATATCGGGCAGCGCGTCGCCATTGCAGTCCAGGACCGCGACACCGCCGCCGACAAAATGGTTCCACCCCCCCAAATAGCGGTGCTCAGGCAGGCGATGTGAGAGGTCGCGAAACAGCGGCTCGGCCTGTCCAACCCCGGCGAGAAGACACAAGATTACCCAAAGAGATTTCACAGTTTTTGACGCCCTTCGACAATGACAGTGCGGGTCAATTCGGTCAAAGCAAGGGCCGTTGCGCCGCGGGCCCAAACCATATCCCCCCAAGTTTGCACCTCAACCCGCGTCTCATGGCGGCTGTGATAGAGTGCAAGCGCGCGCATTTCGGCCTGCATCTCTTTGGCATTGAGGAAATCATAGCGCATCAATTGGCCTGATAGAATAATCAATTCAGGATCTAAGAGGTGGATAATATTTGATAAAGCCACTGCCAGGTAGCGGCCTGCGCGCTTGAAAATGGTGCGAATATGCGGATCACTGCTGGCGGCCTTTTCGTAGAGCGATTTGAGCGCATCGGGCAGGTTATGGGGCTTTTCTGGCGACAATCCAAATACCGTGGAAGCCTCGCGGGCGAGGGCGTAATCGGCCAAATAGGCCTCCAAACATCCGCGCTGACCGCATCGGCACAGCGCGCCATCAAGCTGCACTTTCGTGTGGCCAAGTTCCAACCCCATACCATGGGCACCGCGGAACAATTGGTTGTCGCTGACAAAGCCCATGCCAACGCCATTTTCAACCGTCACCACAACGAAGTTGCTCAAAGCGCGCCCCGCGCCGAACCATAATTCGGCAAGGGTCAAAACATTGGCGTCATTGTCGATACGCACCGGGGTTTCGAAGTGATCGGCAAAGATCTGGCCCAGCGGTACATCGGCGTTTTGCAGCAGCGGTGACCAGGCGACCATGCCGGATTCAAAATCCACGATCCCAGCAATCCCGACGCCAATGGCGGAAATCGTATCCATGGGGATCTCGGCCGCGGTACAAAGCTGGGTCATTAGATTTTCTGTGTCTTTCAGCAGGTCTTCTGCCGTCTTCTTGTCTGTGTTGCTTCCTAGGGCGGCACTGGCCAGTAGATTGCCGGCCAGATCGGTCAAGACCGCCGTATGTGTTTCGTCAGAGAGTTTCACGCCGACCACGCGCAGCGCTTCGGGCACCACCTCCAGAGCGACCGGAGGGCGGCCCCGGCTGGTTTCGCGTGCGGCACCCTCGACCTCACGCAAAAATCCATCTGCGATCAATTCAGCGGTGAGTGCGGTGACCGAGCCCGGGCTGACATCAAGGCTTCGGGCTATGGTTGCACGGGCGACACGGCCACTGGCGCGGACCTGCTCAAAGATCTGCTGGCGCAGCGAGAAAGATTCGCGCGCCGAGGTGCGTAGAATCGGCCCATAGCCGGTGGCCAGCGCAGCTGATTCGATTTCCTCATGAAACCCATCCTCAAACATAAATTCACCCTTTGAACTATAAGCTACCGAATTTCTCCAGCTATGCCGCAAAACCTGTATTTATTTGCGATTGGCACCGCTGATATTTGCCATTTTACACATTTTGTCAGCTAAAAATAGTAAATTTTAATTTGACAACTGAATTAAATCGCGCAGTATGTCCAAGTGGCTCAGATCTGGCGTCTGCTCGATCGGGCTAAATTTTTGGGAGGACTACAATGAATAAGCTAATCATCGCAGCCGCAGTCGCGGCAGCTGGTTTTACAGGGTCCGCTGCTTTGGCAGAGGGCATGTCCATCGGTGTGTCTTGGGCAAGTTTCCAAGAAGAGCGTTGGAAAATCGACGAAGCGGCAATGGTTGCTGCCATTGAAGCGGCTGGCAACACCTATGTTTCCGCAGATGCGGAATCATCTTCCGCCAAACAGTTGACCGACATTGAAGCGCTGATCACACAGGGCGTGGACGCTTTGGTTATCAACGCTTGGGATAAAGACGCAATTGCACCTGCTATTGAAGCTGCTGCAAACGAAGGCATCCCTGTGATCGGCTATGACCGCCTGATTGAAGATGACCGTACATTCTACCTGACATTCGACAATATCGGCGTTGGCCGCATCATTGCGAAATCTGTGCAGGCGGTTCAGCCAAGTGGCAACTATGCGATCATCAAGGGCGATCCGGGCGATCCAAACGCGATGTTCCTGCTGCAAGGTATGATGGAAGTCATCGGCGCCGATGTTGACGCGGGCAAAATCAAAATCGTTGGTGAATCTTTCTCCGATGGATGGAAGCCAGAAAATGCTCAGAAAAACATGGAGCAAATCCTGACAGCCAATGACAACAACGTGGATGCGGTTCTGTCAGAAAATGACGGCATGGCCGGCGGTGTTGTTGCCGCGCTTTCCGCACAGGGTCTTGTGATCCCAGTGGGCGGTCAAGATGGTGACTTGGCAGCGATCAACCGCGTTGCACGTGGCACGCAGACTGTGTCCGTTTGGAAAGATGCCCGCGATCTGGGCAAAGCGGCCGGTGAGATTGCCTCTGCTCTGGCAGCTGGCACATCCATGGATGCCATCGCAGGCGCGACCAAGTTTACGGGTGGCGAAAAAGGCATTGCAATCAATGCAATCCTTCTCGACCCAACACCTTTGACACGCGACAATCTGAGCGTTGCAATCAATGGTGGTCACATCACCAAAGAGCAGGCCTGCGCCGGTGCTTTGCCTGGTGTTGACGGCTGTAACTAAGCCCTAAGACCTGCGGCGCCGATCCATTGATGGGTCGGCGCCCCTCCTCTTATTCTTTGGCCATTTGATTTGGACATGTTCGAGTAGCCTTGTCAGACTTCGGTCTGCGCGCCCGCTCCTTGTTGATCAGAGTTGAGCCTATAGCCATTTTGGATTCCCCATGACTGATACTTCGACATCAAAGGCCGCAACCAAAAGCCCACAGGGTTTGATTGCGCGCTTTTTGAGCGACACTGAGATAGATACCCGCCTGCTGGGCATGCTGGGCGCATTGGCACTGATTTGGGGAGGATTTCACCTTTATGGTGTGATCTTCAATAATTTCGGAGCTTTTTTGACGCCGCGCAACCTTTGGAATCTATCGGTTCAAACCTCTTCCATTGGGATCATGGCAACCGGCATGGTGCTGGTGATTGTCACGCGAAACATTGACCTCTCGGTGGGATCGATGATTGGGGTGATTGCAATGTCCATGGGGCTGTTGCAGGTGGAGGTGCTGCCGCATCTTGTCGGGCTCGGTCATTGGTCAATCTGGGTTCTCGCCGTGATTTGTGGCCTGATCGTTGGCACATTGATTGGGGCTCTGCATGGGTGGCTGATCGCCTATCGCGAAATTCCTGCTTTTATTGTGACCCTGGGCGGTTTGATGGTCTGGCGCGGCATGGCGTTTTTATCGGCCGGTGGTCGGACGATCTCGCCCGTGGACAGCAAGTTTGCGCTTCTGGGCGGTGGTCCCTATGGCGCTGTTGGTGCGATGGGCAGTTGGATTGTTGGGATATTGGCCTGTATCGGCGTGGCCTATATCATTTACTCGGGCCGCAAGGCGCGCGTGCTGCACAATTTCCGCCTGCGCCCCCTCTGGGCCGAAGCCTTCTTAGCCCTTGTTGGATGGGCGACCATCATCGGTGCTGTGATGCTGGTTAATTCATACCCCTGGCCCAAGGGCATCGTACGCCAATATGGCGCCAAGATTGGGCAAGACCTAGAAGGCACCTTCATCTCTCACGGCTTTGCCATTCCAGTTTTGATCCTGGTTGCAGTCGGCATTGCCATGACTATTTTGGTCACACGCACGCGGTTTGGTCGCTATGTTTTTGCCATCGGGGGCAACCCGGAGGCCGCCGCTTTGGCGGGGATCGATACCCGTTGGGTGACGCTCAAGGTGTTCGCCTTGATGGGCACATTGACCGCCATTGCAGCAATCATCGCCTCGGCCCGTCTCAATTCCGCAACCAATGCATTGGGCACGCTTGACGAGCTTTATGTGATTGCCGCCGCAGTGATTGGCGGCACCTCACTGGCTGGCGGGGTTGGTAAAATTTACGGTGCGATTTTGGGGGCTTTGGTGATGCAAAGCTTGCAATCGGGCATGGTGCTCATCGGATTTGACAGCGCCATTCAACGGATCGTCGTGGGTATGGTTCTCGTGCTCGCTGTCTATCTCGATATTCTCTACAATAAACGCGTGAAGTGAGGAGACAGATCATGAGCAATTCAGGCACTCCTTTGGTCGAGTTGAAGGATATCTCGATCGCATTCGGCGGCATCAAAGCGGTGGATCGGGTCAGTGTTGATCTCTATCCGGGTGAAGTCGTGGGGCTTTTGGGCCATAATGGCGCCGGCAAATCAACTTTGATCAAATGCCTCTCTGGCGCCTATAAGGCCGACTCTGGCGATGTCTATATCAATGGCGAGAAAGTGGTGATCAATAACCCCCGTGATGCGCGTGGGCACAATATTGAAACCATCTATCAAACACTGGCCTTGGCCGATAACCTTGATGCGGCGTCCAATCTGTTTTTGGGGCGTGAAATTGTTGGTCCGGGTGGGTTTTTGGACGACAGCAAGATGGAAGCTGAGACGCGCAAAATCATGGGCCGTCTTAATCCGAATTTCACCAAATTCGCCGAGCCCGTGTCCGCCCTGTCTGGCGGTCAGCGTCAATCTGTTGCGATTGCGAGAGCAGTTTATTTTGATGCCAAAATCCTGATTATGGACGAGCCCACGGCGGCGCTTGGCCCGCAAGAAAGTGAAATGGTGGCGGAGCTTATTCAAGAACTGAAAAAGCAAGGCTTGGGAATCTTTCTAATCGAGCATGACATTCACAACGTCATGAAGCTCTGCGACCGGGCCAGCGTGATGAAGAATGGGCAGCTGGTTGGCACGGAGCGTGTTGCAGATGTGACCGAAGATGATATTCTGTCGATGATCATTCTTGGTAAAAATCCGAAAGAGTCCGGTTAGCGAATGTATATTGGTTTAGATCTTGGGACTTCAGGTTTAAAGGGCATCGTCATTGACGATGCCCAAACTATTTGTGCCGAAGCCACTGCGCCCTTACAGGTCACCCGGCCCAAGGCGGGCTGGTCAGAGCAAGCGCCGCAAGACTGGCTTGAGGCCGCAGAGGCGGTTCTGTCGTCCTTGGCCGCGCAGGCCGATTTGAGCGCCGTGCGCGCCATTGGTCTTTCCGGTCACATGCATGGGGCGACGCTGCTGGATGACCAAGATCGGGTGGTGCGCCCCTGTATTTTGTGGAATGACACCCGCGCTGCGGCTGAGGCTGACGTGATGGATCGCAATCCAATCTTTCGCAAGCTGACCGGCAATATCGTCTTCCCGGGCTTTACCGCTCCAAAGCTGGCCTGGGTGCGGCGGTGGGAACCTGAGGTTTTTGCCAAAGTGGCCAAGGTTCTTTTGCCAAAAGATTATCTGCGGCTTTGGTTGTCCGCTGCGCATGTGGCAGAGATGTCTGATGCGGCTGGCACCTCTTGGCTGGATGTGGGCGCGCGGGCTTGGTCCGATGAGCTGCTTGAGGCGACAGGGTTGCAGCGGGCACATATGCCGGATCTTGTAGAGGGCTCCGAGCCCTCCGGCATGCTGCGCCGGGATCTCGCGGCGCGCTGGGGCATGCGGGCCGATGTGGTCATTGCTGGCGGCGGTGGGGACAATGCGGCCAGCGCAATCGGTGTGGGCGTGGTGCGCAGTGGTGAGGCCTTTGTCAGCCTGGGCACCTCGGGCGTCTTATTCGCGGCCAGTGACGCCTATCAGCCCGATCCGGCCAGTGCGGTACATAGTTTTTGCCATGCTGTGCCGCAGACCTGGCACCAAATGGGGGTAATTTTGGCGGCCTCTGATGCTTTGAGTTGGTTTGGCCGCGTGCTGGGCACGGCGCCAGAGGATATGACCTCCGGGCTTGGGCCGCTGCAAGCGCCCTCCGCAACGCTATTTCTGCCCTATCTGGGCGGGGAGCGCACGCCGCATAATGATGCGGTGATCCGCGCCAGTTTCCTAAACCTTGATCACAGCACGGATCATGTCGCCATGACGCGGGCGGTGATGGAAGGGGTGACTTATGCGGTGCGCGACAGCTTTGATGCGCTGACTTCGACTGGAACAAAGATTGAGCGCTTGCTCGCCGTGGGTGGTGGCTCTAAATCTGACTATTGGGTGCAGGCGATTGCGACCATCTTGGGGCTGCCCATCGAGTTGCCGGTCTCAGGAGATTTTGGCGGTGCCTTTGGCGCGGCGCGGCTGGCTATGATGGCCGCAGGTGCCAAAGTGAGCGATGTGGCCTATGCGCCAAAAATCGCGCGGGTGATTGATCCCGNCCCAGGGCTCACCNATGAGTTCATGNCAGGTCTCAGCGCCTATCGCGCGGCCTATCAGGCCCTGAAAGGGCTTGGCGGATCTGCGGCTGGCTAAGCATTGGGGCCTTTGCGCCCATCTCAAGATGTGCCACTCTTGCCCTATCATGGGTATTAACCTGTCTAAAAAAGGTGTTCGATGACTGATTTCTTCCAAGGAATTCCCCAAATTCAATATGAAGGGCCGCAAACGGACAATGAGTTCGCCTTTCGTCATTACAATCCAGATGAAAGGGTGATGGGCAAAAGCCTCAAAGAGCATTTGCGCTTCGCCGTGGCCTATTGGCATTCCTTCGCTTGGGAGGGCGGCGATCCTTTTGGAGGACGCACCTTTGAGCGCCCTTGGTTCGGCTCACAGATGGCTTTGGCCAAGCTCAAGGCCGATGTGGCCTTTGAGATGTTTGATATTCTTGGCGTACCCTATTTTTGCTTTCATGATGCCGATATGCGCCCAGAGGGGCAGAATTTTGCTGAAAATACCCGCAATCTCGAAGAGATGGTGGATTACTTTGCCCTAAAAATGGAGGCCTCACAAACCCGCTTGCTTTGGGGCACTGCAAATTTGTTTTCTCATCGGCGCTTTATGTCGGGGGCGGCGACAAACCCGGATCCTGATGTTTTTGCCTTTAGCGCTGCCACAATTAAGAGCTGCATGGATGCGACCGCAAAGCTCGGCGGTGAAAACTATGTACTTTGGGGGGGGCGCGAGGGCTATGAGACCTTGCTGAACACGGATTTGGCACGGGAGCGCGCACAGGCTGGGCGTATGCTTCAGATGGCGGTCGAGTATAAACATAAAATCGGCTTTAAAGGCGCTATTTTGATCGAGCCCAAGCCTCAAGAGCCGACAAAGCACCAATATGATTATGATGTCGCCACGGTCTATGGGTTCCTTAAGGACTTCGGTCTGGAGGAGGAAGTTAAAGTCAATATTGAGCAGGGACATGCGATCTTAGCGGGTCATTCCTTTGAGCACGAGCTGGCTCTGGCGCGCGCTTTGGGAATTTTTGGCTCCATTGATATGAACCGAAATGACTATCAATCGGGTTGGGATACGGATCAATTTCCAAACAATGTGCAGGAAACGGCTTTGGCTTACTATGAGGTGCTAAAGGCCGGCGGGTTCACCACCGGTGGCACCAATTTTGATGCGAAGCTGCGGCGGCAATCTCTTGATCCACAGGATTTAATTCTTGCCCATGTGGGGGCGATGGACATTTGCGCGGCGGGGCTAAAGGCGGCTGCGGCCATGCTCGAGGACGGCCGGCTTGAGACAGCGCGCACAGAGCGCTATGCCGGCTGGGACAGTGCAGAGGGTCAAGCGCTTTTGCACAGTGATTTGGAGCAAATCTCTGCGCGGGTGGTGGCCGAAGATATCAATCCAGAGCCAAAATCTGGCCGCCAAGAGCGTTTGGAAAATCTGGTGAACCGCTTTTTGTAGGCGCGGGTTAAGGATTTGGTGAATAAATCGCGGAACTGATCGCGCAGGGCATTTTTTTGCACCTTGCCCATCGTATTGCGCGGCAGCTGGGGCAAGAGGATTAGTTTTTTGGGAAGTTTGAAACGGGCCAGCTTCTCGGAGATATGGCTTTGTATCGCGTCCAGATCGGGCGTGACGCCTTTTGCGGGCACGAGGAGCGCCAGCACGGTTTCGCCAAAATCCGGGTGGGGAACACCGATCACGGCACTTTCCAGCACGCCCTCTTGCGCATCCAGAATCGTCTCGATTTCTTTGGGATAGATATTGAACCCGCCCGAAATAATCAGATCCTTATTGCGTCCGACAATCTGGACGTAGCCATCGGCATCAATCATGCCCAGATCTCCGGTGATGAAAAACCCATCCTTGCGCAGCTCTTCGGCAGTTTTTTCAGGCATATTCCAATAGCCTTTGAACACATTCGGGCCGCGCACTTCGATCTCACCGATGTCGCCCTGTGCCACTGTCTCGCCGGTGGTGCTGTCGGTGATTTTCAGCTCTATTCCTGGGAGCGGAAATCCGACCGTGCCCGCGCGGCGCTCGCCCTCATAGGGGTTCGAGGTGCTCATATTGGTTTCTGTCATGCCGTAACGCTCAAGGATGCGATGACCGCTGCGCTCTTCAAACAGCTTATGGGTCTCCGCCAGAAGCGGCGCGCTGCCAGAGATGAAAAGCCGCATATGCTGGGACAGCGCCCTGTCGAAGCGCGGATCATCAAGCAATCTGGTGTAAAAGGTCGGCACGCCCATCATGCAGGTTGCTTGCGGCATCAAAGCGAGGATCGCCTCGAGGTCAAATTTTGGAACAAAGAGGATTTTGCAGCCAGACAATAGGGCAATATTGGTCGCCACAAAGAGCCCATGGGTGTGAAAAATCGGCAGAGCATGCAAGAGCGCATCCGTGGCGCTGAAGGCCCAATGGCGGGTTAGGACCTCGGCATTGGACAGAAGGTTGTTCTGCGTCAGCATTGCGCCTTTTGATCGACCTGTCGTGCCGGACGTGTAGAGGAAGGCGGCCAAATCCTCCGCCTCACGCGGAACGGTTGCAAACTCCATAGGCTGCGCTGCCGCCTTTTGCGCAAAACTGCCTTCTCCTGCGGCATCCATAGTTTCCAGCTGCGCCCCAGTGGCCTGGGCAATCGGGGCTAGGGTTTCTTGAGATTTGGGGTCACAAATGACCACCCGCGCGCCGCTGTCCTCCAGGAAATAGGACAGCTCACTGGCGGTATAGGCTGTGTTCAGCGGCAAAAATATCAGGCCGGCTTGTACGCAGGCGGCATAGATGGCCAGGGATTGAGGAGATTTTTCAATCTGTACGGCCACCCGGTCACCAGGGTGCAGGCCAAAACCGGTTAAAACATGGGCATATTGCGCCGCTTGCTGCAAAAATTGGCCATGGGTGAGCACCGTGCCATCTTGCATCTGCAAAAAGACAGTCGCCTGTCCCGAATGTCGACCGAATAAGGCGTCATAAAGTGGATTGGCCATGTCACTTCCCTGTTATTTTGGTCCTCACTGAGGCGCAAAGCGTGCGCACGGGGGCCGAGGCCACCACCGTTTTATCTTTAACAAATTGTTCGTGATTATGGGAAATTTTTGCAAGATCGTAAAGGTAATTGACCATGGTTCCATTGGATTGTGCCAAGCCATTGGCCGAGGTGTCCGCACCGGTGTGCACCGCGTGAATGCGCGCACCATTGCCCAGATGAAACCGTGCTACGGGATCATAGGGGCTGCCATCAGCGGTCTTGGCTTCCAGCAAATAATAGGCTGCAAGCGAGGCGCTTTGAGTTTCGATGCCCTTGGGCAAATCCGCTTGTTTCAACCAGCGGTTTAGGCTTGGGATCGGCGATAGGGTGACAAATGTGGACAGCCCCGGCAAATCCTGCGCCAAGTCGGCGGCCACTTGTTTGATCAAGGAATTGCCAAAAGAAATGCCGGCCAACCCCGCTTGGCAATTGGAGATGGAATAGAAAACGGCCGTATCTGCATCGCCGGCGCTTATGGCTTCGCGCTCATCTGTCAGCAGGTCTTGGATAGAATTGGGAATGCCTTTGGTCAGCGCAACCTCCACAAAAATCAGCGGTTCATTCGGCATGGATGGGTGGAAAAATCCAAAGCAGCGCCGATCTTCAGGCTTAAGTCTGCGGCGCAAATCATCCCAACTGTCGATGGCATGCACGGCCTCATAGGCGATGATTTTTTCCAAAATATCGGCGGGGCTGCTCCAATTTATTGGGCGTAGGACCAAGAAACCACGGTTAAACCAGGAGGCGAAAAGGTGCTTGAGATCCACATCTAAGGGCCCCAAATCGGGCCGGTCTTTGATGACCTGTAGGAGGTCTTTGCGCAGTTGCACCAATTGCCCCGTTGCACCAGGCACCTGATTGAGCCGCCGGGCCAGCTCTTGGCGTTTTGGCTCGCTGGCGATGGCAAAGCTGCGATAGCTGTCTTTGTTGGGATCGGCTTTATAGGCTTTCAGGGTTTCGATCACCTCTTCAGGATCAATTTCAAGCTCATGGGTCATGAACTCGAAAAAGGCCAATTTTTCATTTGCATTCATCGTCTCATAACGATCGAGAACAGTATGGGCCATGGCCACGCCAGAGACCTCGCCAATACTGCCCAAGAGCGCACGGGCCAGATCGGTGGTGCTGCGCCCCTCAGCCTCTTTCGACAGGAATTTTTGATAGCGGCGTTCAAAAAGCGTCGAGACCAGCTCGCTGAAGAAACTCATCGTGCGGGCCCGCGCAGAGGGTTGCGAGGCCCGGAAACATCACCACCGCGTTTTGGCAAGCTTTGGGCTGCGCGCGCGGCGGGCAGTGTCAGAACATTTAAGATCATAGCTTTTCCAGACGTATCTTGCCACGCAGAACTCTGGCAGCCTCAAAAACTAGTCCCACGCATCGCGCCCTTGGTCAATAATCTTTCTACAAGATCTCCTGTGTTGGAGGCTTGCTTAGCCTAAGAGCCGCCGCGCGATGACCTGCGCTTGAATTTCCCCTGCGCCTTCGAAGATGTTTAAGATGCGCGCATCGCAGAGCACACGGCTGATCTTATATTCCAATGCGAACCCGTTGCCGCCATGGATTTGCAGCGCGTTATCTGCGGCCGCCCAGGCGACACGCGCCCCCAGAAGTTTGGCCATGCCCGCCTCTATGTCGCAGCGCCGACCCTCATCTTTTTCGAAGGCACTGAAATAGGTCAATTGCCGCGCCACCGTCAGCTCCACCGCCATCATTGCCAATTTATTGGCCACGCGGGGAAAGGCGATCAGAGATTTGCCAAATTGTTTGCGATCCATGGCGTAACGATAGGCCAGATCAAGCGCCGATTGGGCCACCCCCACCGCCCGCGCGGCGGTCTGAATACGGGCGCTTTCGAAGGTTTCCATCAACTGCTTAAACCCTTTGCCGGTTTGCCCGCCCAAAAGGTTTTCCCCCTTCACCTGAAACCCATCAAAGGCCAGCTCATATTCCTTCATACCGCGATAGCCCAGAACCTCAATCTCACCACCGGTCATGCCGTCACTTGGGAAAGGAACTTCGTCGGTGCCGGGCGTTTTTTCGGCCAGGAACATGGACAGGCCCTTGTAATCTGTGGTGTCTGGATCCGTCCGGGCCAGCAAAGTCATGACATGGGTGCGCGTGGCATGGGTGATCCAAGTCTTATTGCCGGTCACGCTCCAATCGTCTCCTGATTTGACGGCGCGGGTGCGCAGGGCGCCAAGATCGGATCCGGTATTTGGCTCGGTGAACACCGCTGTGGGCAGTTTTTCCCCACTGGCCAATGCGGGCAACCATTTTTCTTTCTGCGCTTCTGTCCCGCCGGCGATAATCAATTCCGCGGCAATTTCGCTCCGCGTGCCGAGCGAGCCAACACCGATATAGCCCCGAGACAATTCTTCGCTGACCACGCACATTGAGGCTTTTGACAGGCCAAACCCACCATATTCCTCCGGGATGGTCAGGCCAAAGACGCCCATTTCGGCCAGCTCATCAATGACCTCCATCGGGATCAGCTCATCTTTCAGGTGCCATTCATGGGCGAAGGGCTCGACCTTTTCGATGGCATAGCGGCGGAACTGTTCGCGGATCATCTCAAGTTCTTCGTCCAGGCCAGAGGCGCCGAGGATCGTATTGGCTTCAAATTCCTGCATGAGGGCCACCAGGCGCAACCGCGCGGCCTGTGTATTGCCGTCCCGTGCCAGCTGGGCCGCAGCGCCGGATGTCAGCGGAGCGGCCGCCTCAGCGGTCAGGCCCATGTCTTGCAGGCGAATAACTTCGGTCTGGTTCATCGCAATGCCACCGGTCAATTGGCAAAGATATTCGCCAAAAGCGATTTGGTGAATAAGCTGTTCGGTCTCAACGAATTTTTGCTGCGCTTGCAAAGCCTCGGCCCAGCTCTGCATTTGCTCGAGACTTTGCACATAGGTGGCCAGCCACGCAAAGCCATGCGCTGCGGTTTGATGTTCTTCAATCAGCGTGTTTTGGACCCGGCCATCAGCGCTGACCATGTCGCGCAGGCACATGCGCGCAGTCTCGCAGACCGCTTGAGCCGCAGGCAGAGCCTCGGCGGTGAGGGAGAGCAAATTTGGAAGAATTACCGGAGCCGTCATGTTCACATCCTATTTCTGCGATCGCGCGTTAATGCTTAAAGGGAAACCTAGGTTGTTTGCAACCGCAGCACAACTTTCATTCAAAAGAAAATGCTATTTTGAAGTATTATGTCGCAGTCGAATTGCAGTGCGGCGCCCGATGAGTGCCGTTATGCTGCCCATATGACCGATATATTGAGCCTGTATACGCTGGACTTACTTCTTTTGATTGCCGCCACAGCCGTGATTGCGGGGATGGTGAAGGGCATTGTTGGATTTGCCATGCCGATGATCTTTATCACCGGCATGACCATTTTCGTCGCTCCAGATTTGGCCTTGGGCATTTTGATTCTGCCCACACTTGTCACCAATGGTTGGCAGGCGGGCCGACAGGGGTTTTCTGCGGCGCTCAAGTCGCTCTACGATCATCGGTGGTTTTTGGGTCTGGGTTACGGGGTGCTGTTGGCGACCACCCAGCTTGTCCCGCTTTTGTCACAGGATGTGTTCTTTCTCTGCCTTGGGGTTTTGGTTGTGGGATTTGCCAGTTTGATGCTGAGCGGCTGGAAGCCCCAGGGGCGCAGCGGGGCGAGCCTGTCCTTTGCCTGTGCGGTGATTGCTGGCATTGGCGGTGGGATTTCTGGAGTTTGGGGCCCGCCAACGGTGATGTATCTATCCACCCATCAGCTGGAAAAGCAGGCACAGATGCGGGCGCAGGGTGTGATTTATGGCCTTGGGGCCGTGCTACTTTTATTTGGTCACCTCGGTTCTGGTATCGCAACACCGCAGGCATTGAGCCTCGGCGGCTTTGCGATTGTTCCGGCCTGTTTTGGCATATGGATCGGCTTTCAAATCCAGGATCGTATCAACCAAAATATGTTTCGCATCGCGACCTTGAGCGTTTTAATCTTGGCGGGCCTGAATTTGATCCGCCGCGGGGTGATGTGATCGGCACTCCCGCAGCGAAACGCCCGCAGCGAAATGGTCGAATTTAACCGCCCAAGGCAATCGCACGCACGTCTTCGTCAATATAGGGAAGATACTGCTGGAAGTTTTCGCTGAACATCGCGACAAGCTTTTCGGCCTGTGCGTCATAGGCGTCTTTGTCTTCCCATGTCCGTCTGGGCTCGAGCAAGAGATCTGCCACGCCTGGCACTGAGGTTGGCACTTCAAAGCCAAAATTTGGATCAGTGCGAAATGTGCCATTGGCCAGCGTGCCATCGAGCGCGGCGCTGAGCAACGAGCGGGTGGCGCGGATCGGCATACGGCTGCCTTTTCCATATGCGCCACCTGTCCAACCGGTATTCACCAACCAGCAGGTTGCGCCATGTTTGGCGATCTTCTCGCGCAGGAGGTTGCCATAAACCTCAGGACGGCGCGGCATGAAGGGGGCGCCGAAGCAGGTTGAGAAGGTCGGCTGCGGTTCTGTCACCCCGCGCTCTGTCCCGGCCACTTTGGCGGTGAAGCCCGACAAAAAGTGATACATGGCCTGGGCCGGCGTCAACCGCGCAATTGGTGGCAAAACGCCAAAGCTGTCACAGGTCAGCATGATGATATTCTTCGGATGCCCGCCAAGCGCCGTTGGTGAAGCGTTTGAGATGTATTCCAAAGGGTAAGCGCAGCGCATATTGGCCGTTAGGCTGTCATCATCGAAATCCAGCTCTTTGGTTTCGGGATCATAGACCATATTCTCAATGACCGTGCCGAATTTCGAGGTGGTGGCGAAGATTTCTGGTTCGGCCTCTGCGCTGAGGTTGATGGTTTTGGCATAGCATCCCCCTTCAAAATTGAAGGTGCCGCGATCAGACCAGCCATGCTCATCATCGCCAATCAATACGCGGGAGGGATCCGCTGAAAGTGTGGTTTTACCCGTGCCCGACAATCCAAAGAAAACTGCCGTATCCACAGGGTTTCCAGGGGCATGATTGGCCGAGCAATGCATCGGCATTATGCCTTTTTCAGGCAATAAGTAATTGAGCAGTGAGAAGACAGATTTTTTGTTTTCGCCCGCGTATTCCGTGCCGCCAATCAGGATGATCCGGCGGTCGAAATTCATCGCGATAACCGTTTCAGAGCGGCAATTGTGGCGCTCAGGATTTGCTTGGAAGGAGGGGCAATTGATTACAGTCCAATCGGCTGTAAATTCTTCCAGCTCCTCCGCATCAGGCCGGCGCAACATATGGCGAATAAACAGCCCATGCCAGGCCAGCTCTGTCACCATGCGCACATCGAGGCGGTTGGCGGGATCGGCGCCGCCAAAGAGGTCTTGTACAAAATAATCGCGCCCCTGCATATGAGCGATCATATCCTCAAAGAGGGCCTCAAAACCCGCCTCTGACATTTCGGCATTGTTTTCCCACCAAATGCTATCAGCCACAGAGGCAGTTTTGACCACATGTTTGTCTTTTGGAGATCGGCCCGTGAATTTGCCGGTGGAGACCAAGAAGGCGCCGCCCTGACCAAGCTCGCCTTCTTTGCGTGCCAAAGCCTGTTCATGAGCGTGGGTTCCAGCAGGTTATAATAGACAGTCCCCAGCCCAGTGATGCCTTGATCTTCGAGGGTGAATTGGGGGTTTACGCGTCCATTGGTCATGCCATTGCTCCTGAGGCTTGCATAGTACACCCTGCCTTTAACATGCCATGGTGGACCATCAACAGTATCGGCCGGGGTCGTTAGCGCAATCAGTGGCAGTTTGGCGCAATAAATTTTCTGACTATGGCAAAATTAACGTCATGGAAGCGAATTGCCGATCATAGTGCTGCGAGTTTGAGGCTGATTCGTAGTTACATGTTGCACAGATCGGCAAAACTAAAGAAAGTGGTGGCAGATATCAGTGTTAAAATGTTGAGCCGATCAGAGGACGATACCCATGCCAAGAATAGTTCTTGTCGATGATGATCGCAGTCACATGATGTCTCTCTCCATGATGCTTGAAGCGGAAGGGTTTGAAGTTGAATGCCATTCCGATGGGCTTGCCGCTTGGGAGTCTTTGTCAAAGTCCTTGCCCGATATTTTGGTGCTGGACGTCAAGCTTCCAGGCCTCGATGGCATGGATGTGGTGCAGCGGCTGAGGCATGTGTCGAACATCCCTGTGATGTTTTGCACCACAAAAGAGGATGAGATTGACGAAGTGTTGGGCCTGCGCATGGGGGCCGATGATTATGTGAAAAAACCAAGTTCACCAAGGCTCTTGCTCGAACGTATCCGCGCGCTTTTGCGACGATGGGACGTGCTGGGAGGCGATCAAGCTTTAGAGGCGGACGAGACGACCATCATGGTGCGTGGTCCTTTGTCGATGGACCCGATGCGCCACGGGGTGACTTGGCGCGGCATGGCCGTTGCGTTGACCGTGACGGAATTTGCTTTGCTGAAGACGCTGGCGGTCAGGCCGGGCTTTGTCAAAAGCCGCGATCAACTGATGGATGTGGCCTATGATGATCAGGTCTATGTCGATGACCGAACAATAGACAGCCATATCAAACGGCTGCGAAAAAAGATGCGACGGGTAGACGGAGACTTTGATGCAATTGAAACACTCTATGGTATCGGTTACCGATATAACGAAGCCTAAGCCTCAATCTTTGCCCATATTTTTGTGCGGTTTGGATGGTCGCAATGAATGATCTCATCGTCTACCGCCGAAACCGATGGTTTATGGGGCTTCTCCTATCGCCCATGACCCGCCGGATCACATTTTTCCATCTGCTGGTGCTTTTGCTGCCAGCCGTGGGCGCGTTTTGGCTGCTGCAGCTCCACCCTGACGACCGCGATGTCAAACGGGCGCAATTGACNTCTGAGGTGCTTTTGCTTGCGCAGGTGGTTGAGGGGCGNTTGCCGCATCGNGTGCCGGTGGATTTTGTGCAAGGTGACGGGGTNGATCTTGACGGGCTGTTTGACAAGCTCACCTTGCCTGCCGGTGCTGAGGTGATCGCCTTCGGCCCGCTGGGGGAACAGCGAAGCCTCACGCCAGGAAACAGCCTTAAGGCTCAACATGCTATGGCCCTGCCCGGCACCTGGCCCGTCTGGCTTGGACCATCGTCACCTGTACTGTTGGATCATCTGGCGGAAATCTATCGGCAAATCTCTCCGCAGACGACCAAGGCGGTGGATCGGTCGGACGGTGTGGAGTCGATGATTGCGGCGGTGCTAAATGGCCCAGGGTTTCCGCGACATATCCAGAGTCAAAGCAGCGAGTCCGAGATCTGGGTGGCGGTACCGNTCCTGCATCGTCAGGAGATGGTGGGTGGCATTGCTCTTGGATATCCAGGCAAGGCCGGCGATCCGGCGGGGCGGAAGATGGTTCTGGAATTGGCCTTGCGCTTGCTTTTAACAGCCGTGGCTCTTGCGATTGTTCTTTCGGTGGTGAGTGCTTGGGTGATGTTCGGACCGGTCGACCGCATGGCGGACTCTGTGGAGCGGTTTTCTAATCAGCTGCGCCATGGGGTTGCCGCCAAAAATATCACAGAGCCGAATTTGCCGCAGCGCAGAGACAGTATTGGTCGTCTGTCCGAGGCGCTGCACCATACGATCGGCGCGCTTTTCATACGCATTAGAGAGGCAGAGGCCGCTGTCGCAGAGGTGACGGGCGAAATCAACAACCCGATGGCCTCGATGAAATCCGCGATCAAAGCTCTGCGTCTTCAAAAGGACCCTTCGACATCGGCAAAACTCTTGGATGTGATTGACAATGATTTGCTGCGCTTGGAGCGGGTCACCGCTCCGCTCACCCAGGCGGCGGCGCCTGCACCCGCCGCTGCCCCAGAGCTGCCCAGGCGCAAGATGGGCAAAAAGGAAAGGTTTGAACTGATTTCGCTGATACGTCCCGGGTGGCGGCGCTGCGCCCCTCCGCCGTGGCCCGGGGTCTTGTCTTGACGCAATCGACACCAAAAGTTCCTGTGATCATTGAGGGCCTGCCCACGAGTGTGGGCTCGATCCTGTCGGCTTTTCTGTCGAATGCCATTCAAAGATGCGCCTGGGGGGACGAGATTCGGATCTGGACGCGAATTCAAGATGGCATGGTGTTGGTCGTGGTCGAAGACACAGGCCCACCGTTGCCGGAGGGTTTGAGCCAAACCCTATTTGGGACCGGAACCTTGGCCACATTCGGCGATCAGGGCGTGGCCGAGTTCGCTGCGGGTCTTGCGGAGGCGGCACAGATTGTTGCGGCCCATTCAGGGGTCATTCGCGCAGAACCGGTTCAGCCTGCTGGCGTGGGGCAGGCGTTTGGGGCGCGCTTTTTGTTTGGCCTGCCGGTGTGATGTCATGAGCTTTGAGGCTTGGAGAAATTACAGCAATGACGATGAGGCGTTGCTGTTGCATGGCTCCGCCGTGTCGGTCGGCGGGAGCGGGTTGTTGATATTAGGCCCTTCAGGCGCCGGCAAATCCAGCCTCGCGATTGAAATGCTGGCGCTCGGGGCGCAGTTGGTTTCAGATGATCGCGTCTGGCTGCGCGCTTCGCAAAATGGGTTGCTCCTTCAGGCGCCTGACGCCGTCGCAGGGCGTATCGAGGCGCGCGGTCTTGGTCTTATATCCTGCGCGCATAGGTCCGAGGCGTCCCTAAAATTCTGCATAGATCTGTCACAATATAGTGATCGCCGCTTGCCTTTTGTTCAAGAAGTCACAAGATTGGGGCATAGAGTCTCGGTTATTCCCGGTGGGCCGGACGTGCCGCGGGCTGCGGCGCTCCTGCTTTTGCTTCAAAATGGATTTGCAGCCTATGACTGACAAAACGCAACCGGTGCATGTTGTGCTCGTGACCGGCCCATCTGGGGCCGGGCGAACCACTGCGATCAATGCTTTGGAAGATGCGGGCTTTGAATCTATTGATAATATGCCTTTGAGCCTTGCACCGAGGTTGTTCGAACAGCCGGGCTTAAGTCGGCCAATGGCTCTAGGCCTTGATACCCGAAATCGCGATTTCTCGACCGCTCAAATGATGGATACAATTGCGACATTGTCTGCCAATCCGTCTTTGACTCTTGAGGTCCTGTATTTGGATTGTTCGGAGGATGTTCTGATCCGCCGCTTCTCCGAAACGCGACGTCGGCACCATCTGTCGCCAGATGGCGCGGCGCTTGCGGGGATACAGCTGGATTTGGATTTGATGCAGCCGGCGCGGGTCAGGGCCAATGTTTTGATCGATACCACCCAATTGTCGCCCCATGACCTGCGCGCGGAGGTCACCCGTTATTTTGCTCCGGACAAAGGCAATCCAATGGCGATTTCTGTGCAGTCCTTCTCGTATAAACGTGGCACACCGCGGGGCATTGATATGATGTTTGATTGTCGCTTCCTGCGCAATCCTTATTGGGATGAGACTCTCAGAGCAGAAGATGGACGAAACCCGAAGGTGCAGGCCTATGTGGCCGAGGATAGTAATTTTCCGGCTTTCAAGCAAAAAGTGCTCGATCTGATAGATCTTGTGATCCCAGCCCATGTGGCGGAGGGGCGGTCGCATCTGGCCATTGGCTTTGGGTGTACGGGCGGCAAACATCGATCCGTCACAATGGTCGAAATGTTACAGAAAGAATTGCAATTGCGCGGCTGGCATGTGAGCATACGGCATAGAGAGCTGCTGGAACAGGCGGCTCCGTCGGACACTTCAGACTCTAAGGTTTTGAGCAGTTGATAGGTATCGTTATCGTAGCGCATGGCGGGCTGGCCACCGAATATAAGGCGGCGGTGGAGCATGTTGTGGGCGCTCAACGGGGCATTGCGGCCGTTGCCATCAGCGCAGATTGTGACCGTGAAGCCAAGCGGATTGAAATTTGCCAAGCGGCAGATGGGGTGGATATTGGCGGCGGCGTGGTGATTGTGACCGATATGTTTGGCGGCTCTCCGTCCAATCTATCACTTTCTGCCTGTAATTGTGCCAATCGCCGGGTGCTCTATGGCGCCAATCTGCCCCTTCTGGTCAAACTCGCCAAATCTCGCAGTCAGACCGTGCCAGAGGCGATTTCGCGGGCCATAGATGCGGGGCGAAAATACATGGATTGCCTTCCCGAGACTCAATAGGACGAAAACGTGCAGCAAATATTGAATATTATTAACGAAAAAGGCCTCCACGCGCGGGCCTCTGCGAAATTTGTGGAAACGGTTGAGCAGTTTGATGCGGGCGCTGTTGTGCGCAAGGATGGGCTTTCTGCTGAAGGGGACAGCATCATGGGATTGTTGATGCTGGCTGCGGCCAATGGCACCTCCATCGAGGTTGAAACCCGCGGCGCGGAGGCAGTGGCCTTGGCGGAGGCTTTGCGCGATTTGGTGGCCAATCGTTTTGGGGAAGCCGCCTAGGCCGGATCTTGGTATCGCAAATGACAAAGGCCCGCCATTGCGACGGGCCCTTGTTGCATCTGATAATAGTTGCGTTCCGGCTTAGGCCAGTTTCTCTGTCAGTTGCGGCACGACATCAAACAAATCACCCACGAGACCGAAATCCGCCACTTGGAAGATAGGTGCCTCTTCATCCTTGTTGATCGCAACGATGACTTTGGAGTCCTTCATGCCAGCCAAATGTTGAATGGCACCAGAAATGCCAACCGCAACATAGAGATCCGGTGCCACAACCTTTCCAGTTTGCCCGACTTGCCAGTCATTCGGAGCATAGCCAGAATCGACCGCGGCGCGGGAGGCCCCCACTGCGGCGCCCAATGTGTCGGCCAAATTTTCGATGATTTTGAAGTCTTCCTGCGAGCCAACTCCACGGCCACCAGAGACCACAACGCCCGCTGAGGTGAGTTCAGGGCGGTCGCTTTCGGCAACCTTGTCTTCCACCCAAGAGGACAAGCCAGGATCACCGGCGGCATCAATGCTGGTGACCGAGGCTGCGCCGCCTTCACCGGTTGCATCGAAGGTCGAGGTGCGGATCGTGGCGACTTTGGTGGCATCGGTGGATTTCACCGTTTGGATCGCATTGCCCGCATAGATGGGACGCTCGAATGTCTCTGCGTCAATAACCGCTGTCACTTCGGATATGACCATAACATCCAATAGCGCCGCAACACGCGGCAGAATATTCTTAGAGGCCGAGGTGGAAGGCGCGACAATGTGGCTGTAATCGCCGGCGAGCGATACAATCAAAGCGGCGACCGGTTCAGCAAGGTCATGGCCATAGGCGTCATTTTGCGCGCAAAGCACTTTGGACACGCCGTCGAGCTTTGCGACCGCTTCAGCTGCGGATGAGCAGCCCGATCCGACACAAAGAACAGTCACGTCGCCCATTTGCTTTGCAGCGGTGAGCGCTTTTGCAGTTGAATCAACGGATAATTCGCCGCCGTTCACTTCAGCGATCAGGAGTACAGCCATTATACAGCCCCCACTTCTTTAAGTTTCTCGACCAGCTCATCGACAGAGCCTACTTTGATGCCCGCCGCTCTTGCTTCAGGTTCCCGGTGGAGACAATGGTCAGGCGCGGCGCGATATCAACGCCTAGATCCGCGGGTGTTTTCTCATCCATCGGCTTTTTCTTCGCCTTCATAATGTTGGGCAATGAGGCGTAGCGTGGTTCATTGAGACGCAGGTCCACAGTGACAATGGTCGGCATGGAGACTTTGATCGTCTGCAAGCCGCCGTCCACTTCGCGGGTGACCAAAGCGCTGTCCCCTTGGATATCGAGTTCGGACACGAAAGTGGCCTGTGACCAACCGGTCAGAGCAGCCAGCATTTGGCCCGTGGCGTTCATATCATTATCGATTGCCTGCTTGCCGGCCAAAACGATACCGGGCTGCTCTTCGTCGATGACAGCCTTCAGGATTTTTGCAACTGCCAGAGGTTCAATGTCGGTGTGCACATCTTCGGTTGCGACAACCAAGATTGCGCGATCCGCACCCATAGCCAGCGCCGTGCGCAGAGTTTCTTGGTTTTGTTTCACACCGATGGAAACTGCGACCACTTCATCGGCCTGCCCTGCCTCTTTCAAGCGGATTGCTTGTTCGACAGCAATTTCGTCGAAAGGGTTCATCGACATTTTTACATTGGCCAAATCGACGCCGCTGCCATCCGCTTTTACACGGACTTTCACGTTATAATCGATTACACGTTTGACCGGCACTAAGACCTTCATGGTGTATATCTCCGTACATAGGTGAGCCGCAGGCGACTCTCAGTTCACAGTTGCCGCAGTGTTACCTGCGTTTTTCTTTGGGAAACAGGGGAAAATCGACATTTCGGCGCATTGCCGCGGCCAAATTGTGATTGGTTGTTTCCAAAGTGTTACACTCGGTCAGCTTCTTTCCTTAACGATTGGCGCCGGGAACCCAAAGAATATCGGCACGCCCATCGTCATTTGCGATGCGCCCGGCGACGAAAAACCAATCTGAAAGGCGATTGAGATATTGCAAGGCTGAGGCATTGATCGCCTCTTGCCCGGCCAATTCCACGGTCATCCGTTCTGCGCGGCGTGAGACGGTTCGGCACAGGTGCAGCTGTGCTGCAAGCGCTGAGCCACCGGGAAGAATGAAAGAGCGCAGCGGCTCCAAAGCGTCATTCATCACGTCGATTTCTGCTTCCAGGCGCGCCACCTGGGCCTCGCTCATGCGCAGTGGTTGATATTCTGCCTGAGCGTCTTTTTCCATATCTGGCCGGCAGAGATCTGCGCCAAGATCGAACAGGTCGTTTTGTATGGCGGCCAATTGCGCATCCATGTCACCCGTCGCATGTTGCCGTGCCAGGCCAACCGTGGCGTTGGTTTCGTCCACTGTGCCATAAGCGTTGACCCGCAAAGCATGTTTTTCAACGCGTGTGCCATTGCCAAGCGCGGTGGTGCCGGCGTCTCCGGTTTTTGTGTAGATTTTATTGAGCACAACCATGGTTAGCCCTTTCCAAAGAAGACAGCGAGGAGAATCAAAACAACGGCGACGAATTGGGCCGCAATTCGGTAGCGCATGAGGCGGTTGGAATGTTTGCGGGCAAACTCGCCGCCCTTAGCAAAACTGCCAATACCCAAAGCCAAAATGGCCAGAACCACAACGCAGGCGAGCGTGGCGATGATAAAAAGTGGATCGTTGCCCATTGAGCACCTCCTAATGGTTAGGCTTCACTTAGGGGAATTTCTGTCAAAGACCAATCCCATGCGACATTACATCCGCACCAAAAGCCAATCGAGCGCACGGGTCGGCAAGATGCGGCGCAAGAACCCCATGACATAGGTCGGCGTCGTGACGTAGTAGCGCGGCTTTGGGTTGGCGCTGTTCAAGGCCTTCACAACCTTTGCTGTGACAGCTGAGGCGGGCAGCTCAAAGGCGTCGGGGCCTTCAGGCGGGTTATAGAGCCGCTTGATCAACCCATGCTCATATTGCGCTCTGCGTGGGGAGTTTTTCCAATCAATCCATTTCTCAAAATGCGGAATGGAGTTCTCACGAATCTTTGTGCCAATGGGGCCGGGCTCAATCAAGATGACCTTGATCCCGGTGCCTCGCATCTCAATGCGCAGAGTGTCGCTCAAGCCTTCGAGGGCGAATTTGGTTGAGTTATATGCGCCGCGAAAACGCAGGGTGATAAAGCCCAAAATCGAGGAGCAATTGAGGATGCGCCCATGGCCTTGCGCCCGCATAATCGGCAGGACCTGCCGAATGACCTCGTGATAGCCAAAAACATTGGTTTCATAAATGGCGCGCAGCGCGTCGGT
>JGI26079J46598_1000217_pt1 | contig 23782 bp, 23 predicted proteins | sample SaaInl59LU_5_DNA_FD_46598 | JGI IMG/M metagenome (IMG submission 46598) | reverse complement strand
AGGCAGATCCAATCGCCAAAGCTGGCGAAGAGCTTGTCCGCATCCAATATTCAGGCATTTGCGGATCGGATATGCATGCATTTCTGGGCCATGATGCGCGCCGGCCTACGCCGATTATTTTGGGGCATGAAGCCTCTGGGACGATTGTGGGCGGGCCGCGCGATGGCACTTTGGTCACCATCAACCCGCTCAATGGCTGTGGCACATGCCATGCCTGCCGATCGGGAAAGCCCAATATTTGTCTGGGGCGCCAAATCATTTCCATGCCGCCACGTCCGGGTGCCTTTGCAGAACTGGTCGCCATTCCAAGCGAAAATCTATTGGTGGTGCCACGGGCGGAGCTTTTGCAGTCGGCGGCTTTGACAGAACCTTTGGCCTGTAGCTGGCATGCCGCACGCCTTGGCCTGCGCTTGCAAGATGACCCGGTTGAGACCCTAAGCTGTGTGGTTCTCGGCGGCGGAGCCATTGGGCTTGGCGCGGCGCTCTGCCTGCGGGCGATGGGCGTTCAAGACATCACTTTGATTGAGGTCAACCCGCTGCGTCTGGCCACATTGAAGGGTATGGACGGGTTTAAAGCCAGCGATGGCAAGGATGCCGATGCCCCAAAAGATGGCAGTGCTGATTTGGTGATTGACGGCGTTGGCTATGCGGCCACCCGGGCGGCGGCCTGTGAATTGGCCAAGCCGGGCGGGGTGATCTCGCATATTGGCTTGGGCTCGGGTGAAGGTGGCGTCGATGTGCGCCGTATGACCCTGCATGAGATCACTTTGATTGGCTGCTATACCTATACCCCCAAGGACTTCCAGGAGACCGGTGAGGCGATTTTTGCCGGTAAAATGGGACCTTTGGATTGGGTCGAAACCAGGCATTTATCAGAGGGGCAAGGCGCCTTTGATGATATCCGCAGTGGCAACACCCCTGCGCCTAAAATTATTCTAATCCCCTGAAAGGAGCATCATGTCCGTGAGTGAGAAAATAGTGGCTGATTTCGTTGCAAATGGCATCGAATTTGTCACGACCGTACCGTGCAAGCAGCTTGGCGGTGTGATTGATGCGGTTGAAAAAGAACCCAGCATCTATCACATTCCTTCGAATAAAGAAGATGAGGGCATGGGCCTTTGTGCAGGTGCTTTCATGGGGGGCAAACGTCCAGCCATCATCATGCAAAATACGGCCATTGGTGTCACAGTGAACACATTGGTGACACTGACCCAGTTTTACCGCATGCCCCTGCCAATGCTCATCTCTTATCGGGGTGAATTGAAAGAGCCTGTGGCGTGCCAGGTGGAAATGGCTGTGCATACCAAAGCTCTGCTCAACCAATTGAACATCCCAACCTATCATTTCCACAAGCCGGGCGATGAGGAAGAGTTGGATGCGATTTTGAAATACACCTTCATGTGCAACAAACCCGTGGCAATTTTGACTGATGCGACGTTCTGGGGAGGTTACTAATATGATCCGTTCTGAAATCATCCGCGACATCGCCCCAATTTTGCGCGACCAATTGGTTGTTTGTAACATCGGTCTGCCCAGCCAAGAGCTGCATATGATCGACGACCAAGCCAGCAATTTCTATATGCTTGGCACCATGGGCCTGTCATCATCCATCGGTCTTGGGGTTGCGCTGGCGCAAGATAAAACCGTGATCTCCATTGACGGTGACGGTTCTGTTCTGACCAATTTCGGCACATTGCCCACGATTGCAAATAACGTGGCTGACAATTTCATTCTTTTGATCATCGACAATGGCAGCTACGGCTCCACGGGGGATCAGCCCACCTATGCGGGCGGGAAAACCTCTTTGGCGGCTGTGGCGAAGGCTGTGGCTGTGAGACGGTGATCGAATGCCAAGCCGAAGAAACTGGCGCGGTGCTCAAAGCGGCGATTGAGTCGCAGAAAATGACTGTGATCGTGTCCAAATGTGAGAGCGGCAATATCAAAGTGCCGGTTATCACAAAAGATCCGGTTGTCATCCGAGACCGTTTCATGACCGAGATTGCACGCCGCAACGCTTAAGTGAGGCACTACAATTAGGTTTGAGGCCCGCCAAGAAATTGGCGGGTCTTTTTATGAGATTTTCTATATGGCATTTGCCTGGTGTTGCCAGCAGAACTCTTGATGAAGGGATGGGGATGCCCGGGCGCGAGGTTCGGAATTTTTCAGGAAATGGCATGGCTGCGGAGGAGTTTCCGAGCGATAGTGCCCGCCGCAAGCTTGCGATTTTCATTTGGGTCGCACTGCACAGAAAGCCAATGGCATCCCGTAGGGGAATCGAACCCCTCTTTTCAGGTTGAAAACCTGACGTCCTAACCGATAGACGAACGGGACACTGCTGATAAGCCGCTATTTATGGAAAGCTGCAGCGGGTGGCAAGTCGATTCTTTACTTTTTATCGATGTTTTTGCGTTCCCAGTTTTGGCAGGGTGTTAGGCGGGGCTGGCGTCTTCGATGCGCAGTTGTGGACGTGAGCGCCCCCCCCAAGTGTTGATCTCCAAACGCCCAGCGATGTGCATTTTTCCACCCTGGGCCGCGGTGAGCGCGGGGCCGAGAGGGCCATCAAATGCGCCAAAGCAAATTGCGTCTAATTTTGTCCCGAACCCATCGCTGAGGGTGATTTTCAGATGCGACTCTCCCACCGGCTTTGCAAAGGCGATGGTGCAATCGGGAAAAGCAAATCGCGGCGCAGAGGCGCCCGCGCCGAAGGGGCCGGCTTGCTCAAGCTGCTCAATCAACTCAACCGTGGCGCCGCCTGGCATCAATGTGCCGTCAATTTTGAGATCTGCCGGACCCAGTGCGCCAGCGCCTTGGGCATCGAGCAATTGCCCCAATCGCTCCATGGCCGGTTCGAGTTGCGCACGGGTGAGCGATAGGCCCGCCGCCATTTTGTGACCGCCTCCCGACGTGATTAACCCTTCGCGCGCCAATTTATGGATCGCGGCACCCAGATCAATCCCGCTGACAGAGCGGCCGCTGCCTTTGCCACTGTCGCCATCAAAGCCAATGACCACGGCGGGGCGGTTGGTTTTTTCTTTCAGCCGCGCGGCAACAATACCGACCACGCCAGGATGCCAGCCCTCTTCTGCGGCCCAAGCCAGCGGTAAATCCAGTCCGCGCGCTTCTGCCTGCTCCAGCGCCGCCAGTCTCACCATGGCCTCAACGCTGCGCCGTTCGGTGTTCAGCTCTTCCAATTTTTCCGCCATGACAGCCGCCTCATGCGGGTTGCTGCAGGCCAAAAGCCGAGCCCCCAAATCCGCTTTGCCAATTCGCCCACCGGCATTGATTCGCGGTCCCAAGACATAGCCAAGATGATAGGCGCTTGGCGCAGCATTCAGACCCGCTGCATCCGACAGGGCGTTTAGTCCCACGCGTTTGCGCTGGCCCATGACTTTCAAACCCTGCCGCACAAAGGCCCGGTTTACCCCGATCAAGGGCGCGACATCGGCCACTGTCGCCAAGGCGACAAGGTCGAGCGAATTGATCAAATTGGGCGGGGTTTGACCATTTGCCCGCATCATCCGGGCCACTTGGGTCAGAACCATAAAGACCACGGCCGCAGCACATAGATGGGCCAAATCGCCCGTCTCATCCTGCCGGTTGGGATTCACCACGGCCCGCGCCTCGGGCAGGGTCTCTGCGCCCAAATGGTGATCCAAAACCACCACATCTGCGGCCCGCGCCGCTTCAAGCGCCTCATAGGCTAGGGTGCCGCAGTCCACGCAGATGATCAGATCATGGCTCTCTGCCAAAGCTGCCATCGCTTTGGGATTGGGCCCATAACCCTCGGTGATCCGATCGGGCACATAGAGGGTGGGTTGAATGGCAAATTGATGGAGAAAATCAATTAACAAGGCCGCAGACGTGCCGCCATCGACGTCATAATCGGCAAAAATAGCAATTTTTTGTTGATTTTGAATGGCTGTGAGCAGAATCTCAGCGGCTGTGGCGCAATCTTTGACAGAGAGCGGATCGCTCATACTGGCGCGGAGGGTCGGGTTGAGGAAATCGGCGACCTCGGCCGGAGCAACCCCCAAACGGGCCATCACATAGCACAGAGGCAGTGGCAAATCGCTCTGTTGATGGAGCGTCAAAGCGTCTCGTTCAATCGCGAGAGCGGGCCCGAGCCACCGGCGATTTGAGATTGACTGTTCGACGCCCAGATACATTCTAATGTGACGGCGCGCGGTAGGTCATGCGCCGCACTGAGCCGGTTTTGGACCGCATCAAAATGGTTTCCGTGGTCAAAAATCCCGGTTCGCGCTTGATGCCTGCAAGGATGGAGCCATCCGTAACACCTGTGGCGGCGAAAATGACATCCTGCGTCACCATTTCATCGCGGCTGTAAATCCGGTCCAGATCGGTTATTCCGGCCTTGGCGGCCCGGCCGCGCTCATCATCATTGCGGAAGGTCAACCGGCCCCACATTTGCCCGCCCATACATTTCAAGGCGGCGGCGGCCAAAACTCCCTCGGGCGCGCCACCGAGCCCCATATACATATCAATGCCGGTCGTATCTGATTCCGCGCAGTGAATAACGCCAGCAACATCGCCGTCGGTGATGAGGCGAATGGCGCAGCCCGTGGTGCGCAACTCGGCAATCATCGCCTCATGGCGTGGACGCTCAAGGACGCAGACAGTGATATTTTCCGGCATGCAGTTTTTTGCAGCCGCCAGCGCCATAACCCGTGTTGCTGGCTCCATGGTCAAGGAAACGACATTCTCCGGCAAGCCTGGCCCCACCGCAAGTTTTTCCATATAAACATCTGGAGCATGCAGCATGGAGCCGCGCGGCCCCATGGCGATCACCGTTAAAGCGTTGGGCATGTCTTTCGCGGTCAATGTCGTTCCTTCGAGAGGATCAAGCGCGATATCAACCGCAGGCCCGTTGCCCGAGCCGACTTCCTCACCAATATAGAGCATCGGCGCCTCATCGCGCTCACCCTCGCCAATGACAACCACACCTGCGATATCCAAAAGATTCAACTGTGTGCGCATGGCGTTGACAGCGGCCTGGTCTGCAGCCTTTTCATCGCCGCGACCAATCAGTTTGGCAGAGGCCAGCGCGGCTTGTTCGGCGACACGGGCCAGTCCTAAAGAAAGAGCGCGATCGCGAAATTCTGTGGCATCAGACATATGAGTTTCCTTTATACATTTTGCCTGCCCTAGCGCAGCGATGCCGGTCGTGGCAAGACTGTGCGCGCTAACAGGTCTGCAGTTCTGAGCAATTGGTGCTCAAAGCCCGTGTTCGAGCTCGGGCAGGCCCCATCACACCGCTTCAATGCGCAGAGCAACCGGCTGGCCCTCAACAACCTGCGTCTTGGTAAAATCTTCTAAAATCTGATCAATTGCTGCGCGGGTTGTCTTATGGGTGACGATGAGCACAGGGGCTTGCTCGGCATCATGGCCATATTGGCGCATCCGATCGATGGAGACTCCCGCTTCGCCCATAACAGCGGCCACTTTGGCCAAGGCACCGGGCTTGTCGAGCAATTGCAGGCGCAGATAAAACGGCGCGGTTGTTGCCGTCATGGCCGGTTGAGATTTTACCAATCCTGTCGCCGCCTGCCCAAAGGTATTGAGCCGCAGACCGCGCGCGAGATCCAACACATCTGACATGACGGCAGAGGCCGTTGGCCCCTCGCCAGCGCCTGCCCCGCGCAGCACGATTTGCCCCACATCGCCACCCTCTAGGATCACCATATTGGTGCCCCCTTGGAGTTGGCCAAAGGGCGAATTGGCCGGAACCAAACAGGGCGTCATGCGTTGCTCAAGCCCGCGGCCGGTCTGTTGCGCGACACCCAAAAGTTTGACGCGATACCCCATATCGGCAGCGGCATGAATGTCCTCAATGGTGATGGCTCCAATACCTTCGATCACAACAGATGCAAAATCGACCTCTGTGCCAAAGGCAATGGAGGCGAGAATTGCCAATTTATGCGCCGCATCAATGCCGCCCACATCAAGGTTTGGATCTGCTTCGAGATATCCTAGGCCATCGGCCTCGGCAAAGACCTCTTCATAGGTCAGACCGGCATCTTCCATACGCGTGAGGATATAGTTGCAGCTGCCGTTCATGACCCCCAGAACGCGTTGAATCTCATTACCCGCCAGGCCCTCGGTCAGTGCTTTCACCACGGGAATGCCGCCAGCAACGGCGGCTTCATAGCGGATCACACGCCCGGCAGCTTCTGCACTGAGGGCCAGTGAATGCCCATGTTCTGCGAGCATGGCTTTGTTGGCCGTGATCACATCTTTACCAGCGGCAATGGCGGCCTGTGTGGCCTGTTTGGCGGGGCCTGTGCTGCCGCCGATCAATTCGACAAAGACATCCACATCATCCCGTTTGGCCAAGACGACCGGATCATCTTCCCAAGCATAGCCTGACAGATCGACTCCGCGGTCTTTACCACGCGATTGGGCGCAGACGGCAGACACTGTGACGGCGCGGCCAGTGCGCTGCGTGATCAAGGCTGCATTTTTTTGGATCATTTTCAAAACGCCGACGCCAACAGTGCCGAGCCCTGCAATACCAAGTCTAAGAGGAGCCGCGGTCATGGTTACTTCCTTCCGGTCACGAAATTGTCGTCCGTGTCTAGTCGTAAAACCCCGAAACCGCAACGGGGGCGGGCGTGGAACTCAGTCCAATTTAACAGATATTTTCGGGTCGGCTTGGGCTCACTCGCCCGTCAGATCTCGTCTGCGCAGCGCCTTTGCCCTTTGGTCCAATTGCGCCTGCCCGGAAAGCTCTTCGGCGGGCTGGGAGTTCATATCTGTGCCGACAGCGGCGCGTAAATCGCTGGCTGAGAGAAACGCGGGGTAGGCACGGGCCTGTTGTGCGGTCGGTTGAGTCTCATTGAGCTGAGGAACAGAGGCGCAACCGGCGAGCAGAGCTGCGAGGCAGAGATGAGATATGGAATCGCGTCCGGTCATGACGGTGACGTAGCGCGCAAAGTGATCTGCAGCAAGCAATGATCATTGATCTGAACGCTGGTTCAGTTAATATCTCCACATGGCGCGCAAAACTGGTTCACATTCGGAAATTACTGGCCCAAAAATCAAGCAATCCGCGCTTGAGCTTTTCGCGCGCTATGGCTTTGCAGCTGTGACCATGCGCCAAATTGCGGCGCGGGTGGGGGTGCAGGCGGGCGCTATTTATAATTACACCCCCGATAAACAAGCGCTTTTATTTGATCTTTTGCACGGGCATATGGCTGATCTTTTGACCCGCTGGGCCGAAGAACAAGTGCCGAGCCATCCGGTTGCGGCTCTCGATCATTTTGTGGCTTTCCATCTGGATTTTCACATCCAGCGCCCGGAGTTGGTTTTCATCTCCTACATGGAGCTGCGCAATCTCACCGAGGAGAACTTCAAGGCGATTGAAGAAAAGCGCAGCCGCTATGAAAAGATTGTTTATGACATGATTCTAAAGGGTGTTTTGTCGGGAGATTTTAAGGTCCCCGACGCCAAAATCACCAGTTTTGCTTTGATCGCCATGCTCACTGGGGTGGTGGATTGGTTCCGCGAAGATGGTCGATTGTCCAGCGAAGAGTTGACGCGCCAATATTGTGCTTTGGCGCGCCAAACTTTGGGGGTTAATGCGCTGGCTTGATAAAGGTGCCGTTGCGCAATTCACTGAAGGCTTGCATCAGCTCTTCGCGGGTGTTCATGACGATTGGACCGTGCCAGGCGACGGGCTCATCAATTGGAGCGCCCGAGATTAGCAAAAACCGCACGCCCTCTGCGCCGGCTTGTAGGCTGACCTCATCGCCATTGCCAAAGCGGATCAATGTGCGGTTGCCCGAAAGATCACGGATGTTCACCTCTTGGCCGGCCACTTCTTTTTCCAGCAGCACGCCTGTGGGTTTCGCCGCATCCACAAAGGCCGCGGCACCCTCGAAGACATAGGCAAAGGCCCGACGATACGTATCTATTTTAAAGGTCTTTTGAACCCCTGGTGGCACATATATGTCGAGATATTGCGGATCGGCGGCTATCCCGTCGACCGGACCTTTTTTACCCCAATATTCACCGACAATCACCTTCACGCGCGTGCCATCATCGTCAATGACCTCGGGAATTTCCTTGCCGGCCACATCTTGATATCTCGGGTCCGTCATCTTCAAACTGCCGGGTAAATTTCCCCAAAGTTGGAAGCCATGCATCTGTCCGTTGCGATTGCCCTGGGGCATTTCTTGATGCATGATCCCCCGGCCCGCGGTCATCCATTGCACATCGCCTGCGCCGAGCGTGCCTTTATTTCCAAGGCTATCGCCGTGTTCCACACTGCCCGAGAGCACATAGGTGATGGTTTCAATGCCGCGGTGCGGATGCCACGGAAAGCCCTTTTCAAAATCTTCCGTCAATTCATTGCGAAAATCGTCAAAGAGCAAAAACGGATCCATTTCCGAGGGATCTTGAAATCCAAAAGCGCGGTGCAGTTTGACGCCGGCCCCTTCCAAGGTGGGGGTGGCTTGCCGTGTTTCAAGTGTGGGGCGTAGTGACATGGGCTTATCCTTTTTAGCTTAGTTGAGAGATAAGCCACAGCGATGTGAAATCAATATCACGGTCGTGACCACCATTGCGCGGGTTTCAACCGTCCCTGGCGCCAGCGGTCCAGCCAGAGCGCTAGACCTCGAGCCGGTGAGAGTGCTAATTTGAGCCAAAGCCTTTGCGGCCAGCTCCTGAAGTCGCGGTTGAAGGGGCAAACGCGCATGCAAATCGCACAATCACTGCTGAGTTTGGTCCAAAACGAAAAGCATTTCTCCGCATCAGAGGTCCATTTTTTGACACCTTGAATGGCAGACGGGCCGCCACCAAATTTGGGTGGGCCCAGCGGGAGGGCTTTGACCGGGCAGGCGTCGGCACATTTGGTGCATATATCGCAAAATTTCGCGACCCCCGGTCGTTTCGGCCGGTCCGTCGCCAGTGGCATATTGGTAAAAATCTTTGAGAACCGCAGCCTCGGCCCGAACTGCGGCGTGATAACCAATTGATTTCTGGCGTATTCGCCCAAGCCTGCTTGCACTGCCATGGGGATGACCAGGCCGGTGTCGTTCATGGAGGCCACGGCCTGATAGCCCAGATTGCGAATATAGGCCGCCAGCTGCATGACAATGGCCGCCTCATGGCTGTATTCGCGCCCCGTGGCGGCACCTCCAAGGGCGGAGGGGTAACTGCGGACCAATTCGAGATCCATCTCGTGGCCGAGCACCACCACATGCGTTAGCCCCTCTGGCAGTCCAAGGGGCGCTGTGGACATGTCGCGCACATCGACCCGATCCTCATAAAGCCAGCGGGGATCCAGATCGGTCACGCCGCAGAGATCTGCACCAAAGAAAGCTGCCGCTTTTTTGACATTGGCGCTGGCGGCGCTTGGGGTTTCAAAATGTACTTTTTCTCCAGCCACGGGCGTGTCATTGCTGATGGGGGCTTGGAAGCCTTCGCGCCTGCCGTCGGCGGCGAAACGATCTGTCATAATGTCCGAAATCAACCAACTGGCATTGCGCAGGGCAAAATCTTTTTGCGTGAATCCGTCGCCCCGGCGGGGGATGGCTTCCATGCGATAGCTCGCAAAAAAGGCCTGTGACGCCGCACTGCGGACGGTATCGTCCCAAAATGCGCGGGAGAACACATCATTGCGTTGCGAAAATCTTTTGAATTGCGGTGTGGTTTCAATGCCAGCGGCAAGATCGTCTGGGTTTTCCATGAAAACACACTGCAAAATCACAAGCCGGATGACAAGCGTCGCAAATGAGGGCGACATGTCGCCAATGGTTGCTTTTCTACGGTCAAAGTTCATTTGGGAGAGAAGACATGAAAGTTGGATTTATTGGCTTGGGCAATGTTGGGGGCAAATTGGCGGGCAGTTTGCTGCGCAACGGCATGGATCTCAGCGTTCATGATCTTAACGATAGCTTTGTGGCAGATTTTGTGTCGCGTGGGGCCAAAGACGGGTCAAGCCCAGCGCAATTGATGCAGGATTGTGATGCCGTCATTACCTGCCTGCCCAGCCCTGCCGCCTGTGATGCGGTGGTCAGTGAGATGTTGCCACATGTCGGGCCCGGCAAGATTTGGATGGAGATGTCAACCACAGATGCCAGTGAGGTGAAGCGGCTTGGGGCTTTGGTTTTGGCTGCGGGCGGTGAAGCGGTGGATTGCCCCGTGTCAGGCGGCTGCCATCGGGCCGACACGGGCAATATTTCTATCTATGCCGGCTGCACCCGTGCGACCTTTGACAAGGTTCTGCCAATCTTAACCCATATGGGGCGGCGCATTTTGCATGTGGGAGAGATTGGCAATTCCAGTACTTTGAAAGTGATGACCAATTACCTCGCCACAGCCAATTTGATCACGGTTTGCGAAGCACTGACCGTGATGAAAGCCGCTGGAATGGACCTTGGCATGACCTATGAGGCCATCGCGATGTCCTCTGGCACCTCCTTTGTGCATGAAACCGAAAGCCAGTTGATCCTTTCGGGATCGCGCGATGTGAATTTCACAATGGATTTGGTGCAAAAGGACATTGGCCTATTTCAAAAGATTGCCGATGATCACGGCGTGCCTTTGGAAATTTCTCCGATGATCATTGATATCATGAGCGATGGGCAAAAACGCTATGGCGTCCGTGCGCAATCGGATCGGATCATTGAGCGTCTGGAGGAGGCTACCGGATTGAGCATTCAAGCTCCTGGCTTTCCGCAAGAACTTATTGATTATGAACCCGAAGAGCGCGGCTATGAGGTGGTGGTGCGCCGCTAAGGCAAAGTTTAACCTTCCATCTTGGCGCGTTTCAAGGCAGGTAGACCGCGAGGCGCCCGCCTCAAAGGTGAAATTTGAGGAAGGCCGAAATGTCAGATTCTGTAATCGCGCGACTCAAAGCCTCGACGGTGCGTCGCGGCTTTGCCCTTTTTGTCATGATGCTGCTCGGATTTTTGCTATTATACCTGACGGCCACTATTGACGCGGGATTTGTGCATAAGGCGTTCTTGGTTGGGATTGCTGCGGCTGTGCTGTGGATGGCGCGCGCTATGCAAAGGGGCACCAAGGGCCATATTGAGCTGCGCGCCTCGGGGCTCTATTTTGAAGACGGCCGCGTTTTGGCCGCGATGGATGACATTTTGCGCGTCGAGCGCGGCGTGTTCGCATTCAAACCCTCCAATGGCTTCGTTGTGACCTTGCAAAACAAGACAGAGCGGGCCTGGATCCCAGGCCTCTATTGGAAATTCGGCACGCGGGTCGGTATCGGCGGGGTGACGGCGCCGTCCGAGGCGAAATTTATGTCGGACAGTTTAGCGGTTTTGCTCGAAGAGCGCGCAGATTCTCCCTTAATGAACATGAAATTATGAGAAAATAGGCGTTTTATTTCACATGAGCCGCGGTAAGCTGAAGGCAGTATATTTCAACTGCTATTCAGGATAGGTTTCATGAAGGACGCCAACGCATCTGAGCCAAGTTTTCGCGACAGTGTAGATATAATGTTCAATCGCGCCGTGGCGCTTTTGGATTTATCGCCGGGATTGGCGGAAAAGATTAGGGTCTGTAATGCCACCTATACGGTGCGCTTTGGGGTGCGCCTGCGCGGCCAGATGACCACATTCACAGGCTANCGNGCNGTGCATTCGGAACATATGGAGCCGGTNAAAGGTGGCATTCGGTATGCGCTNGGCGTTAACCAAGATGAGGTGGAGGCGCTTGCCGCTTTGATGACCTATAAATGTGCTTTGGTNGATGCACCTTATGGCGGCTCAAAGGGCGGCCTGCGGATTGATCCTTTGGCCTATGATGAGCATGAATTAGAGCAAATCACCCGACGCTTTGCCTATGAGCTGATCAAACGTGATTTGATCCACCCGTCGCAAAACGTACCGGCTCCGGATATGGGCACGGGCGAGCGGGAAATGGCATGGATTGCTGATCAATATCAGCGGATGCATACAACGGACATTAATGCCCGGGCCTGCGTCACTGGCAAGCCGGTGAGCGGCGGCGGGATTGAAGGGCGCACGGAAGCGACTGGCCGCGGGGTGCAATATGCCTTGCAAGAGTTCTTCCGTCATCCCGAAGATCTCGCGGCGGCTGGGCTGTCAGGGGAGCTCGAGTCCAAGGCCATTATTGTGCAAGGGCTTGGCAACGTGGGGTATCACGCAGCGAAATTTTTAAGTGAGGAAGATGGTGCGCGGATCACCGGGGTGATTGAGCGGGACGGAGCGGTGCAAAACCGCGATGGCCTGGATATTGAGGCGCTCAAGACCTGGATCGCCGAACATGGCGGGGTGAAGGGGTTTGAAGGCGGCAGCTATACCGCCGACGGGGCCAGCGTTTTGGAGGCAGATTGTGATATCTTAATCCCGGCGGCCTTAGAGGGGGTTATCCACCGTGATAACGCCAATCGGGTGCAGGCGCGTTTGATCGTCGAGGCGGCGAATGGGCCAGTGACGGCCGGGGCGGATGCGATCCTGCGTGAGCGGGGCGTGGTGATTATCCCTGATATGTACGCCAACGCGGGCGGCGTGACGGTGTCTTATTTCGAATGGGTGAAAAACCTTAGCCATATTCGCTTTGGCCGCATGGAACGCCGCCGCGAGGAATCGCGCAACCAGCTTATTGTCAATGAGTTGGAGCGGTTGAGCAAATCCAGCAACGTCAATTGGCAGCTGACTCCGAATTTTAAGGAGAAATATCTGAAAGGCGCCAGCGAATTAGAATTGGTGCGCTCCGGCCTCGATGACACGATGCGCGGCGCATATAACGACATGGCAGAGGTGTGGCGGCGGCGTGCCGATGTGCCAGATCTGCGAACAGCTGCCTATCTGGTCAGCATCCAAAAGGTCGCCGCATCGTACAAAAACAAGGGATTGTAGCTCAATTGACAGTGCCGCGACCAAAAAGGTAGGTAGCAGTTGGGGTTGCGATCATGCGCAGCTGCCTTTCGGAGATGTATAGTTGTGCGCGATTGGTTTAAAAACATACTAACCAGACATGTTGGGTTGGTGAGTTTTACGGCTGCTGTTTGTGTCTTCACTTTGGCAGCATTTCAAGCGCCTTTGCTCTCCTATGCGTTGCGGTTCAGTGATCTGCATACGGTTGAGGGCTGGGTGCAAATCTTATCGTTGCAAGTGCTGCAATTTTGCCTTTTCGCCGCCCTTGTTGGCATTCTGGCAACCATTGCGCTTTGGCTGATGAAGCGGTGGTCGCAGTGTTGTTCATCGTCAATGCGGTTGCGCTCTATTTTATGCTGACCTACGGAATTGAAATTGATCGTACCATGGTCGGGAATATCTTAAACACTGACCAACGCGAAACCGCTGAGCTCTTGCATGTGTCGCTTTTGCCTTATGTGCTGTTTCTGGGAATAATTCCGGCTGTTGTGGTCTTAGCAATCAAAGTGCAGGCTCCAAAGCGCATTTGGCGCCTAGCCTTGGCGCTTGGGGCGATTGGCGTGTTGGCCGCATGGAGCATCGTAACCTCTTTCACAATGCTTTGGTATGACCGACATGCATCGCGCATGGGCAGTAAAATTCTGCCTTGGTCCTATGTTGTAAACGTCGCGCGGCACTTCAATCGCGTCGCTATGGACAACCGCGAACAAGTTCTATTGCCCGATGCATATTTTGTGACTGCGCCCTCAGCGCCTAAAGATGTTGTGGTCTTGGTCATTGGAGAGGCCGCCCGCGCAGACCGTTTTTCCGCCCTTGGGTATGCGCGGGAGACAAACCCGTTTACTGCCCGCTACGATCTCGCGGTTTTCCCTGCCGGTCTGGCGTGTTCGACGAATACTATTTCGTCTACAGCCTGTATCTTAACCCACGAAGGGCGCCACGCATCAGCGCGTACGGTCTTTGAGCCGCTCCCAAACTACCTCAAGCGCCAAGGCATTGCGACAATTTTTCGGTCCAACAACTCTGGTCCGCCGCCGATTGATGTGGACCTGTACCAAAATCGGGCTGATATTTTGGAGGCTTGTGCGGCTGCGCCTTGTCCTGAAGGCGGATCTGATGCGCTCTTGAATTGGCAATTGGGAGATTTGATTGAACAGGCACAGAGCGCGCGTGTTTTTGTGACCCTGCACCAAACCGGCAGTCATGGTCCGGCTTATTATAGCAAATATCCGAAGGAGTTTGAGTATTTTACCCCGGTCTGTGATACAGTTCAGGTGTCGCGCTGTTCGCAAGAGGCCTTGGACAACGCCTATGACAACACGATCCGCTATACGGACAGTCTGATTGCTGATTTGATCGCGCAGCTTGATGCCCTAAGCGATGTAAATGCGGCATTGATCTACGTGTCCGATCACGGTCAATCTCTGGGTGAAAACGGTTTTTATTTGCATGGTGCACCCAACGCAATTGCGCCTAAAGCGCAACGCGAAGTGCCGTTTTTTGTGTGGATGTCCGAGGGGTTTGCCCAAGCGCGCAACCTGACGCCTCAATCGATCCTTCGTCAGGAGACCCACCCCCATGACTTTCCATTTCACAGTGTCATGGGCGCCTTCGGTTTGCGCAGCGAAATATACAAACCCGAGTTTGACATATTCAACAATTATGAGCAGTAGGCAGCCTATGACATTCAAAGAACTTTTGTCCCAACCGCTAAAGGTTATCTACCGCCATACTGTGGTCATATCCATGGTGGTGTTGATCATTCTTGCGGCGACCTTCTATCCCAGCGATATGAAAAACGATTATGCAGTCTCAAAAGGTGGGCATGAGCGACCCGCGATTGTGGCGTTTGAAGATTATGGACGTCACATTAACACGCTTCTACCCTTTGTGCTCGCCCTGGTCTTGAAAGACAAAGAGGGCTGGAAGCAATTGGGCATGATAACGGTTGCCGGGATTTTGGCGTCACATGGTCCGAAGCGACTACTTAATGATGTTGAAATCATGGGCACGCGGTTGGGTCAAAGGCCCAATTCGACCACCAGCAAACATAATATGCCATCGGGTCATTCAACGCTTGCGGGGGCTTGCGCTTATTTTGTAATGCGCCGGTACAGTATTTGGTTTGGTGTCATTGTGATCCCGGTTTTGCTACTTACAATGTACGCGCGGGTTATGTTGGACAAGCATACGATTTCTGCTACAATATCGGGTGCTGGAACTGGACTTTTGGTGGCGGCATTGTTTTCGACAAAATTGTCTGGTTTTCGCCGTCAAATAGCGCGATTCTTTGGGGTCACATGAAATCTTCGTCTTCCGCTCCAAGAGAGCCACTTTCTAAGATGTTACCGAATATCGTAACGATTTTCGGCATTTGCGTTGGGTTGACGGCGGTGCGTTCTGCGCTGCAGGGCAACGTCAGCGTGGCATTGTATTTGTTGGTTCTGGCAATGATTTTGGATGCCGCCGATGGCCGGCTGGCGCGGGCTTTGAAAAGTGAGAGTAAAATTGGAGCCGAATTGGACACATTGGCCGATTTTTTCAATTTCGGGATCGCGACGCCTCTGGTGATCTATTTCACGATCTTTGTGGACTCGGATGCTGCGAGATTTGGGTGGATCGCTGTCATGATCTTTTCGATCTGCTGCGCCCTGCGCTTGGCGCGCTTTAATGTCAGCCAATCGGATGGGGCTAAATCGGTTGATTTTGTAGGAGTGCCTGCGCCCGCATTGGCCTGCTTGGGACTGTCGCCGCTGTTTTTGGTCATGGCCGGGGTGGATGTCGCTGGCCGTTATGTCGAGGCGGCCATCATATTTGTCGTGATCTGTGCGGGTCTTGCGGTGGGCACATTTCCAACCATGTCATTGAAGGGCACAACCTTCCCCGCCTCCATGCGGTTGCCGGTGATTTTGCTGGCGGTTGCCTTTGTGATTAGCCTGTTTGTTTTCCCTTGGTATACGCTTCTGTTTTCTAATGCTATTTACTTGGTGATGATCCCCGTTTATTGGTTCTCAAAACGCGCAAAAACGGCCAAAAGGACTTAAGCAATGATACCGATCAGGGCGATGCATCCTTTGATGCTGGTGGTCGTTGCTGTTGCAACGCTCTTTGCTATTTATAACCAGACGTTTTGGGGCCTATGGGCTGAAGTTTTCGAAGGCAATTATCCCAGTGGGGTGATGTTTGCGGCGGCATTCTTTTCTTTGTGTTGCGCTTTGCTCGGTGGACTGGCTTTTCGGTCGGTCCTGCGTCCGCTGATCGCGGGGCTTTTTGTGGTCTCTGCTGTGACGTCTTATTACATGGATGAGCTCGGGGTCGTGATTGACCGGGAAATGATCCAAAACGTCGTCAGCACAACCTGGACAGAAGGCAAACATCTCGTCACAGCCCCCTTTGTTTTCTGGATTGCCATAGCGGGAATTGTGCCGGCACTCGTCGTGCTAGCGGTGCCGCTGTCGCGGCGCAGGCTCTGGCGGACCCTATGGCAAAATGCTTTGTTCTCGACGCTCTGCGTGATCGGATTTGTTGGGCTTTTGTTGAGTGATATGAAAGATTATGCGTCGATTTTGCGGAACCGCGGAGATCTAAAGGCAAGCTTTCAGCCCTTGGCCCCCGTGGTCGAATCCGTGCGCTTCGTGGCGATGCTCAGTCGATCTAGGACATTGCCCTTTGTCGCCATCGGCTTGGATGCGGTGCGGAAAAAGGTTGGCAATGTCTCTGATCTTCCGACGGTGACCGTTGTGGTGGTGGGGGAGACCGCAAGGGCGCAGAACTTTAGCCTTGGGGGATACGGACGCGACACCAATCCCCGTTTGGCCGCAGAAGATATTTTGTATTTTGAGAACGTCTCCAGTTGTGGCACCTCAACGGCCGTCTCCCTTCCCTGCATGTTTTCGCGATACGGTCGAAGGGACTATTCGCATGAGCTAGGTGTTTCGCATGAGAATGTTTTGGACGTGATCCAACGCTCAGGGATGCGGGTGGAATGGATTGAAAACAACACGGGTGACAAGCGGGTGGCGGCGCGCGTTGGCTATAGGCAAGTCACCTATGCCGAAGATCCCGAGTTTTGCGGCGAAGGGGAATGTATCGATGGAATTTTGGTCAAGGAAGTGGCGAAGCTTTTGCCAGAGATTAACCAAGACACTGTCCTTGTTTTGCATCAAATCGGCAGCCATGGGCCGTCTTACTATCTGCGCTACCCGGAGGCTTTTGAGCGGTTCAAACCGGCCTGTCGCACTGCAAATTTCAGCGCCTGTACTCAGGAAGAGGTGGTCAACGCCTATGATAATACTATTCTTTATACGGACAAAGTCTTGCAGGACTTGATCGCGCTGCTCTCGGCGCAAGACGATTTGGCCACCGCGATGCTTTATGTATCCGACCATGGAGAATCTTTGGGAGAAAATGGCCTCTACCTACATGGCACGCCCTATTTTATGGCCCCCGATGAACAAACCAAGGTCCCGATGCTGTTTTGGCAGTCACAGGCCTTTGCCGAGAGCGTGGGGATTGATGATGGGTGTTTGAAATCGAAGGCCTCCGCTGCCTATTCCCACGATCATCTGTTTCATTCATTGTTGGGGCTGACAGCTGTGGAGACCGCCGAGCGCAACCCTGAACTTGATATTTTTGCCGACTGTGGGAGAAACGGATGAGCGATAAGCCACAAAAACCAAACAAAATTCATGGCATTGCCCATTTGTTCGCTGCCGCGCGCTATTCTATGGCAGGGGGGCAGCGTCTTTGGGGGGAAACTGCGTTTCGCCATCAGCTTTTGGCAGGCCTATGTATTGTTGCGATTTTGATTTGGATTGGGGCAGAAATGTCGCATATTGTCATGTCCATCATCTTGGTCGGGCTCACGATTGTGGCCGAAGCGCTCAACACGGCGATTGAAGAAATTGTCGATCTGGTGTCACCGGAGTGGTCACTTGCCGCAAAACATGCCAAAGACCTCGGGTCATTCGCGGTTTTCTCTATGCTTTGTCTGAATGGGATTTTTGCGCTTTTCGTGATCTTAACAACTTTGAATTGGATTTAATCTGATGAATATGATGAAAGTCGTCGCTGTCCCGATGCACCCTGAAGGACGCAAATTTGTTGCGGTATTTGCCGTCATGACGGCTGCGCTTTGGCTGGTCTGGGAGCCGCTAATTTGGCTTGGCCTAGGGTTGACCACTTGGTGCTACTACTTTTTCCGCGATCCGGTGCGCTCTGTGGCTCAAAGACCGGGGCTTATCCTGTCCCCGGCTGATGGGGTGGTGTCTTTGATCACCAAGACCGTCCCGCCCGCGGATATGCAACTGGGCGATAAGCCTTTGACTCGCGTGTCTGTGTTCATGAATGTCTTCAACTGCCATGTGAACCGTGCACCCATGGCCGGCTCTGTGGTGGCGATTTGCTATCACCATGGCAAGTTTCTCAACGCATCTTTGGACAAGGCGAGCGAGCACAATGAGCGTAACTCCATCACCATTGAATCTGCTGATAAAACCCGAATTGGGGTGACACAGATCGCCGGACTCGTGGCGCGCCGTATTGTCTGTTTTACAAAGGTGGGCGAGAGCTTGGGCGTGGGCGAGCGGTTTGGCTTGATCCGTTTTGGCAGCCGTTTGGACATCTTCCTGCCCGAGGGCGTGGAGCCTGCTGTTGGTCTGGGACAGACAGCGGTGGCCGGTGAAACTATTTTGGCACGCTTGAACGTGCCCGCAGAAGACTGGCCCATTAAACCGATTTAAGCGGCCGGTACTTAGCGTGCCGGGATCAGAGCCGTGAACCTTTGCATTCCCCCTTGCCAAAGCCCAGATATTTTTATTCACTGACGTGTGTTTCAATTTGCAGGTTTAAGCCATGCGCTTTTCAGCTCTGAAAGTTTTCACCCAAGGGTTGACCGGTAACCGTGGTTGGCGGGCGCATTGGCGCGATCCTGAGCCGGCGGAGGCCTATGATATTGTGATCATTGGCGGCGGTGGGCATGGCCTATCAACAGCTTACTACCTGGCAAAAGAACATGGGCTGAGGCGCATTGCCGTGCTGGAGAAAGGCTATATTGGCGGCGGCAATATTGGACGGAATACAACCATCGTTCGGGCCAATTACTTCTTGCCTGGGAACTCGGAATTTTATTCGCATTCCCTGAAGCTTTGGGAAGGGCTGGAGGCGGATCTCAATTACAATGTTATGCATTCCCAGCGTGGGCAAATTGGCCTGTTTCACAGCGATGGGCAAAGGGACGCGGCCATTCGCCGGGCCAATTCCATCCGAAACCAAGGCGATGATGCGGAGTTGTTGTCCGTGGCGCAACTGCGCAAGATGGTGCCTTACTTGGACTATGATCAGGGGCGCTTCCCTATTTATGGCGGCCTGTTGCAGCGGCGCGCGGGCACGGCGCGGCATGATGCGGTGGCCTGGGGCTATGCGCGCGGGGCCGATCAGCTTGGCGTGGATTTGATCCAAAATTGCGAGGTGACGGGCATCGACATCGTGCAGGGTGGTGCAAGGCGTACAAACCAGCCGCGGTGCCATACGCGCAAAGAAAGTGGCGATGGTGGTCGCGGGGCGCTCTAGCCAGGTGGCGGCCATGGCGGGCATGCGCCTTCCCATCGAAAGCCACGTGCTGCAGGCCTTTGTGACCGAGGGGCTGAAACCCTGTATTGATCATGTGATCAGCTTCGGCATGGGGCATTTTTATATCAGCCAATCGGACAAGGGTGGTTTGGTCTTTGGCGGGGATCTGGATATGTATGCCAGCTATGCTGCCCGCGGTAATCTGCCAATGGTGGAGCATGTGGCGGAAGCTGGGATGACGCTCATGCCGATGATCGGCAAGGCGCGGATGCTGCGCAGCTGGGGCGGCATCATGGATATGACCCCCGATGGCTCACCCATTATCGATAAAACCCATATTGAGGGTTTATATTTGAACGCGGGCTGGTGCTATGGTGGGTTTAAGGCTGTGCCGGCGTCGGGCCATTGTTTTGCCCATCTTTTGGCCACCGATCGCCCGCATAGCGCCGCCGCGCGCTTCCGCCTGGATAGATTCCGCAGCGGGCGCGGCTTGATGGATGAAGAGGGCACCGGTGCCCAGCATAATTTGCATTAGGATGGGTCGGATGTTTTTTGAGGATGATCTGTTTGTCCACAGCGCCATAGGAGGCCACTTATGCGCATAGAGTGTCCCCTTTGCGGTACGAGAGATCGGCGTGAGTTTTACTATTCGGGCCATGCCATCGCTCTTGCGCGGCCTGCGCCTGATGCGGGGGCGGAGGTCTGGGATGACTATCTGCACAATCGCGAGAATCCCGCCGGGATAACCGAGGACCTTTGGCATCATGAATTTGGCTGCGGGGCTTGGCTCGCGGTGCGCCGAGATACGGTGTCACATGCCGTTGTGTCGGCGCGTTTGGTCAAGGGGGATCAGCTGTGAGAGTGGCCGGTAAGGGATTGATTGACCGAAATCGCGTGCTGAGGTTTACCTTTGGCCGTCAGAGCTTTGAGGGCTTTGCAGGCGACACTTTGGCCAGCGCCCTTTTGGCCAATGACCAAAGGCTTATTGGCCGGTCTTTCAAATATCATCGCCCCAGAGGGATTGTGACGGCCGGGTCGGAGGAGCCGAATGCTCTGGTGACATTGGAGCGCGGTTTCGCGCGTGAGCCCAACAGCCGCGCCACAATGCAGCCGCTCTATGATGGGCTTGTCGCCAGGCCGCAAAATGCTTGGCCCTCGTTGAAATTTGATGCTTTGGCGGTGAATGATGTTTTGGCGCCCTTTTTGTCGGCGGGATTTTATTACAAAACCTTCATGTGGCCGCGTAAATTTTGGGAATGGGTCTATGAGCCCCTCATCCGGCAGGCCGCGGGGCTTGGAGCTTTGTCGCAGCGTTACGATCATGAGCTTTACGAAAAAGCCTATGCGCATTGCGATGTATTAATCATTGGCGCCGGACCCGCTGGGCTCATGGCGGCTTTGACGGCGGGACGGGCGGGATTAGATGTCATTCTGGCCGATGAACATGACCAGTTGGGCGGCCGGCTCTTGTCTGAAATGGAGCATATTGACGGGATGGCGGCGGCGGCTTGGGTGCAGGGTACCATTGCGGAATTGGCTGGGCTCGCCAATGTGCGGATCATGGCGAATACCACGGTGACCGGTGCCTATGACCAAGGGGTCTTTGGTGCCTTGGAGCGCCTCGGGCCGGAATTGGCCGTGATGCCAGAGGGATTGCCGCGCGAAACTTTTTGGCGCATTTACACAAAGGGCGCGATTTTATGTGCGGGTGCTTTGGAGCGGCAAATCGCCTTTGCAGATAATGATCGCCCCGGCATTATGACCGCAGGAGCCATGCGCAGCTACCTCAACCGCTTTGGGGTGAGCCCCGGCCAAAAGGTGGCGATTTTTGGCAATAATGCCGATGCGCATCGCACCGCGCGAGATTTTGCGGAGGCGGGTGTTGAAGTTGTGGCCATGATTGACAGCCGCGCCGACGCGCAATCCTTGGGCGATTACCCCCTTTATAACGGCGCAGTGGTGATAGGCAGCCGTGGGCGTTTGGGTTTGAAAAGCATTGATGTGCGGCAAAGCGATGGATCTGTCAAAAGGATTGACTGCGATGCGCTGGGCGTTTCGGGCGGCTGGAATCCCTCGGTGCATCTCACCTGTCATATGAACGGCCGTCCGATTTGGGATCCGGCCTTGGCAAGTTTCACGCCGCAGCCGGACGCTGTTCCCGGCCTGGTGGTGGCGGGCGCTGCTGCGGGTGAAATGAGCACGCAGGGCGCCTTGGCGCAGGGGCAGGCAGAGGCGCTCACTTTGGCCAGGGCGCTGGGCAAACGGGTCAAGCCAAGCGCCTTGCCGGTTGCCGACACAACCCCCTATGAGATCACGCCGTTTTGGGATGTCGGCGGCAGTGGGCGCGCCTGGCTGGATTTTCAAAATGATGTGACGGTGAAAGATGTCAAACAGGCCGTGCAGGAAAACTTTCGGTCGGTCGAGCATATGAAGCGCTATACGACCCAAGGCATGGCCACCGATCAGGGCAAAAACTCCAATATTGCGGCGCTGGCGGTTTTGGCCGATGCCACCGGTCGCGGCATTCCCGAAACGGGCACCACCACATTCCGCCCGCCCTATGTGCCTGTGGCCCTGGCGGCGCTTGGGGCGGGGGGCCATGGCAAAGGGTTTGCGCCCGAGCGGCGTTTGACCTCTGACCGGATCAGCCGCGCGCGCGGCGCACCGATGGTTGAGGCGGGTCTTTGGTATCGGCCCAGCTATTTTCCGCAGGAGGGCGAGAGCCATTGGCGGCAAGCCTGTGACCGCGAGGTGCAGATGGTTCGCAATACAGTGGGAATTTGCGATGTCTCAACCCTCGGCAAAATCGATATCCAAGGCCCGGATGCGGCGGCTTTCTTGGATTTTCTATACACCAACTCTTTTGCCAGCCTTAAGCAGGGTCGGGTACGCTATGGGTTGATGTTGCGCGAAGATGGTCACGTCATGGATGATGGCACCTGTGCCAGACTGGGCGCGGATCACTACCTTATGACCACCACCACCGCCGCCGCTGGGCAGGTGATGCGGCATATGGATTTCGTCCATCAAGGGCTGCGGCCAGATTTGGACGTGAGCTTCACATCTGTCACAGAGCAGTGGGCGCAATTTGCTGTGGCAGGTCCAGAGGCACGCGCCTTGCTCAACGGTATATTGGATCGCAAGATCAGCAATAAAACTCTACCTTATATGGGGTATAAAGCTGTGCAATTGGGCGGCATTGCCGCACGGTTGTTTCGGATCTCCTTTTCTGGGGAGCACGCTTATGAATTGGCGGTGCCGGCGCGCTATGGTGAAAGCCTCTTTCAACTGCTGCTTGCGCGGGCTGAGGCGCTGGGCGGCGGGGCTTATGGTCTCGAAGCGCTCAATGTTTTGCGGATTGAAAAGGGCTTTATCACCCATGCGGAAATTCATGGGCGCACCACTGCCTTTGACATTGGCCTCGAGCGGATGGTGTCGGAGGCTAAGGATTGTATCGGCAAAACCATGGCGGCGCGGCCCGGGCTTGTGGGGCCCGAGCGTGATCAGCTTGTGGGATTACGGCCCATAGGCGAGGTGAAGCAGATTATTCCCGGCGCGCATCTTTTTGCGCCTGAAGCTCAGGCCGTGTCTGAGAACGATGAGGGCTATGTGACCTCCATGTGCTATTCTCCCACTTTAGGGTCGGTCATTGCGCAGGCATTTTTGCGCGATGGGCGCAATCGCCATGGCCAGCAGATCAAGATGGTGGAGCATTTGAGCGGTGTGACAACGCTCTGTGAGGTCTGCGCGCCCGTGTTTTTTGATCCAGAGGGGGGGCGGCTTCGTGGTTGAGCTGTATGAAACATCGCCCGCGGGCGCGGGGTTGCCTTTAGAGATCGGCACGGTTTCAGCCCGAGAAGTGCAAGCACCGCTGCATCTTCTGGCGCCCTATCGGGGGCAGGCTGTTCAGGCGGCCGCGGCTTTCAACACGCAAATGGGATTGGAATGGCCCGGTCCCAATGAGCTGAAGCGCAAAGGCGGTGTCTATGCGCTTTGGTTTGATCACGCGCATATTGCTGTGATGGGAGCTGCGCCATCAACCCGCTTGACGCGTCATGCGGCACTGACCGATGTTAGGGATGGCTGGACGGTTTTGGAGCTAAATGGTGCCGATGTGCGCGCTGTTTTGGCCCGTCTCACACCTTTGGATCTGCGGGTGAAACAGTTCAAAGCCGGTATGAGCCAGCGCAGCTCGCTGATGCATATGCAGGCGGTGATTGCCTGCCTTGGCACGTCGCGGTTTCGGGTGATGGTGTTTCGCTCCATGACACAAACCCTGCTGCATGATTTGACCACCGCAATGGAATCAGTGGCCGCGCGCGCGCATTTGGTTT
>JGI26079J46598_1000203_pt1 | contig 24341 bp, 27 predicted proteins | sample SaaInl59LU_5_DNA_FD_46598 | JGI IMG/M metagenome (IMG submission 46598) | reverse complement strand
CAAAGCGCGCCCCATGCGAACCCACCCGCAGCCGCAGCCACTATGGATCTTTGNGATCTAACCTCCGGCCGGCGCCGCAAGCATGCGGCGGCAGAGTGAGGCAAGTAGGAGCTGGTGCTAAGCATGAAACTTCTCTAGGTTCATCACACTTATACCCCCGCGTCCCGTCATCCAGCCGTTGGCCCCAATATAATAACCATAATAAACAGATAACTTCGGACGAAGAAATACGCTTCACCCCTGCAATTTCAACAGGGCGCGGCTCACGTACGACCCTATGAAATTTGACCATGACTCACAAAATTTGAGCTGTGCGGAATTCTAGGGGCAGCTCAAAAAAATCCAACTTCACTATTTTCTTTTTTGGCTCGAGCAGAAAATTCTTGCGCGTTGATATTCAAAATCATTAGCGTATAAAAATATACATTAGTATCAAATTAATTTTAGATAAATCTAGATCAACCTGATCGAAAACAAAAAAAATCCAGCGTGCATCATCGCGTGATGCAAAAGTACTGCGGCAACGGTGGGCTATTGCGCGGTGACACGAGACGGAGAGCGTTTCATGGCTACTTTCGGTGTCTTAATTTTTGTAGCAGATAATCTCACCAACCCACAGAACCCTGGTTTCTTTCCTGCTGAGGACAATTCAAATCGTTCGGACCTTCGAAATGGCGACCAGCTTACATGGAACGGTGGTGGTGAAAGTGCATTCATTGAAATTGACGATCCTTCAGGGACAAGCTTCGACGAACTTGAAACCGACCAAACCTTGGTAACATCACTCACCTTCGATGGGAGTACCTATAGTTCAGGACAAGTTCTAACACCTTCTTATACCATCATCTTCAGTGGATCTGATGGCAATAATTATACACTTACCAGCTTAATATTTGCAGCGGGTGGTCAGCCACGGATACCAGACGCAATCTTTTGGGAAGNAAGTATTCCGCCAGCAGGCACAGTGCTCACTGTAACCTCCGAACGAGACCCTAAAGGTAATCAAGCCAGAAATTATTTAGACTTTGTTGCATGCTTTTGTGAGGGAACGTTGATAGAAACGAAGGACGGCCCCAAGGCTGTTGAACAGCTAACTTGCAAAGACAAAGTTGCAACTTTGCATGGTCATTTCATGAGCATAAAAGCCGTGTGCAATCGCAGCATCGCATGTTCAGAATTGCTGGACAATCCGAACCTAAGACCTGTCGTCGTTTCTCAGGGCGCATTGGGTCGAGGCCTTCCCAAGCGCAATTTGCGTGTGTCCAAGCAACATCGATTTCTTGTCTCGTCACCTATTTGCAGACGCATGTTTGGAGCTGATGCCACACTTGTCTCTGCAATTCAGCTGACGCAACTACCCGGAATTTTCATAGATACGAAAACAAACGACCTTCGTTACTTCCACATTCTACTTCAAAACCATGAGATCGTATTTGCAGAAGGTGCACCCACCGAGAGCCTGCATCTTGGGAAGGGCACGCTTGAAGCGCTACCACAGGAAACCGTCAAAGAAATTACCTCTATTTTCCCGACCTTTTAGAATCAGGGTTCTTACCAAAATCTGTTGAGCTCATCCCCGAAGGGAGGCGCCAAAAGAAATTGATCGCACGACACCTGAAAAACAATAAGTCTCTACTGACGAAAGACATGACGTTACCCTTGGCCCAATAAATTACAATTGGGCCGTAATGCTTTGCAAAAACGGACACTTTCGCAACCCAATTGATATACCGAGTTCTCAAGAATTATCATCTGCATCGGGATCCACTTGACCGATGCCTTTAAAGACAAATTTCAGCGGAAACGCCCAGGCGGTGCCGAGCACCACATAGAGGATGAATTCCAAGAATTTTGGAAGCACGGGAAGCAGTGCCACAAGGTTCACGGCCAAGACTGCGTAGACTGGCAAGCCAATAACCAAGATCAGCAGCGACCAGCGGCGGCGGGCTTTGTAACTTAGAGCCATCAGTCTGCAAAAGGATCAGTAACGAGGATGGTGTCTTCGCGCTCAGGCGAGGTTGAGACCAATGCCACTGGACACTCAATCAGCTCTTCGATGCGCCGAACATATTTGATCGCCTGAGCAGGCAACTCTGCCCAAGAGCGGGCGCCAGCTGTGCTGCCGGACCAACCTTCGATGGTTTCATAGATCGGCGTCACGCGGGCTTGCGCATCGGCGGCAGTGGGCAGGTAATCCAACCGTTGGCCATCCAGATCATAAGCCACACAGATTTTCAGCTCGTCAAACCCATCCAAGACGTCCAATTTGGTCAGTGAAATGCCATTCACACCAGAGGTGGCGCAGGTTTGCCGCACCAGACAGGCATCGAACCAACCGCAGCGGCGCTTACGCCCCGTGGTGGTGCCAAACTCATGCCCACGTTCGCCAAGCTGCTGGCCATCAGCATCGTCCAGCTCTGTTGGAAACGGGCCTTCACCGACGCGGGTGGTATAGGCTTTGGTGATGCCCAGGACATAGTCAATCGCTCCTGGACCAATGCCCGTACCTGTGGCCGCTTGGCCAGCAATCACATTCGAAGAGGTCACAAAAGGATAGGTGCCAAAGTCAATATCCAGCAAAGCACCCTGCGCACCCTCAAACAAGATGCGCTTCCCAGCCCTGCGTTTTTCGTTCAAAACTTTCCAAACCGGCGCCGCATAGGGCAATATCTGTACCGCAATGTCACGCAACTGCGCCAGCAAGCTTGCCCGGTCTACCGGCTCAAGGCCAAGACCTTTGCGCAGCGGGTTATGATGCAGCAAGGCGCGGTCGACGCGCAGTTCCAAAGTGGCAGTATCCGCCAAATCCGCCACGCGGATCACCCGGCGACCGACTTTATCTTCATAGCAAGGGCCAATGCCCCGACCGGTCGTGCCAATTTTCGCGACGGACACCTGCCCTTCTCGCGCCCGATCCAGCTCACCATGGTAGGGCATAATCAAAGGAGTATTCTCCGCGACCATTAGATTCTCTGGATTAATTTCTACACCTTGAGAACGGATGCCCTCAATCTCTTTGATCAAATGCCACGGATCGAGCACCACACCATTGCCAATGACAGATAATTTTCCGCCGCGCACAACACCAGAGGGCAGCGCATGAAGTTTATAGACAGCCTCCCCGATCACGAGCGTATGACCAGCATTATGGCCGCCTTGAAAACGCGCGATCACATCCGCGCGTTCGGAAAGCCAATCCACAATCTTGCCTTTGCCTTCGTCACCCCATTGGGTGCCCACCACAACAACATTGGCCATAACTTATCCTCTTTCGATCGGATCAAAACGTGGGCCGTATAGCGGGGATCAAGGGCAAGGGAAACTGCTAACTTGCCGCGGGAGGGCCAAGCTGCGTTTTGATGCAAATTCGAGCGCAAACCCCGCCGCTGGCGCAAGCCAAGCCCGGTGAAGCGGCATATAGGGGCCGATGTCCCAGTTTTGACTTGGCAAATGGGTTATCCTTGCTTAGATAGCCTCTGACCTGAACTGGGAAATTCTTATGCAAAACGTCGTCTTGATCATCCACCTTCTTCTGGCCATCTCGTTGATTGGCCTGGTTCTATTGCAACGCTCTGAAGGTGGCGGCCTTGGTATGGGCGGCGGCGGTGCTGGCGGTGGGGCGATGTCCGGTCGCGCGGCGGCCTCGGCTTTGACCAAGCTGACCTGGGGTCTGGCGATTGCCTTTATTTGCACCTCCCTGGCCCTAACGATTCTACAGGTTCAGAAATCCTCTGGCAGCTCAGTTTTGGATCAATTGATGCCGGCCACCGAGCAAGACACACCCGTTGATGGCGATGCCCTATTGCCGCCTTCGGTCGAGGATTCCGCGCCACTTTTGCCGGTTGCTGACTAATCCACCCCTAAATATGGCGGCATCGGTAAATTTTGCCGCCTTATCTTGTATCATCAGATTGCAGAATCATCACGGAGCTGTTAATGCTTTAATCCCGTGGTGAGGCGCATTTTTCTTGCCGAAAATTCGAAACGACGGGGATCTCTTTATTTATGGCGCGTTATGTATTTATCACCGGTGGTGTTGTGTCTTCTCTTGGCAAAGGCTTGGCCTCTGCAGCCCTAGGCGCCCTCCTGCAGGCCCGTGGATTTTCCGTAAGACTGCGGAAACTTGATCCCTATCTCAACGTTGATCCCGGCACGATGTCCCCCTTTGAGCATGGGGAGGTCTTCGTCACCGATGATGGCGCGGAAACGGATCTGGATTTGGGCCATTATGAACGCTTCACCGGTGTGGCCGCACGGATGACTGATTCTGTCTCTTCGGGTCGAATCTATTCAACCGTGCTGGAAAAAGAGCGCCGCGGCGATTATTTGGGCAAAACCATTCAGGTGGTGCCCCATGTCACCAACGAAATTAAAGAGTTTTTGAAAGTCGGTGACGATGAAGTCGATTTTATGCTCTGCGAAATTGGCGGAACAGTGGGCGATATTGAAGGCCTGCCATTTTTTGAAGCCATTCGCCAATTCTCCCACGACAAGCCACGCGGGGATTGTATTTTCATGCATCTCACGCTGTTGCCTTATCTCGCGGCCAGCGGCGAGCTGAAAACGAAACCCACGCAGCACAGCGTTAAAGAATTGCAATCCATTGGCATTGCCCCAGATATTTTGGTCTGCCGCTCCGAGCATCCGATTCCCGACAAAGAGCGGGAGAAAATCGCCCTGTTTTGCAATGTGCGCCCCGATGCGGTGGTCGCCGCCTATGATCTCAATTCCATCTACGAAGCCCCCTTGGCCTATCACGCCCAGGGGCTTGACCAAGCCGTTTTAGATGCATTCAATATTTCCCCCGCGCCACAGCCTGACCTGAGCAAATGGGAGGACGTGCAAGACCGCGTCAATAATCCAGAGGGTGCAGTTAATGTGGCGATTGTCGGCAAATACACACAGCTAGAAGACGCCTATAAGTCCATCAAAGAGGCACTCACCCATGGCGGCATGTCCAATCGGGTAAAGGTTAATGTCGAATGGGTTGATGCCGAAGTCTTTGATCACGAAGACGCGGCGCCACATCTCGAAGGGTATCACGCTATTTTGGTTCCCGGCGGTTTTGGCGANCGCGGCACGGAAGGCAAAATCAAAGCGGCACAATTCGCGCGTGAGCGCAAAGTGCCCTACCTNGGNATNTGNCTTGGCATGCAAATGGCGGTGATTGAGGCCGCCCGCAACCTGTCCAACGTTGCAGATGCGGGATCGGAAGAATTTGATCATGAGGCCGGCAAGAAGCGTTTCACCCCCGTGGTCTACCACTTGAAAGAATGGGTGCAGGGCAATCATCGGGTGCGGCGCAACGAAGATGACGACAAGGGCGGCACCATGCGCCTTGGCGCCTATAATGCCACTTTGAACCCAGATTCATTGGTGGCAAAAATCTATGGCAGCACGGCCATCGAAGAGCGTCATCGTCACCGCTATGAAGTCGACATCCAATTTCGCGAGCAGCTCGAAGAAAAAGGGCTGCTCTTCTCAGGCATGTCGCCTGACGGCCGCTTGCCGGAGATTGTTGAGGTTAAAGATCACCCTTGGTTTATTGGCGTTCAATTTCATCCAGAGTTGAAGTCCAAACCATTCGCGCCGCATCCTTTGTTCCGCGATTTTGTCCGCGCTGCTAAGGAAATGAGCCGTTTGGTTTAACACACAAAGGAGGGCCCTATGGCCAAAGGATATTGGATCGCCCACAATCAGATCAGTGATGCTGAGGCCTATGAGGCCTATAAAATCGCCGCCGCGCCAGCCCTGCGCGCCTATGAGGGCAAATTTCTTGTGCGGGCGGGTGCCGCTGAATTCCCCGAAGGCCAGCTGCGCGCGCGAACGATTGTGATTGAGTTTCCAAGCCTACAAGCGGCGCAAGAGTGCTACAACAGCGCGAAATATCAAGCCGCAAAAGCCCTAAGGACGCCAGTTTCAATTGGGGATCTGGTGATTGTCGAAGGATATGACGGCTGATCATCGCCGCAGTCCCAAGTGTTGAGGCCCCCTATGTTTGCATCTTTGTTTTCGTCAAAATCCTCTGACAGCGCGCGCGATATCAGCGCCGCTGAAGCCATGGCCGCATTGATGGTGCGGATTGCTAAATCTGATGATGAATATTCCGCCGCAGAAATCGCAAGGATCGATGCCGTGCTTGGCCTGCTATATAAATTGACCGCGGATCAAGCCGCCAACCTGCGCCAAACGGCCGAGGCGCTTGAGGCCGAAGCCCCCGACACTGTGCGGTTCACCCGTGCGATTAAGGAAGAGGTTCCCTATGAGGAGCGCTTCAATGTCGTGCGCGCGCTATGGCAAGTTGTTCTGGCCGACGGGGCCCGCGATGCAGAAGAAGACGCGCTGATGCGCCTTTTGGCAAGCCTGCTCGGCGTCAATGATCGCGACAGCGCCCTAGCCCGCCAACGGGCCTAGCCCCATGATTGCGCATCTGCCCATGTATGATGTGCCGGCCAACCGCGCCGCACACCGACGCCTGTGGCAGGCGCTTCAGGACCACCTGCCAGATGCGCCGAATTTCACCCAACCGAGCGCGGATCTTATGGTCGATTGGCTCAGCCCAGAGCTCTATCTGTCCCAAACCTGCGGCCTGCCCTATCGCGCGGCGCTGCATGGCCAGGTGCAGTTGATTGCCACACCAGACAATCAAATTCCGAATTGCCCGCCAGGCTATTACTGCTCGGTGCTGCTGGCTCGCCGGGGTGCGGTTCCAGACCTTGCGGCCAATGACTTTACCTTGGCCTATAATGAACCGCTGTCTCAATCGGGTTGGGCCGCACCGCAGTCCATTGGCCTCACCGGCGCCACACGGCTGCAAACCGGCGGACATGCAGCCTCGGCCCGCGCTGTTTTGGAGGGACGGGCTGATCTGGCTGCCGTGGATGCGTTGACTTGGCATTTTTTGACACGCGATTGGGACAAGGCGGCAGGGCTAGAGATCTGCGCCACCACTCCTGCCACGCCAACGCTGCCCTATATCACCGCATTGGGCCAAAACGCAGCCGCCCTCCGCGAGGCTCTGCGGCAGGCGATTCTCTCTATTGGCCTAAAAGACAGGCAAACACTTCAAATATTTGACCTCGTTGAGATCAATGCCGAGGCTTACCTACAATTGCCGCTGCCTCCGACCCCTTAATTTCTGCAGATGCCGCTTTTAGATTGCGAGACGCGCCCTTCCTCGCCTAATATCTGCTCTGGTAGGATAGGAGTTTTCGTGAACGACCAAAATATACCCGTGATTGAAATAAAAGGTCTCCATAAAGCCTATGGGGATCTTGAGGTTCTCAAAGGTGTCGACATCACAGCAAAACGCGGCGATGTGGTGGCGCTTATTGGCTCGTCTGGATCTGGGAAATCCACTCTGCTGCGCTGCTGCAATATGCTGGAGATCAGCCAAAAGGGTGCGATTCTCTTCCAAGGCGAGGCCGTCCGTTGGAGCTCTCAGGGCCACAACCGGCGTCCGGCCGATCCCGCTCAAGTCACCCGGCTGCGCACCAACCTGTCGATGGTCTTCCAACAGTTCAACCTTTGGGCGCATATGACCATCTTGCAAAATGTCATGGAAGCTCCGGTAACCGTGCTCAAACAGGATAAATCCGAAGTCGAATCCCGGGCCCGTGCGCTTCTGGATAAAGTGGGTATTGGCGAAAAATGCGATGTCTACCCCGCCCAACTGTCTGGCGGGCAACAACAAAGGGCTGCCATCGCCCGCGCCTTGGCCATGGAGCCCGAAGCACTATTGTTTGATGAACCCACATCCGCCCTTGATCCAGAATTGGAGCAAGAGGTGATTGGCGTCATCAAGGATTTGGCCGCGGAAGGGCGCACCATGCTCATCGTCACCCATGACATGGCCATGGCGCGCGATGTGGCCAATCACGTTATTTTCTTGCACCAAGGGGTGATTGAGGAACAAGGTCCTCCCGAGACCCTCTTTGGTGCACCGAAATCACAACGGCTTCAGCAGTTTCTTTCTGCCGTCGCTTAACAACACTCAGCCACATATCTTAGGGAGATACATATGAATAAGCTGATCTTGACCACCGCCGCATTGGCGCTGACCGCTGGCATGTCTTTTGCCGATACAATCCGGATGGGCACCGAAGGTGCCTACCCCCCCTATAACTTCATCAACGATGCTGGCGAAGTTGACGGCTTCGAGCGTAAATTGGGTGATGAGCTCTGCGCGCGGGCCATGTTGACCTGCGAATGGGTTGTCAACGACTGGGACAGCATCATTCCAAACCTGGTGTCCGGCAACTACGACACCATCATTGCCGGCATGTCGATCACAGCGGAGCGTGATGAGGTGATCGACTTCACTCAAAACTATACCCAACCTGATCCTTCCGCTTATATGGCCCTCTCGGCTGATGTGGATCTCTCAAGCGCTGTGATTGCCGCGCAAGCCAACACCATTCAAGCCAGCTTTGTGGCCGCCTCTGGCGCCACACTGGTGGAATTTGCAACACCGGAAGAAACCGTGGCTGCCGTGAAAAACGGTGAAGCCGACGCTGTGTTGGCGGATAAAGCCTATCTCACCCCCGTGGCAGAAGGCGATACCGATCTGGTGCTCTTGGAGCAACAAGAGTTGATCGGTGGCGGCGTGGGCATGGGGCTCCGCGAATCCGATACGGAGCTGCGCGACAAATTTGATGCCGCCATCGCCTCTATGAAAGCGGATGGGTCGTTGAACGCGCTGATCGCCGAATGGGGCATTGGCGAACAATTCTAACTGAAAACCTTGGGGGCGGGTTCATCCTCGCCCCCATTGNCCCAGAACGCCGNCGNATGAGACGCCGTTAAGGATTTAGAATAAATATTCACCGAAAAAGGCCAGCCGACGCCAAACCGAAGGTNCCAGTCCGATTTTTANCTATTGTTCAGATCCTAGCCTCCTTTCCAGCCTGCCCTGGCTCAGCTGCTATCTGACCACGGGCAAACACCTGTTGTTTTATCAATCCTTCGCAACGGTGCTGATCCTCTTGGCGGTCACGGCCCCTGCGGCGCTTGTGTTTGGCTTTGGCGGCGCGACCTTGGCGCGCGCCCGGCTCTTGCCATTACGCCTTATCGGCAAAACCTATATCTCCGCTGTGCGCGGCGTGCCTGATATTGCTTTTTTCCTGTTTTTTGTCATCGCCCTGGATCAAGGTTTCGAATGGCTGCGCCATCAGGCCCTTTGCCCCGATTGGAACGAACCTATTCGCCAAGGCAATGACTTCGTCGTCTGTGCTGCGGCCAAGCTGCCCTTGGGCACAGCCCCACAATATGTGCATGAGATCTACGGGTTTTTCACCGCGGTTTTGACCTTTGCAATCGTTTTCGGAGCCTTTGCCGCCAATGTCCTTTATGGTGCCATGCGCGCCGTGCCCCAAGCCCAGATAGAAACAGCGCAAGCCTATGGTATGCGCCCAGCACAAGTATTTTGGCGTATTTTGGTGCCGCAAATGTGGGTCTATGCCCTGCCTGGGCTGTCCAATCTTTGGATGGTCTTGATCAAGGCCACACCGCTATTATTTTTGCTTGGCGTCGAAGACATTGTCTACTGGGCCCGCGAATTGGGTGGCACGAAACAGGCGAAATTCTCCGACTATCCCCATGGTGACTGGCGCATGCAGTATTTTCTGTTTCTGCTGGTCTTTTACCTTGCCTTTACCAAACTCTCCGAGGTGGTGCTGGAACGCGTAATGAAACGCCTCACACATGGGCAGGGTACATTGGGAGCCACCTCATGAGCTGCCAGCAAACCATTTTGGACTATGGGCTGCGCTCGCTGGGCTATGGCGAACGCCTGCTTCCCAAGTCGGATTTCACCCTTTGCCAGCATTTCACGCTGATTGGCTCGGGTCTCATTTGGAATATCTATTTCGGAGCCTTGGCACTTTTGATCGGATTTTTCATCGCCAATGCGATGGCGCTCGCCAAGGCCAGCCCCCGCGCGATTCTGCACCGGCCGGCTGAATGGTTTATTTTAATTTTCCGCGGTTCTCCGCTGTTTATCCAATTTTTCTTGGCCTATTTCATCTTTCTGCGCCTCAAGCAGCAAGGCCTTCTGCCTTGGCTCACCGCGGCACAATTTGGCGCGCTCTTGGTGCTGATCCTCAACACAGCCGCCTATTCTGCCGAAATTTTCTACGGCGCGTTGCGGTCCGTGCCAAACGGAGAGGTTGAGGCCGCCGATGCCTATGGCCTTTCGGGCTGGTCGCGCTTCCGCCGCGTGATCTGGCCCACCAGCCTACGCCTGGCTTGGCCGGCCTATACCAATGAGGCAATTTTTCTGTTTCATGCGACCACCTTGGTGTTTTTTTCAGGCTTCCCAGCCTGGCAACAGCGCGGCGATGCCCTCTATTACGCCAGCTATTTCGCCGATAAGACCTTCAACCCCTTCATCGCCTATCCTATTTTGGCCTTTTATTTCATCCTGCTCACTTTTGTGATCATCGGCTTTTTTGGCCTTGTCAACGCGCGTCTCAATCGACATCTTCCAAGCCAAGCGCGCCCGAAGCTGCGCTATAGGCCACAGGTCATAAGATGAGCAAATCCCTTCGTGTCGCAGCTGTTGATCTCAATGGTCAATTACGCGGCAAACGCGTCCCCAAAGGCATGAGCGGCAAGCAAATGCGCATGCCGCTGTCCGTCCTCAATATTGATGTATTCGGGGCAGACATCCAAGAATCGCCGCTTGTGTTTGAAACCGGCGATCAAGACGGCATTATGGAGCCAGCGGGCCGTGACCCTGTCCCTCTGCCTTGGGTGGCAGGTGAGGCGGAATTGGACCTAAGGGTGATGCACAATGAAGATGGCTCCCCCTTTGAAGGCGACCCGCGCATTGCCTTGAGCGATGTTTTGAACCGTTATGCCCATCATGGCTGGCAGGTGATTGCCGCCTGTGAACTGGAATTTTTCTTGCTCGAAGATGGTGGCAATCTTGCGCCACCGGTGAATCCCAAAACCGGCCGCCGGTTGAGTGGAACCGAAATATTGTCCCTGCGGGAATTGGATGGGTTCGATCACTTCTTCAACGATGTGTCCGAAGGGGCAAAGCTCATGGGGATAGGTGATTTGACCATCACCACAGAAGCCGGAGTTGGGCAGTTTGAAGTCACGATGACCCATGGCCCGGCACTTCACATAGCAGATAATGTCATTTTGCTCAAAGAACTGATCAAAGGCACCGCACGCAACCACGGCATGGCCGCAACCTTCATGGCCAAACCTTTTTCCGATGAGAGCGGCAACGGGCTGCATACGCATTTTCGGTGATCAATCAGGCGGGTGAAAACATCTTCTGCAGCCAGGACAAGTTACAATCCGCAGTTGCAGGCTGTCTTGAGGCCTTCGAAGCCAGCACGTTGTTTTTCGCCCCCTATGTCAATAGTTTTGAACGTTTCGTCGCGGGCGCCCATGCGCCGACCTCCGCCACCTGGGGCTATGAAAACCGCACCGTCGCCATGCGTATTCCCAGTGGCCCAAAAGCCGCCACACGGATTGAACATCGCGTGGCTGGCGGCGACGCCAATCCTTATTTGCTTTTTGCCGCCATTTTCGGCGCCGCTTTAGAGGGTATAGAACGCAATTCCGTGCCACCNGCNCCAATTGAGGGCAATGCCTACGAACACCCCGCACAGCTGCCTGGGCTGCTGCCTGATCTTTCTGCCGCGATTGAAGGGCTGGAGGCGCCACTGCTTGAGCAGTTCATGCCCCCACTCATTTTGGAAAATCTCGCGGCCACAAAATCACAAGAACGCGATCTTTTTGATAAGCTTTCGGATCATGACGCCCTCATGGCCTTGATCGACACTGCCTAAACACGTCTTTTCAAACCAGCGGAACCTGCATAGGATCCGCGCAATCTACAAGAGGTTCCAATGCTGATCGGCATTTTACAATGTGGCCATGCGCCGGATGAGGTCCGTGCCCAGCACGGTGATTTCGACGCTATGTTTGCCACTTTGTTTCAAAGCTATGACTTCACCTTCCAAACCTGGAACGTGGTGGATGGAGATTTTCCCGCCGCCATTGACGCGGCAGACGGATGGTTGATCTCCGGCTCCAAACATGGCGCCTATGAGGATCACGCTTTTATCCCTCCTTTGAGTGAATTAATCCGCGAGATCTATGCCAGCGCGCGCCCTATGGTGGGCATATGCTTTGGCCACCAGATCATTGCGCAAGCGCTGGGGGGGCGCGTGGAGAAATTTGAAGGGGGCTGGGCTATTGGCCGACATGACTACAGCTTTAATGGCCATGGCTCGGTGACGTTGAATGCTTGGCATCAAGATCAGGTCACGACCCTACCTCCCGAAGCGCAGGTCATCGGCAGCAGCCCATTTTGCCAATTCGCCGCGCTGATTTATGGGCAAAAAGCCTTTACGGTTCAGCCGCACCCCGAGTTCAGCAATTCAGTCTTCGATGATTATGTGAAATCGCGACGCTCAAGCCCAGTCTATCCGCCGGCCTTCATGGAACGCGCGGATCAATTGCGCGATGTACCGATCCAGAATTCCGCAATTGCGCAGGATATAGCCGCCTTCCTCAAAGGAAAATATATACCGGAGATACGCTCATGAGTTGGAAAGACAGCCTACCGGNCAGTGCCAAAGCCTATATTGGCGAGCGGCAATTGGATGAGGTCGAATGCATCATTTCCGATTTTCCGGGCGTGGCGCGCGGCAAAGCGGTTCCGGCCTCAAAATTTGCCAAACAAGAGCATTTCTATCTGCCCAACTCNATTTTCCTGCAAACGCTCACGGGCGAATGGGCGGAAGCGGCNGGCGAGGAGGGCTGGGTGGAGCCTGATATGACACTGCGCCCCGACCTCGACACCGCCACCGCAGCACCTTGGGCCACCGATGCCACCTTGCAGGTCATTCATGANGCCTATGATCGCGATGGTGCGCCGATCCCAACCGCGCCGCGCAATGTCCTCAAGCGCGTGGTTCAATTGTTCCGTGACAAGGGNCTTGAGCCTGTGGTTGCGCCAGAGATGGAATTTTTTCTTGTTGCCCGCAACACAGATCCGGCGCAACCGATTGTGCCAATGATGGGGCGCTCAGGCCGGCCAGCAGCGGCGCATCAAGCCTACTCGCTTTCCGCCGTTGATGAATATGGCCCGGTGATCGATGATATTTATGACTTTGCTGAGGCCCAAGGATTTGAAATTGACGGCATTACCCAAGAGGGCGGCGCGGGCCAGGTTGAGATCAATCTGCGCCATGGTGATCCGGTGAAACTCGCCGATGAGGTGTTCTTTTTCAAACGCCTGATCCGCGAAGCGGCCTTGAAACACGATTGTTTTGCAACATTCATGGCCAAGCCCATCGCCGATGAGCCTGGCTCCGCCATGCACATTCACCACTCATTTTTGGACGCAGATGGCGACAATATTTTTGTCGGCCCACAGGGCGGTGAGACTGATGTTTTTTACCATATGATCGCCGGGCTGCAAAATCATCTGCCATCGGTCATTGCCATGCTGGCGCCCTATGTGAACAGCTATCGGCGCTACGTCAAAGATCACGCCGCCCCAATCAACCTCGAATGGGCCCGCGACAATCGCACCACAGGAATTCGCATCCCCCTGTCTTCACCGAAGTCACGCCGGATTGAAAACCGTCTGGCGGGAATGGATTGCAATCCCTATCTTGGCATCGCCGCCTCCCTGGCCTGTTGCTATCTTGGGCTTGAAGATCAGGAGCGCCCCGACAAACAATATCGAGGTGACGCCTATGACAGCGAAGAGGCGATCCCTTATGACCTCTTCACCGCCATGGATATTTTTGATGAGGCCAAGCGCCTGCATGAGGTGCTTGATCCCGAATTTGCCCGGGTCTATTCGATCGTCAAGCGCACGGAATATAGCGAATTTTTGCAGGTCATTTCCACTTGGGAGCGCGAGCATCTGTTACTGAATGTCTGATTTTCTCTACGCCAATGATCAACCGGGCCGCTATCCCGCCAGCTGGTATGCTCAAAGCATTCCGGAGCACCCTGCCCGGCCCGCACTTACAGATGTGATATCTTGTGATGTCTGCATCATTGGTGCAGGCTTCACAGGATTGTCCTGCGCGCTGCATTTGGCGCAAAAGGGCTATCATGTCATCGTGTTGGATGCGCATAGGGTAGGCTTCGGCGCCTCCGGCCGCAACGGCGGGCAAGTGGGATCTGGGTACAACCAAAGTCAACAGACGCTTGAGAAGACACTGGGCCATGATGCGGCCCATCAGCTTTGGGATATGGCACAGGCCGCCAAATCTCTGACACAAGATTTGGCAGCCCGCCACGCGCCAGAAGCGGGCTATCAACCCGGTGTCGCCGAAGCGGACTTCAACGCAAAAGACCGGGCCAGCAGCCACGCAAAGGCGGATTATCTGGCCCGGCATTATGCCTATGAAAAGATTGATTGCCTTAACCAAACGGATATCGCAAATCTCATCAAATCCCCACGCTATGCGGGGGGGATCATTGATTGGGGCGCCGGGCATCTTCATCCGCTGCGCTACGCCTTGGGTCTGGCCAATGCCGCTGAGACCGCCGGGGCGCGCATTTTTGAAAACAGTGCGGCAATTTCGGTGCAAGACGGCCCCCCGAGCCTCGTGCAAACCGCCAAAGGCCAATTGCGCGCCAGCTATGTCGTCCATGCCACCAATGGCTATCACAGCAGCCTCAACCCGCGCCAAGCCGCCAAGGTCATGCCGATCAATAACTTTCTGGTGGCCACAGAGCCGCTGGACCGGCCGCAAGAGGTTTTGAGCAAGCCCATCGCTGTCGCCGATAACCGGTTCGTGCTCAATTACTATCGCCTTAGCCATGACAATCGGCTGATTTTTGGCGGTGGCGAAAGCTATGGAGCACGGTTTCCAAAAGATATTTTTGCTAAGGTCCGCAGGCCCCTGTGTGAAATTTTCCCACAGCTGGCCGATGTGCCGCTGACCCATGCCTGGGGCGGAACCCTCGGGATCACCACACGGCGTCTGCCGCTCTTTGCCCGTGTCGGGCCGCAACAGCTGACCGCTTCTGGCTATTCCGGGCATGGGGTGGCTCTGGCGGGATTCGCTGGGCAAGTCTTGGCAGAGACGATTGCGGGAGATGCAGAGCGCTTTGACCTTCTGTCCCAGCTTCCCACCCCCTCCTTTCCTGGCGGGCAAAGCCTGCGCGGCCCAATCATGACTTTGGCGATGACATGGTTCGCTCTGCGCGATAGGCTCGGCCTATGACACAGGTTGCCCCTTGCAGATTCACCGCAAAATCCGTGCCTGCTACAGGCTGGTTTGGCGTGGCCAATGGCACATGGGCTTGGGCGGGCGCGCCGCCCCAAAATTGCGGCACTGATTTCATCCGGCCTTAACTGTAAAGGCCTCCTGTTTTTGGGCCGGCGGCCTGCCCTCCGGTCCCTCCAAGCAAAGGTCCCCCTATGAAAGACCAATCTCCGAACAGCTGGGAAGCACGGGCTGATGCCCATTCCTTCTACGGCTTCACCGATTTACCGACGATTGAAAACCGCGGTGCAACGGTCCTCACCCACGGCAGCGGCCCCTATGTTTTTGACGTGCACGGCCGACAATTTTTGGATGCCAACTCTGGCCTTTGGAATATGGTTGCCGGATTTGATCATGCCGGTCTCGCACAGGCCGCCAAGGATCAATATGACCGCTTTCCCGGCTATCACGCCTTTTTTGGCCGAATGTCCGACCAAACTGTGATGCTGTCGGAAAAGCTCGTTGAGGTCTCCCCCTTTGAGAGCGGCAAGGTGTTTTACACCAACTCTGGCTCTGAAGCCAATGACACGATGGTCAAAATGCTTTGGTTTCTGCACGGGTCAGAAGGCCATGATCAGCGACGCAAAATTATTACCCGCAAGAATGCCTACCATGGCGTCACGGCGGTCTCGGCCTCTATGACCGGCAAGCCCTATAACTCTGTCTTCGGCCTGCCTTTGCCCGGCTTTTTGCATCTGACCTGTCCACATTATTGGCGAGAAGGCCGGCCAGGCGAAACGGAGGCGCAATTCACCGCGCGGCTTGCGGCTGAATTGGAAGAGATGATCCTGCGCGAGGGCGCAGACACGATTGCCGGTTTCTTTGCAGAACCAGTGCTGGGCGCAGGCGGGGTGATTCCACCGCCAGAGGGCTATTTTCAGGCGCTCCAACCCATTTTGCAAAAATATGGTATCCCATTGATTTCCGATGAGGTGATTTGCGGTTTTGGGCGCACGGGGCATACTTGGGGATGCGAGGCCTATGGGTTTGTGCCGGATGCCATCATCAGCTCCAAAAACCTCACGGCTGGATATTTCCCCATGGGGGCGGTCATTCTTGGCCCGCAATTGACCCAGCGTTTGCAAGCAGCCTCAGAGGCGATTGAGGAATTCCCGCATGGGTTCACCGCATCCGGCCATCCGGTTGGCTCCGCGATTGCATTGAAAGCCATTGATGTCATCATGAATGAAGGGCTGGCTGAGAATGTGCGCCGCCTAACCCCCTATTTCGAAGCGCATATGCAGCGGCTCCTTGAAATTCCAAATATCGGTGAGGCAAGAGGTAAGGGCTTGATGGGGGCATTGGAGGCCGTGCAAGACAAGGGTAGCAAAACCCCCTTCGCCGCGGAGTTGTCTGTCAGTGAGCGGATCGCGAACACCTGCACCGATCACGGGTTGATCTGTCGACCTTTGGGGCAATCTATCGTGCTTTGCCCGGCGTTCATCTTTACCGAGAGCCATATCGATGAGATGTTTGAAAAGCTGGAAGCGGCTTTGAAACAAGTGTTCCGTGAAGTGGCCTAGTCATCGCGTCGGGCGGGGTCTTCCGCCCGACATTACCTTATAGTTTCGACAATTTTTCTTGCAGCTCCGCCAATTGCGATTTGATGTCGTTCAGATCATCGGCGCTTTCGTTGGCGCGGCTGTCAGGGCGGCTGGTCGGGGTTGAGCCAGCCAGACCGCCGGTCATCGCCTTCATAAATGCCTCTTGCTGAGCCTTCATCATCTCAAAGCCTGGCATGGCGGCCATAGGATTGACCACTGTGAGATTTTCCATGGCTTTGGATTGCCCATCGCGCAGCATCTCAAAGCTGGCCGCAAGAAATTGCGGTACAATCGATGTGGCTTGAGAGGCGTAGGAGCGCACCAAATCCGTCAGACACATCCACCGGCAATACATTCTCACCACGGCTTTCGTGCTCGGCGATGATTTGCAGCAAATATTGCCGCGTCAGATCATCGCCAGATTTTAGATCAATGATCTGGACCTCGCGGCCATCTCGAATGAACCCGGCAATATCATCCAGAGTCACATAATCGCTTGATTCGGTGTTGTATAAACGCCGGCTCGCATAACGCTTAATCAGAAGCGGTTGTGTTTTCTTGCTCATATCCCAGCCCTTTGCAGCGACTCACCGCATTTGCGCGGCACTGCGGCAATGCTATGCAAACGCAGCACAAAAAGAAAGGGCGCAGCAAACGCCACGCCCTTCAATACCGGTTCATCTAAATTTGGGAGGACAGATAAACCTAACTCTTTATCGTAACTCAGGCAGCTTTTGCAGCTTTACCGGCTTTTTTCATGGCAGCTGTAGCTTCAGCGCTCACTTCTTTGCCAGCAGCCATCAACAACTCAGCGGAGTCCAGTTGCACTTTTTTCGCAACACCGGCCATAGCAGCCATGTTTTCAGCAGCCATTTCAGCGGAAGAAGATGCAAAATCTGTCAATGTCTGCGCGGCAGCGGCAGGATCTGCGTTTACTTTTGACAAGTCAGCAACTTTTTCCAAAGAAGCTTTTGTCCAAGCAGAAGAAATCTCGGCCGATTTCATCGCAGCTTCCAAAGCAACTGCAGACATTTTTTCGCCAAAAGCCACTTGAGCTTTGTAGGCATCTTCAAAAGCAGACATATCTACTGGGAATTTACCCATCATGTCTTTGAACATCGCGGTGTAATCAGGTGTNTTTGTCATGTGCTTAATCCTCAAGCGTGTTTNCTCTCTGACACCTATNTAGATGCTGCGTTGCGGCATTGCAAGTATTTTCTGCNCTGCAGCATAAATTATTTCAACACATACTGCCCAGGNGCATTGCCCAACTTCAGTCCTTTAGGAGATTTTGGCTTGCGCGCCTTGNTGCTATTGCCGCTTTGCAGCATTAACCAGTCTTTCCAAGCAGGCCACCAGCTGCCTGTGGTATGAGCCGCCGAAGACTGCCAAGCTTCTGGGCTCTCGGCCAAAGACTTCTGGGTGTAATAGCCATATTTATTGCGCTGCGGCGGATTGATGATGCCCGCAACATGACCAGATTCAGCCAAGATAAAATAGCGGTCGGCCCCGGTCATTTGCTGCACACCCCGATAGGATTGTGCCCAGGCGGCAATATGATCTGTCTCACAGGCCACTGCGCAGACCGGCACGTCAATATCGCTCAAGTGCAGCCGCGCTCCGCAGACCTCAAACCCGCCATCGGCGAATTGATTCTTTTGGCAAAGCCCGCGCAGATACTCGATCGCCATACGGCCCGGCAGGTTGGTGCCATCGCCATTCCAATACAGCAGATCAAACGCCGGCGGCGTCTCCCCCATCATATAATGACGAATTGCGGGGCCGTAGATCAGATCATTCGAGCGCAAAAAGGAAAAGGTCCGCGACATGAAGAATTTATCTAAGATGCCATGCTCCTCCACCTCATCCGCGATTCCATCCACAAAGTCATTGCCCAAGAACACCGACATCTCCCCCTGATCGGAAAAGTCTGTCAGAGTGGTAAACAGGGTGGCGGATTTCACCGATGTGTCGCCGCGCTGCGCCAAAAGCGCCAAGGTTAGGGACAAGGTTGTGCCGCCTATACAATAGCCCGTGGCATTGACCTGCGGCACATCGCAAATCTGTTTGACCTGTTCAATTGCCGTCAGAAACCCATCCTCAATATAGGTTTCAACACCCGTGTCGCGCATCGACGCATCTGGATTAACCCAGCTGACCACAAATAGCGTGAAGCCTTGATCGACGATCCATTTGACCAAGCTATTCTCTGGCCGCAGATCCATAATGTAGAATTTATTGATCCAGGGCGGGAAGATCACCAAAGGCACCTCCTGCACCGTTTGCGTGGTGGGACTATATTGAATCAGCTCAAACAGATGATTGCGGAACACAACTTTACCCGGCGTCGTCGCGATATTGCTGCCGACATCAAAGGCGCCTTGATCGGCCAGAGTCACCATGAGATCGCCATTATTGGCCTCAATATCTCGCACAAGATTTTCCAACCCCCGCACGAGGCTCTCCCCATCGGTCTCAACCGCCCGGGCCAAGGCCTGCGGGTTTGTCCCGAGAAAATTGCTTGGGCTGAACATATCCATGATCTGGCGGCTAAAGAAATCCAGCTTTTGCCGCTCACGGGTGTCGAGATTGTCCATCTGCGCAACGGCCGTTTCCATCGCCTTGGTATTGAGCAAATACTGCTGTTTAATAAAATTAAAATAAGGGTGCTCATTCCACAACGGATCAGAGAATCTGCGATCTGCTGGCGCGCTTTGACTGTCGACGAAATGCTGTAAAGATTGCCCCCAATAGGCGATTTGTTGCTCGATCATACGGGATGGATTGCTCATCATCTCGGTGACATAGGCCGTTGCGGCCTTGGTAAACAGATCNTGGCCGGGCCCCTGCAAGGCGGGTCGCACGGGTTTTTTATGGGAAACCGCTGCCAAAAGCCGCTGGGTCAGCGCCTCGACACGTTGTAAATTTTCAGTCAATCGCTCTAATCCGAGCTCAGTGCTGCCGTTATCAGTTGTCATGTCGACAAAAGCCCCCTAGTTTGCAGTTGCAGCATAAATGAAACTTTAGAATTATCAAAATATAAAGTTGCATAGCCGCCATGCAAGGAGAGAAACGTCAATGCGCTATATGGCCACTTACGATATGATGGAAACATTGCGGAACACCAATCAATGGATGGGTGCAACTGCGAAAGCGATGGCCTCCTACCCCATGTTTGCCATGGTCCCTAACCCCGCTTTTCAGTGGATGTCGGCTTGGGGAGAAGTCACCGAACGGGCCTATGCGCGCATGGTGGTCAAGCCCGGCTGGCGTTTGGATTTTGTCTCAACCGAGGATGGCAAAGATCATTTGGTTGAAGTCGAAACCCTATTGGCAAAGCCGTTTGGCGACTTGATCCATTTCGCCGTGCCTGGCCGCAGACCAAGGGACCGCAAAGTTCTTCTGGTCGCTCCGATGAGCGGACATTACGCCACGCTCCTGCGCTCCACTGTGCGCAGTCTGCTGCCTGATTGTGAGGTCTATATCACGGATTGGCACAATGCACGCGATATTCCTGTCAGCGCCGGCAAGTTCGATGTGGAAGACTACACCCTCTATCTCGCCGAATTTATAAGAGAACTTGGCTCAGACACCCATGTCATCGCTGTGTGCCAACCCGGACCAATTGCGCTTGTTGCAACAGCCTATCTCGCCGCCACCACCCCCGAGGCGCAGCCCGCGAGCCTGACTTTGATTGGCGGCCCGATTGATCCCGATGCCAATCCAAGCGACGTCACCGACTTTGGCAATCGCGTTCAAATGGGGCAGTTGGAAGAAACTATGATCCAGCAAGTTGGGTTTCAACATGCCGGTGTCGGCCGCCGGGTCTATCCCGGCCTGCTGCAATTGATGAGCTTCATGTCCATGAACAGCGACACCCACGGCAAGGCTTTCACCGATCAAATTATCCGCACAGCTCAGGGCGAAGCGCGCGACAATGACAAACACAATCGTTTTTACGATGAATATCTCGCCGTGATGGATATGACAGCTGAGTTTTACCTTTCAACGGTGCACCGGATTTTCAAGCAACGCGAAGTGGCGCGCAACGCATTTTATGTGCAAGGAATCCATGCGGATATCTCGAAAATAACATCCGTTCCCGTGATTGTCGTGGAGGGGGAGAATGATGATATCTCCGCGCCGGGGCAATGTTTGGCCGCGCTGGACCTGCTCACCGGCTTGCCAGAATCCTTAAAAGCGGCACATCTCGAACCGGGCGCCGGCCACTATGGTATTTTCGCGGGCAAAAGCTGGCGCAATAATATCCGCCCCTTGGTGCTTGAGTTTATCGCCGGCACACAAGAGCACAGAAAGAAAAAACCATCGAAAGTTTGAGCCTACCCACCCAGCGCGACGCAGCAGGCCAACTGCGCGCTCTGGGCTGGTCAAAGTATTTTGCCGATCAAGCCACCTCCGCCGCCCTCTCGAAAACCCCACCCGTGCGGATCACACAGGTGCATCGCAACACGCTGCATATCCAAGGCGTTGATCTCGACATGATCATTCCGGGCCTTCACGGCGTCACAGTTGGAGACTGGCTCCTCTTTGACGCCGACGCGCCGCGCAACAGTCAATTGTTGAGCCGCAAAAGCCTGATCAAACGGCGCGCACCGGGTCATGATCGCAAAGAACAACTGATCGCTGCCAATCTGGACACGGCTTTTGTTGTGACCTCTTGTAACAATGACTTCAGCCTGGCGCGGTTGGAACGCTATGTTGCCATGGCCCATGAGGCCGGTGTTACCCCGGTCATCATTTTAAGCAAAATCGATTTGACCACCGAAGCCAGCGACTTTGCAGCGCAGGCGCAAAGTATTTCACCGCAGCTCTCAGTGGTCTGCCTCGACGCCCGCAGTCCCGAGGCCATTGAACTCTTACGCCCTTGGTGCCAAGCCGGGCAAACCGTCGCCTTTCTGGGCTCCTCCGGTGTGGGCAAATCGACCTTGACCAATTCCCTGGCCGGCAATGAGGCCATTGCGACCCAAGATGTCCGCGCCAGCGACGACAAGGGCCGTCACACCACCACCGGACGGCAATTGCACATTCTGCCCAGCGGATGCGCCGTATTGGATACGCCTGGGATGCGTGAAATCCAACTGACTGATGTCTCTATCGGCTTGGAAGAAACCTTCGCGGACCTGCACGCCCTCAAACAAAACTGCCGCTTCAATGACTGTGCCCACAAGACAGAACCCGGCTGCGCCGTGCAAGCGGCCGTTGCTTCAGGAGAGGTTGATGTGCCGCGCCTGCAACGCTGGCTCAAACTTGTGGCGGAAGATGCCGAAAACACCAAATTCTTGGCCAACCGCAAACTGCGTGATCGGGCAAAAAACAAACCCGAAAAATCTGTCACAAAATACGACTCAAAGAAATAGCACCCCTCATGTCAGCCAATGACGCAGGGCAGAAATGGTCGCCTCTGGCTGTTCCAGGGTCGGGATATGTCCCGCGTTTTCAATAACAACCAGCTCTGCAGGCTCAATCAATTCAGCTATGAATTCTTGTCGCTGCAGCGGGGTGATTAGATCTTCAGCACCACAGAGCACCAAACAGGGGCACTTAATTAAGGCCAGAGACCGCTGATAATCCCGGCGTTTTTGCAAAGCCCGCGATTGGCGCACGAAGACATCTGGCCCGAGCGACAGCGCCATATCCACCATCATGTCGAAAATATGGGCTTTGAAGGGTGTCTCGGCCAGGAGCTCAGGGATCAACTCCTCGCGGATGACCTGTTCCAGCCGCCCCGTGCGCGCCGCGATGATCTGCGGCTCCCTTTCGGCCGCCCGTACCGGCGTTTCGCCCATGGGATTGGTCGCAATCAAGCACAGGCGGCTCACGCGAGTGGGCGCGCGCCGCAAGATCTCCAGCGCAACAGTACCACCGAACCCATGCCCGCAGAGCGCAAAACGACGCGGCGCCATGTCCAAAATCATGCTGGCACTCTCTTCGACCCGCTCACCCAAATGGACAGGCCCAACCATCACAGCTCGGTCGTGAGAGAGCCCGTCAATTTGTGGCGCAAAAAGACGCGCATCGCACATCATGTCAGGTAAAACTACAAGCGGATCCAAATTCATGCCGCATTACTTGCAATTTTTAAAACGCTTGCCAAGTTCTCCCGAGGGGAATTAGCCTTAATAGTTCTATATCTTACAAAGATATTCGCAAAACCCATGCGGCGCGGGCAAACCAAATCTCAACCGCCCATGACCATCAATTCTGAAACCGCCATTTTGGCATGATCTGAAAACGGGTCGGACTGCGCGATTTTCACAGCGGCCTCCATATCGTCTGCCTCAACGATCAAAAACCCGGTGATGGCCACAGGCTCATCACTTACTCCATCCGGGCCAACCACTTTGGAGCGTTTCACCGGTGAAGCGGGATAAACCACGGCCTCCCCCAAGCCCGTCAACCAGTTCATCCATTTGCCCATATGCGCCTTGCCTTCTTCTGGCGACGTCATCTGAGGTTGCTCTAAATAAGTTAATAAAAATTGTGCCACGCGATAATCTCCTAAAATTCATTATGCCTTAATCGCGCCAATCACATCCGTAATCGCCTCTTGGGTCAAGGCCAGAGCTCGGGGAGATGAAAAACGGTGATCCCCTCCCTTGAGCAAGCGCAGTTGAATATCGTCGCCCGTGGCAAGCGCAAAAAGGCGTTGAGCCAGGTCAACGGAAACCTCCTCATCCTCATCACCTTGCAAAAATCGCGTGGGAAAGGGCAAATGCAGCGGGCTGCGCAGAACAAGATGCAACCGGCCGTCCTCAATGAGGCGTTTGGTGATCGGATAGGGATCGCCGTAATCCGACGGAATATTAACCAATCCCTCTTGAGCCAAAAACTTGCGCGTGTCCGCATTGAAGCTTGCCCAAAACCCATCTTCCGTAAAATCTGGAGCCGCGGCGATGGTCACCAGCCCGGCAATACGCTCTGGAATTCTCTTTGCCATCAAAAGGGAAATCCAGCCTCCCATCGACGAGCCAACCAAAATTTGTGGGCCTTGGGTGAGTTCACAAATTGCCGCCTGCGCATCTTCCGCCCAATCGCCAATGCATCCATCGGTGAAGGCTTCCGAAGACGCGCCGTGCCCCGAATAGTCAAATCGCAGAAACCCGCGCCCCTCCGCCTTGCACCAGGCCTCCAATTGCAGCGCCTTGGTGCCCGTCATATCGGACATAAACCCACCCAAAAACACCACGCCCGGCCCCATGCCCTTGCTCTGCACATAGGCAATCTTGCGGCCNGTATCCGTTGTTAAAAATTTCATGCGCNCCCCNAAGTCTGATCCTAATTTTAGCTGCACAATGGACACTGACAATGATATTTCACGCCCCCGCGAGTCCATCTGATGGGCCTGTGTCATAATGGCCGCAACGCGCCCCGCCGCTTGAGCGGTTGACAGTCAAATTCAAAACCGCCAAACAGCGGCCGAACCAAATACCCGCAACCGGGCGTTCCGTGGGCGCCAAACTGACGAGGAGTGCCCGTGATGGCCCAAATCTCACTCACCCTTCCTGACAATTCTATCCGC
>JGI26079J46598_1000199_pt1 | contig 24525 bp, 16 predicted proteins | sample SaaInl59LU_5_DNA_FD_46598 | JGI IMG/M metagenome (IMG submission 46598) | reverse complement strand
TATATCCGCAAACACTAATAATTAATATATTTTTAGTATATTTAATAAAAATAAAGATATGAATATTTTTAGTTTTACAGCAGAATTTGACAGTGAAGAAAGTTGTCGTAAGCATTTTAAATCAGAAAGAGATAAAATAGGTGTTTCTTGTAAAAGGTGTTCTCATAAGGAGCATTATTGGATAAAGAGTCAATGGAGTTATGAGTGTAAAAAGTGCAGAAGTAGAACTTCATTAAGAAGTGGTACAATTATGCAAAGTTCTAATTTATCTTTTTTAATTTGGTATAAAACGATGTTTTTACTAACTGCAACAAAGAAAGGATTTTCGTCAAAAGAAATTCAACGTCAGTTAGGTTTAAAACGTTACGAACCAGTCTGGTCTATGGATCACAAATTGCGAAAAGCTATGGGTAACAGAGATGATAGATATACTTTAGAAGGCATGATAGAAATGGATGAAGGGTATTTTACAATAGAAGCCTCAGGGCAAGAGCATAAAACCCAGAAAGCAGGACGTGGAAGTAAAACAAAATCTAATGTGATGGTAATGGCAGAAAGTACCGTTCTTGAAAATATTGAAACTGGAAAGGTAGAGAGANAATCTCGTTTTTTTAAAGCTAAAGTTCTAGAGAATCATAATGCAGAAAATATAGACCAAGCTTTAAAAGAAGCCATAGAAAATGAAAAAACAATCGTTTTTACAGATAAAAGTACTTCTTATGTAAATATTGCTGACTATNTAGAATTGCACATAAGTGAGAAGTCAGATGAAACTACAACTAAAGAAACTTTAAAGTGGGTACATATTACAATTAGTAATGCAAAACGAAATTTTGTAGGAACTTATCATAAAATCAAGAAAAAATATCTTCAGTTATATCTAAATGAGTTTGTCTATAAACTCAATAGAAGATATTTTGGAGAGAAAATATTTGATAGGCTCATAATTGCTAATATTACAGGTTATGAATAATTACGGATATACAGTCTTTTTTTATTACAAAATATAATCTGTACTAATAAAATTAGAAGCTTTTTTATCTAACAATTCTTGTAAAATGGCGTTGTTGTATTCTGTGTCTTTAGAAGCTACAAAGGTTCTAATTGAAAAAGAACGTAAAGCATCATGTACACTTAAAGTTGCTACAGCTGAATCTTTTCTACCTGTAAACGGATATACATCTGGTCCTCTTTGTGCTGCAGAATTTAAATTTACTCTACATACTAAATTTACNAAAGTATCAATTAAAGGNGCTAANGTTTTTACTTNGCTACCAAAAACACTTACTTGTTGCCCATAATTAGAAGCAGCCATATCATCTAATGGTTCTTGAATATTTTTAAAAGAAACAACAGGAATTACAGGTCCAAATTGCTCTTCATCAAAAACTCTAGATTCTTTAGAAACAGGATATAAAACTGCTGGAAAAATATAATTTTCAGTAGTTATGCCTCCTTTTTTATTAATGATTTCTGCTCCTTTTTCTGTAGCGTCGTCTATTAATTCTTGTATATAAGCTGGTTTACCTGGTTCTGGCAATGGCGTTAATTTTACATTGTCTTCCCAAGGATTTCCAAACTTTAATGCATCTACAGCTTTTGCAAAACGCTTGTTAAATTCGTCTACAATATGCTCGTGCACATACAATATTTTTAAAGCTGTACAACGTTGCCCGTTAAAAGACGTTGCACCAGAAATACACTCGCTAATTGCCAAATCTAAATCTGCATCTGGCAATACAATGCCTGGGTTTTTGGCCTCTAAACCTAACACCAAACGCAATCTATTTTTCTGTGGATGATTGGCTTGAATTGCATTGGCAGATTTACTATTACCAATCAAAGCCAGTACATCTACCAAACCTGTTTTCATAATTGGTGTAGCTAAAACTCTACCTCTACCATAAATAATATTTACAACACCTGCAGGAAAACTACTTTGAAATGCTTCTAATAAAGGCGATAATAATAAAACTCCATGTTTTGCAGGTTTAAAAATGGTTGTATTCCCCATAATTAAAGCGGGAATTAACAATGCAAACGTTTCGTTTAAAGGATAATTATAGGGTCCTAAACATAAAACTACCCCTAAAGGACCACGTCTAATATGTGCATGAACTCCGCTATTTTTTTCAAATTTTGCAGAATTTCTATCCATTTGTTTATAATCTTCAATAGTATCATAAATATATTCTACAGTTCTATCGAATTCTTTTTCAGAATCTGGTAAAGATTTTCCAATTTCCCACATTAATAACTTTACAACTTCTTCACGCTTGGTTTTCATTTGAACCACAAACTTTTCCATAGCTGCAATTCTACCTTCTACTTTCATAGTTGGCCATAAGCCTTGCCCTCTATCATAGGCTTTAGAAGCTGCATTTAAAGCATCTAAACCTTCTTCTGCTGTTAAACTTGGCACAGTACCTAATAAAGTGGGGTTGTATTCTTTGGTTGATGAAATAGTTGAGTAAACCTCAGCTTTTTCACCTTTCCATTCTTTTAACTCGCCACCCACTAAGTAGGTGTTTTGTTCTACTAATGATGTAATTTTATATTCGTTTGGAATTTCTTTAAAAGTATTCTTCATAAATTTAAATTTAATAATTGTCTAATAGTTGATTGTTGTATGGTAAATGTTTAAAGGAAACTTACTTTTCAAAATTAATTAAAAATAGTTTGTCAACTATCCTTTTGTATCTTAAATAACGAAAAGCTTTTCGATTTTTTCTTCTTTTTTATTAAAAAAAAGTTTACACAAGGAATTAAAAAAAATCTAGTTTATCTTTTAAATACTCACCATAAAATTTTCTTTCTTTCATTCTTTTAATTAAAGGTTGTAATCTTTAGATGCTTTTAATTCTAAACCAACCACTGCTGCACCATTTTATCTATTTGTTTGATTACATGTTTTAAAAGTAAAAAAGAAACCTGTCAAATTTAACGATCTGACAGGTTTATAAATTTTAAAATCTTTATGTAATTATGCAGATTTTATCACTTTCATTGCTGTCATAGAAGCTCTTAATCTTTCTCCTACAATTTCTACAGGATGATTTCTAATAATCTTATTAATTTTAATTAATTCTTGATTGTCTACATCATTAGAATCTGAGAATTTTTTACCAATAACATTTGTTGATACGGTTTTCATAAAATCAGCTAANAACGGTTTACAAGCATGATCAAATAAATAACAACCATATTCTGCAGTATCAGAAATTACACGATTCATTTCGTATAACTTTTTACGTGCAATGGTGTTTGCAATTAATGGAGTTTCGTGTAAAGACTCATAATATGCAGATGCGTCTATAATACCAGATTCTGTCATTGCTTCAAAAGCTAATTCTACACCAGCTCTTACAAAAGCAACTAATAAAGTTCCGTGATCAAAATATTCTTGTTCAGTAATTTCTTCTGAAGTTATTGCTTGTTTTTCGAAAGCAGTTTCACCAGTTGCAGCTCTCCAAGTTAAAAGATTTTTATCATCATTTGCCCAATCTTCCATCATTGTTTTAGAGAAGTGACCCGTCATAATATCATCCATATGCTTTTGGAATAATGGACGCATAATGTCTTTTAATTCTTCTGAAAGTCTAAATGCTTCTACTTTTGCTGGGTTAGACAATCTATCCATCATGTTTGTAATTCCACCATGTTTTAAGGCTTCTGTTACAGTTTCCCAACCATATTGAATTAATTTAGCAGCATAACCAGCATCTATACCTTCTGCTACCATTTTATCAAAAGATAAAATTGCACCTGTTTGTAACAAACCACATAAAATAGTTTGCTCTCCCATTAGGTCTGATTTTACCTCAGCAACAAAAGAAGACGCTAAAACACCTGCTCTATGACCTCCAGTTGCTACTGCATAGGCTTTTGCTTGTGCCCAACCTTTATTTTCTGGATCGTTTTCTGGGTGTACTGCAATTAATGTTGGCACTCCAAATCCTCTTTTATATTCTTCACGAACTTCAGAACCTGGACATTTTGGTGCTACCATAATTACTGTTAAATCCTCACGAATTTGCATTCCTTCTTCAACAATATTAAAACCATGAGAATATGATAATGTGGCTCCTTTTTTCATTAAAGGCATTACTGTTTTTACAACATTTGTGTGTTGTTTGTCTGGTGTTAAATTGATTACCAAATCTGCTGATGGCAACAACTCTTCATAAGTACCTACTGCAAAATCATTAGAAGTTGCGTTTACGTAAGATTCTCTTTTTTGGTCGATTGCAGCTTGTCTTAACGTATAAGAAATATCTAAACCAGAATCTCTCATATTTAAACCTTGGTTTAAACCTTGTGCTCCACAGCCCACAATAACAATTTTCTTTCCTTTTAATGCGCTTACACCGTCTTCAAACTCTGAAGCGTCCATAAAACGACATTTTCCTAATTGTTCTAATTTTTCTCTTAATGTTAATGTGTTAAAATAATTTGACATTTTTTTTAATTTAGTTGTTGTATGTTTTTAACAATGTTGATATTTTCATTTCGTCTTTAGATACTGCAATTAAACCAGAACGTGTGTATTGCATAATACCATAGGGACTTAATTGATTGTAAAGCGCTATAATTTCTTCTTTTTTACCAGATTTTTCTAGCACAAAAAATTCTTTATTTACAGTTACAATTCTTGCATTACTTTCTTTTATAATGTTTTGTATTTGGCGTTCTTCAAACAATAATTCTGATTTGATTTTAAACAAACCTGCAATTTGATAAATAATTTCATCAAGATTGTGATAGTAAGCTTTAATTACCTCTACTTGTTTTTCTATTTGGCCAATAATCTTTTTAATATTTACCTCATCCATATTTACAACAATGGTAAATTTAGAAACACCTTCTATTTCTGATGGAGAAGTATTTAAACTTTCTATATTTATATGTCTTCTTTGAAATATTGCTGAAATTCTATTCAACAAACCAATATTATTTTCTGTATAAACTGATATTGTATACAATTGTTTATCTGTACTCATATGCTAATTTTAACTTGTCAGGTCGAGCGCAGTCGAAACCTTAATAAACCTCTCGACTGCGCTCGAGGAGACATTTTATCAACTTAAAAAAATCTACTCTAAACGAATATCTGAAACACTAGCTCCAGAAGGCACCATTGGAAATACGTTGTCTTCTTTTTCTACACATACTTCTAAAAAGTAGGCTTCTTTACTTGCAATCATTTCTGCAACTGCTTCTTTTAATTCTTCTCTTTTTACAACCTTTCTTGCATTTAAATAATATCCTTTTGCAATAGCTATAAAGTCTGGATTTGTCATTTCTGTAGAAGCATATCTCTTCTCAAAAAATAACTGTTGCCATTGACGGACCATTCCTAAAAATTCGTTGTTCAAAACAACTACTTTTACAGCTGCTTTTTGCTGAAAAATAGTTCCTAATTCTTGTATTGTCATTTGATAACCACCATCACCAGAAATAGAAATAACTTCGCGTTCTGGAGCTGCCATTTTTGCACCAATTGCTGCTGGCAAACCAAAACCCATAGTTCCTAAACCTCCAGAAGTAATGTTACTTTTAGACTTGTTAAAATCAGCATATCTACAAGCAATCATTTGGTGTTGACCAACATCTGTTACGATAGCTGCTTCGCCTTTTGTTTGAATATTAATTTCTTTTACAACTTCACCCATCGTTAACCCTTCTTTAGTNGGGTGGATATCGTTTTTAATTACTTTTTCATATTCAATTTTATATAAATCTTTAAATTTTTGATGCCATTCTTTATGAGAATTTTGATTAATAAGTGGCAAAATACCTTCTAAACTAGCTTTTGCATCACCTAAAACAGCAACATCCGATTTTACGTTTTTATCTATCTCTGCGGGNTCAATTTCAAAATGAATTACTTTAGCTTGTTTGGCATATTTGCTTAAATCGCCAGTAACTCTATCATCAAANCGCATTCCGATTGCAATTAAAACATCGCATTCATTGGTTAAAACATTGGGTGCATAATTACCATGCATACCAAGCATACCTACATTTAATGGATGCGAAGTTGGTATAGCTGAGGCTCCTAAAATAGTCCATGCTGCAGGTATACCTGCTTTTTCTATAAAAGCTTTAAATTGCTCTTCAGCTTCGCTTAAAATAACACCTTGACCCCAAATAATAAAAGGTCTTTTTGCTTCGTTTATTAATTTTGCAGCTGCTTCTAAACTACTATCTTCTGTTTTTGGTATTGGGTTATAGCTTCTAATTTTTGTACATTTTTCGTACGAAAAATCAAAAGTATCTAATTGTGCATCTTTTGTAATATCTATTAAAACAGGACCTGGCCTTCCACTTTTTGCAATGTAAAATGCTTTGGCTAAAACTGCAGGAATATCTTCTGCTCTGGTTACTTGGCAATTCCATTTTGTAACAGGTGTAGAAATACCTACAATGTCTGTTTCTTGAAAAGCATCACTACCTAACAAATGAGAAAATACTTGCCCAGTAATACACACCATTGGTGTAGAGTCTATTTGTGCGTCTGCAATACCCGTAATTAAATTGGTTGCTCCTGGACCAGAAGTAGCTATTGCAACCCCAACTTCACCAGAAATTCTTGCAAAACCTTGTGCAGCATGTGTTGCCCCTTGCTCATGACGTGTTAATACATGATGAATTTTATCTTGATATTTATACAANTCATCATACAAAGGCATAATTGCACCTCCAGGATAACCGTAAATTANTTTTATTTTTTCCTCTATTAAACATCTAACAATGGCCTCGCTACCAGAAATACGCTCGGTAGTTTTGGTGGTTTGCTGTTGTTTATTTATGGTTTGTGTTTCCATATTTTTTTCTTTTTGGATTAAAGAATAAAAAGAAAAGAATTAAGACTTTCTAGTATATTATCATCTTTTTTCTATACTCTCTTTTCTGTATTTTTTTTATAAATCGGTAACACAGCCTTTAGATGCAGATGCTACTGATTTTGCATATTTGTATAATATTCCTTTTTTGTGTTTTAACGGTGGTGCCACCCATTTTGCTCTTCTTTCTTCCAGTTCTTCTTCAGAAATTAAAACGTTTATCGAGTTNTCTTCTGCACTAATTCTAATNTTATCTCCAGTTTCTATCAAGCCAATTGCACCACCAGATTGTGCTTCTGGTGTAATATGTCCGACCACAAAACCGTGTGTTCCTCCAGAAAAACGTCCATCAGTAATTAATGCTACAGATTTACCTAAACCTGCGCCCATAATTAACGATGTTGGTTTTAACATTTCTGGCATTCCTGGTCCTCCTTTAGGTCCAACATACCTAATGACGACGACATCGCCTTTTTCTACTTCTCCATTAGAAATTCCTTTATTTGCTGCTTGTTCACCATCATAAACCACAGCTTTTCCTTCAAATAACAAACCTTCGTTTCCAGAAATTTTTGCCACAGCACCTTCTGTTGCTAAGTTTCCATAAATTATTTGAATATTACCAGATGATTTTAATGCTTTATCTTTTGGATAAATTACATCTTGATCTTCAAATTCCATAGCTTCTACATCTGCTAAATTTTCTGCCAATGTTTTACCAGTTACTGTTAAACAATCGCCATGTAAATAACCATTGTCTAATAAATATTTCATTATTGCTGGTGTACCCCCAACTCCATGTACATCTTCCATTAAATATTTTCCAGAGGGTTTTAAATCTGCAATTAATGGTGTTCTATCACTTACTCTTTGAAAATCTTCTAGAGTAAAATCGATATCTGCTGCATGTGCAATAGCTAAAAAGTGCAACACTGCATTGGTAGAACCTCCTAAAGCATTTACCAAAGCAACTGCATTTTCTAAAGATTTTTTAGAAATAATATCTAAAGGTTTTAAGTCTAATTCTAATAAGTTTTTAATTGCCAAAGCTGTGCGTTCTGCTTCAGACAATTTGTTGGGATTTTCTGCAGGAATTGATGAATTGTAAGGCAATGCAAACCCCATGCATTCTATAGCAGAAGCCATTGTATTTGCAGTGTACATACCACCACAAGCACCTGCACCAGGTATGGCTCTTTTAATAATTTCTTTGTATTCTTCTTCTTCTATTTCACCAGCTACTTTTTGTCCTAAAGCCTCAAAAGCAGAAACAATATTTAATTTTCTTCCCTTATAATTTCCAGAAGCAATGGTACCTCCATACATCATTATTGATGGTCTGTTTAAACGCAACATAGAAATTACGGCTCCTGGCATATTTTTATCACAACCTACAATTGCAACCAATGCATCATAACTTTGTGCATTCATTACGGTTTCTATAGAATCTGCTATGATATCTCTAGATGCTAAAGAATAATTCATCCCTGAAGTTCCCATAGAAATTCCATCGGAAACCCCAATGGTATTGAAACCTAAACCAACCATATCAGCAATATTACACTCCACTTTAACTTCGTCTTTTAAACGATTTAAATGCATATTACATGGGTTACCATCGTAACCAGTACTTGCAATACCAACTTGGGCTTTGCTCATATCTTCATCAGTTAAACCTACTGCATACAGCATTGCTTGCGAAGCTGGCTGAGATTGGTCTTGTGTTAATCTTTTGCTATGTTTGTTTAATTCCATTTATTAAAATCTTCTAATTGTTGACTAAATTACTATGTTTTACTGTTTTTATTAAATTAATTGTATTTATAACTTTTAATTTCAGATGTTAAAAAAAACGTTTATAACCCTGTTTTTCAATACTTTAACCAAATTGACAAATGATGTTCAATTAGCAAATTATTTATATAAAAAAACCTTCCATTTTATAGGAAGGTTTGTTTATAAAATATACAAATATCGCTTCCTTATCATGTCGCAATAATTACGATGACAGTGACACTAAAAATAATATTTACTATTTGATTTTTCACTTTTCAAATATTTGAAATTTTTCATCCAAATAAAATTAATTTTTTTTAAATAATTGTACTTTGCCCTGCATGAATATTCATAAAATTAAGACTACTATCTTCTTGATTTAGAATGTAATCTGAAATAAAATCACCTACTTTAGAAGTCGATGCAGAATATTTATTTTTCCCTTTAATATCTTCTGTTGTTATATTTAAATCTAAAGATTTTTCTACAGCTCTTTCTACAGCGTCTGCTTCTTCGTGCAAACCTAAATGTTCTAGTAACATAGCTGCTGATAAAATAGAGGCTAATGGGTTTGCAATATCTTTACCTACCGCTGCTGGAAAAGTACCATGAACTGGTGCAAATAAGGCGTTTTTATCACCAATTGATGAAGATGCCAACACCCCAATTGAACCAGAGATTACACTGGCTTCATCAGAAAACAAATCTCCAAACAAGTTGTCTGTTAAGATCACATCAAACTTTTTAGGGTTCAAAATTAGTTTCATTGCTGCATTATCTGCATACAAATATTCTAGGGTTACACCTTTATACTCTTTACTAATTTTTGTAACAGTTTTACGCCATAACTTTGATGTTTCTAATACATTAGACTTATCAATTAACGTTAGTTTTCTTTTTCTATCTTGAGCGGCTTTAAAAGCTAAATGTGTAATTCTTGCAATTTCATCTTCTGAATAGGTGCAAATATCATAGGCCTTTTTACCATCTTTGCTAGATTGTTTGTCTCCAAAATAAATACCCGATGTTAACTCTCTATAAATAACAAGATCTGTTCCTTTAATAATTTCTCTTCTTAAAGGAGAGTTTTTAATTAATTGATCAAAGGCTTTCACAGGGTTTACATTACAAAAAAGATCTAATTCTTTTCTTAATTGTAATAAACCTTGTTCTGGTCTTATTTTTAATGATGGATCTTTATCAAACTTAGGATCTCCAATAGCACCATAAAGAATAGCATCTGCTTTTTTACAAATTTCTATTGTTTTTTTTGGCAATGGATTGCCTGATGTTTCTATTGCACAAGCTCCTATTTCTGCTTCTTTGTATAAAAAAATATGATCATACGCTTCTGCAACTGCATCTAATGCTTTTTTAGCTTGATTGGTAACCTCTGGCCCAATACCGTCTCCAGGAAGTACAGCTATTGTATATTTCATTCTCTATTTTCTTATGGATTTGTCTTTATCTAAGGCAGCTGAAAAAATTAATATTGTGATGTATTAAAAGCAACAACTACCTTAGAAGACAAAGTATTTTTACAAAAATTAAACAATAGCTATTTTAGAAACCTTGTTTACTTTTGTCATAATTTGATGAATATCATCATCTTTAATTTCTTTTTGTTGATCTGCTGCTTCTAAAAAAGATGCATAAGCAGTGTCTAACTGTACTTTAGTTAACTCATAGCCAATTTTTTTTGCTCTGTAAGCCAAAGCGGCTCTACCACTTCTTGCGGTTAAAACGATAGCGCTTTCTGTAACACCTACATCTTCTGGATCCATAATTTCGTAGGTTTCTCTATTTTTTATAACACCATCTTGATGAATTCCAGAGCTATGAGCAAACGCGTTTGCGCCTACAATTGCTTTATTAGGTTGTACAGGCATTCCCATACTTTCTCTTACCATTATACTTGTGTCGTACAAAAGTTTGGTATTAACAGAGGTTTCTAAATTTAAATAAGGATGTTGTTTTAACACCATTACTACTTCTTCTAGGGCCGTATTTCCGGCACGTTCTCCAATACCATTTATAGTACATTCTATTTGACGAGCACCATTTATAACTCCCGAAATTGAATTGGCAGTTGCCATCCCTAAATCGTTATGACAGTGACATGAAAGAATTACATTTTCAATACCTTTTACATTTTCTCGTAAATATTTCATTTTTGCACCATATTCTTCTGGTAAACAATAACCCGTTGTATCTGGAATATTTAATACAGTAGCACCTGCTTTAATAACTGCTTCGCAAACTTTTGCTAAAAAATCATTATCTGTTCTACCTGCATCTTCTGCATAAAATTCTACATCTTCTACAAAAGATTTTGCATAAGAAACTGCTTTTACAGCACGCTCTATAACTTTATCTCTAGTAGAGTTAAATTTAAATTGTATATGAGAATCACTTGTACCAATACCTGTATGTATTCTTGGGTATTTTGCAAATTTTAAAGCTTCTGCAGCTACTTTGATATCGTTTTCTACAGCTCTTGTTAAACCACAAACAGTAGCATTTTTAACAATTTTTGCTATTTCAGAAACCGAAGTAAAATCTCCAGGACTAGAAACAGGAAAACCAGCTTCAATTACATTTACTCCTAATAAATCTAATCTTTCTGCAATCACTAATTTTTGCTTTGTATCTAATTTACATCCTGGAACTTGTTCACCATCTCTTAATGTAGTGTCAAATATTTGTACTTGATTGTCTTGCATAATTTTTCTAAAGATTGTCTTTATTATAAATCAAATATATATCTTGCATTCTAAATTTTTTATCAATTTTGCTATCAATAACGATTTCTAACCGAAAAAAACAACATTTAATAAACTGAATATTAGTTAGTTATGAGTAAAGTATCTACATCCGCCAATCAACAAAATGATGCTCTTTTTGTACTTATTAAATCTTTAACTAAGTCCGAAAAAAGACAATTTAACCTCTATGTAGGTAGGTTAGGTGGTAATATTGATGCTAAGTTTTTTTCACTTTTTAAATTTTTAGAAAAATTAAAAGTTTACAACGAAAAAGTAATTACTGGAAGTGGTATTGTTTCTAAACAACAACTCTCAAATCTAAAAGCACATTTATACAAACAAATATTAATTAGTTTACGGTTAAATCCTGCACATAAAAACGTTCGTATTCAAATTAGAGAACAACTAGATTTTGCTACAGTTTTATATCAAAAAGGGCTGTACAAACAAAGTTTAAAATTGTTAGAAAAAGCTAAAAATATGGCTTTAGATAACGAAGAAAAAAACATTGCCTACGAAATTGTAGAATTAGAAAAAGTAATTGAAACACAATATATTACAAGAAGTATTAGCAACAGAGCAAACCAACTTTCTATACAAGCAAAAGAGTTGAGCCAGCACAATGTAATTGCTAGTAAACTCTCTAACTTATCTTTACAATTATACAGCCATTTATTACAAAATGGATATGTTAAAAATGAAGAAGAGTTAACTTTTGTAAACGAATATTTTAGTAATAGAATGCCAAAATACAAGTATAATTCTTTAGGCTTTAGAGAAAAATTATGGTTGTACAAAGCCCATTTATGGCATAGTTTTTTAATTCAAGATTTTTTACTTAGTTACAAATACGCACGCAAATGTGTANATTTATTTGANAACAATAAGTTGGTAAATTTACACCCCGTTTTTTATTTAAAATCTAAAAACTATTTATTAGAAGCATCTTTTTTAGTTAAAAACAACTCNATTTTTAAAAATGAATTGATAAAATTTGAAACTGAAATTGATNAAAAACAAATTCCTTTAAATACCAATACAGAACTACTAATTTTTATGTATTTGTACTCAAATAAATTACACTTACATTTTTTAGAAGGTACTTTTGAAAAAGGAGAATATTTGGTAGATATTATTAATACTAAAATTGAAAAATATAAAAATAGATTAGACAATCATTACATTGTTTTACTTTATTACAAAATAGCTTGTTTGTATTTTGGGATGGGCAAAAACAAGTTATGTATCGACTATTTGCAAAAAATAATTAGATCTAAACACTTAGGTTCTGCAGAAGATTTACAATGTTTTGCAAGAATTTTAAATTTAATAGCACATTACGAATGTGGTTTAGACTACGACTTAGAAAGACAATTTGTAGATACTTACAAATTTTTACTTAAGATGGAAAACTTACAGGAAGTACAAAAAGTTTTCTTAGAATCTATCAGAGATTTAAGTGATGTTTTTCCTCATGAAATTAAAAACGAATTCAAGAAGATACACACCAAATTAAAGAAGTTCGAAAATCATCCTTATGAAAAACGTGCTTTCTTATATTTAGATATTTTGTCTTGGCTAGAAAGTAAAATTCAAAATAAACCCATAGCAACAATTATTAAAGAAAAATCGAAACTACATAGTAAATAATCGTAATTTTTTAATTTATAAATCTATTTTTTATAGATATCATATTAATTAAGTAAATACTAAAAAAAATCTTTAATTAGTAAGTGCTTTTTAAATTTTAATAATACTTTTGCTTTGTGAGTATTTCAAATTTAAACATAAAAACCTTCAAAACTATATCTATAGTGGGTATTTCTATGGGAAATATTACGCGCACTTCTACAACAACTACCCTTTAGGGGTTATTCATTATTATATAAACACAGGATAAAATTTTTCGAGGTCATCGAAAATAAAAAATCATAAAACTAATTTTCATTAAGAACTAAAAAATGAAAGTATTAAAATTCGGCGGTTCATCTGTCGCAAATTCAGAAAACATACAAAAAGTAATTGCCATTGTTGCAAATGCCTCTAAAAAAGAAAAAATTGCAGTAGTCGTTTCTGCTTTTGGCAAAACCACAAATAATCTTTTAGCAGGTGCAAATCTTGCGCTAGAAGATATTAAAGTTGCAAAAGAAACCCTAGAAAATATCAAAACACTGCACTATAAAGTCATAGATGATTTAATCATCAAAAACAAAAAAGAAGTTACTGTAGAAGTTGCTTCTTTATTTGAAAGATTAACATCTATTTATGAAGGTATTTTTTTGTTACAAGAATTATCTAACAAAACATTGGCAAAAGTTTCTAGTTTTGGCGAAAGATTATCTTCTTACATTATTGCGAATGCAACTAGCGAAAATTTAAATGCAATCCATAAAGAAAGTAGAGATTTAATACTTACCAATANCGATTACTTAAACGCACANGTAAATTTTAAAATTACCAATCAAAATATTGCTTCTTTCTTTANAGAAAATAAGGCTCAAATTACTGTTTTAGGCGGATTTATTTCTTCTAATTTAGAAAACGAAACTACTACGTTNGGTAGAGGAGGCTCTGATTTTACAGCTGCTATTTATGCTGCTGCTTTAGGTGCTAACGAATTACAAATTTGGACAGATGTTGCAGGTATGTTTACTGCAAACCCAAGAGTTGTAAAACAAGCTTATGCAATTTCAGAAATTTCTTATGAAGAAGCTATGGAATTATCGCACTTTGGTGCAAAAGTTTTGTATCCGCCAACAATACAACCTGCTTTAAGAAAGCAAATCCCAATAAGAATTAAAAATACTTTTGAACCAGAAAACACAGGTACTTTAATAACTAAAAANCCTAAAAACGGCAATGAAGTAAAAGGGATTTCTCACATAGAAGACATNAGTTTAATTACTTTAGAAGGCGGTGGTATGATAGGAATTCCAGGTTTTTCTAAACGTTTATTTGAAACACTTTCGTTAGCAAAAATAAATGTGGTTTTTATTACACAAGCNTCTTCAGAACATTCTATTTGTGTAGGTGTTTATNAAAATGATGCNAAAAAAGCACAAGAACTTTTAGATGAAACCTTTANNATAGAAATCAACAGAAAAAAAATAAAACCCATTATTGTAGAAAATGATTTGGCAATTATTGCTGTTGTTGGAGAAAGTATGAAAAACTTTCAAGGTTTAAGTGGCCAAATGTTTAGCGCTTTAGGTAAAAACAATGTTAATGTAAGAGCCATAGCACAAGGCTCTTCAGAAAAAAACATTTCTGCAGTTATTAACAANTACGATGCTAAAAAAGCTCTAAACACGTTACATGAGCAATTTTTTGAAGAAAAAACAAAACAATTAAACTTATTTGTTACNGGTGTTGGTAATGTTGGCGAACGATTTTTAGCTCAAATTCATCAACAAAAAAAGTTTTTAAAAGAAAACTTAAAATTAAAAATTAGAGTTATTGGTATTTCAAACTCTAGAAAAATGGTTTTTGATAACTCTGGAATCGATCTAGAAAACTGGAAAGAAGCTCTAGAAAATGGAGAACCAACTAGTTTAGAAAATTTTCATAAAAAAGTAAAAGCATCTAATCATAGAAACAGTGTTTTTATAGACAATACAGCAAATCAATCTGTTTCTGAAGTCTATGAAAAATATTTAAGAGATAGTATTTCTGTAGTAACTTGTAATAAAATTGCTTGTGCTTCTAACTTCGAAAACTATAAAACTTTAAAAGAGGTTTCTAGAAAATACAATGCAGATTTCTTGTTTGAAACAAATGTAGGTGCAGGTTTACCAATTATAGATACTTTAAAAAACTTGGTAAATTCTGGAGACAGAATTCATAAAATTCAGGCTGTATTGTCAGGAAGTTTAAATTTTGTATTTAATAACTTTAATCAAAAAACTACTTTTCATGATGTGGTTGCACAAGCTCAAAAAGAAGGGTTTACAGAACCAGATCCTAAAATTGATTTAAGTGGAGTTGATGTTGCTAGAAAAATCTTAATTTTAGCAAGAGAAAGTGGTTATCAACTAGAATTAGAGCACATTGCAAACAATGCCTTTTTACCAAAAGAAAGTTTAGAAACTACAAATAATGATGATTTTTATGCTTCTCTAACTAAAAATGAAAGTCATTTTCAGGAAATTTTTAAAGCTGCAAATGATAAAGATTGTCGTTTAAAATATGTAGCAGAATTTAACGATGGTAAAGCCAACGTTGGTTTGCAACACATACCGTCTAATCATCCTTTTTACAATTTAGAAGGTAGTGATAATATTGTGCTGTTTTTTACAGATAGATATCCAGAAAATCCTTTAATTATTAAAGGCGCGGGTGCAGGTGCAGATGTAACTGCTTCTGGTATTTTTGCAGATGTAATTAGAATCGCAAACAAATAGTTATGGGTTAATCGATTTTGGTTTATGGTTCTCTTTTGAATAATTAACCAAAATCTAATAACCACAAACCAAAATAAATGGATTATTTAAAAATATTTTCTCCAGCAACTGTTGCCAATGTTTCTTGTGGTTTCGATTCTATGGGTTTTGCTGTAGATGACATTGGTGATGAAATGACATTTACCAAAACCAAAGAAAAGGGTGTTAAAATAACAAATATTACAGGTGCAGATTTAACCTATAATGTTGATAAAAATGCTGCAAGTGCTGTGGTTAAAAAAATGCTGTTAGAAGCAAATGCCAATTTCGGAATCGAATTAACCATCCACAAAGGGTTTTCTCCAGGAAGTGGTTTGGGTAGCTCTGCTGCAAGTGCTGCGGGTGCTGCTTTTGGTGCAAACCAATTATTAGGCAATAAATATTCTGAATTAGAACTTACAAAATTTGCCATGTTTGGCGAAAAAGTAGCTTGTGGTTCTGCAATTGCAGATAATGTTGCTGCTGCCATTTATGGTGGCTTTGTTTTGGTAAGAAGTTACCAACCTCTAGAAATTGTAAAATTACCAGTACCAACAGAATTAAGAGTTGTGGCAATTCACCCACAAATAGAAGTAAAAACCAAAGACGCTAGAGAGGTGTTGCCAAAAGAAATTCCGTTAAAAAATGCTATTATACAATGGGCAAATGTAGGTGGTTTGGTTAGTGGGTTATTTACAAATGATTACACATTAATTAGTAATTCTTTGGTAGACTTGGTTGCTGAACCTGCCAGAAAAAACTTAATTCCTCATTTTGATAATGTAAAAAATAGCGCTCTAAATGCAGGTGCTTTAGGAGCAGGAATTAGTGGTTCTGGACCCACAATTTTTGCCCTTTGTAAAGGTGATGAAATTGCTAAAAAAGTATATAAAAACATAAACGAAACCTATCAAAAAACAGGAATTGATTTTGAGTTATTTATCTCGAAAGTAAATCCTGAGGGAATGAAAATATTAGAATAGTTGTTGGTTGATGGTTTTTGGTTGATAATTCTGCCAAAAAACATTAACTACAAACCAAAAACCAAGAAAAATGAACTACTACAGTTTACACCATAAATCGCCAAAAACAACATTTAAAAATGCTGTTGTACAAGGTTTGGCAAAAGATAGAGGTATTTATTTTCCAGATAACATTACACCTCTTTCAAAAGATTTTATTGAAAATATCGAAAACTATTCCAATCACGAAATTGCATTTGAAGTAATTAAACAATTTGTAGGTGATGAAATTCCAACAGAAACCTTAAAAGAAATTATTGAAGCTACTGTTTCTTTCGATTTTCCATTGGTAAATACCGATGATCATATTGCGTCTTTAGAATTGTTTCATGGGCCAACCATGGCTTTTAAAGATGTTGGTGCTAAGTTTATGGCAAAATGCTTAGAGTATTTTAACAAAGATAATAACGATGAAGTTACGGTTTTAGTAGCCACTTCTGGAGATACTGGAGGTGCAGTTGCCAATGGCTTTTTGGGTGCAAAAGGCGTAAATGTGGTTATTTTATATCCTTCAGGAAAAGTTAGTGACATTCAAGAAAAACAATTAACCACTTTAGGACAAAATATTACAGCTTTAGAAGTAGAGGGTGTTTTTGATGATTGCCAAGAAATGGTAAAAACCGCTTTTTTAGACGAAGAAATTGCACGTACATTAACCTCTGCAAACTCTATTAATGTAGCACGTTGGTTACCACAAATGTTCTATTTTTTCTTTGCTTACAAGCAATTAAAATCAAAGAATAAAGAATTGGTTTTTTCTGTACCAAGTGGAAATTTTGGAAATATTTGTGCAGGAATTATGGCTCAAAAATTAGGTTTACCTGTCAAACATTTTATAGCTGCTACCAATGTAAATGATACAGTTCCAAATTATTTAGTAAATGGTACATACAACCCAAAACCATCTAAAGCTACTATTTCTAATGCCATGGATGTTGGAAACCCAAGTAACTTTATTAGAATTCAAGAATTGTACAACAACGATTTTGAAACTTTAAAAAAGCATTTTTCTTCTTTTAGTTTTACAGATGATGCAACTCGTGAAAAGATGAAAGATATTTATGCGAGATCTGGTTATGTTGCTGATCCTCACGGCGCTGTTGGTTATTTAGGTTTAGAAAAATATGGTTTACAAGAAAACGAATTTGGGGTGTTTTTAGAAACTGCTCATCCTGTTAAATTTTTAGATGTTGTAGAAGAAACATTGCCTGTAAAAGTGGAAATCCCTACACAAATACAGAAAGTAATAAATAACAAAAAAGTAGCCATTAAAGCCAAATCTTATGAAGATTTAAAAGCTTTTTTAATGAAGTAATTATTTTAGACCTCACAGGTTTTAAAAACCTGTAAGGTCTAAAAAGCGTTATTAAATAGAATTTAACAATTTTATAAAAGCTAAGTATTAGCAAACAAGTTTAGCCCTGATTGAACGGTTTGTTTGAGCTCTTTTGAGGCACTAAAAAAGCGAGTAGTGAAAGCAGGAAATAGCTGCAAAAAATATTTTTTCTATACCTCAAAAATACCATCGTTGGTAAATGCAAAATTTTTACATTTCTGTAAACTTTGTCGGGTATTTAAACCTGTAAACAAACTAAATGCAGGTAAAATTAATTGGTTTTCGGTTACTTGAAAACATGGTAATTTTATGCGCTGTTTACCTCTACCTTTGATAAAAACTCCTGGGTGAATATGCCCTGAAATGATAAAAGAATTAGTTGATTTTTCTACAGCATCATGCACAAATTTTAGGGAATTTATGGTGAGTTCTGTTTTAAAAACTTCCATATTAAATTGTTGGTAGATTGCGTTGCTTAATCGATCGTGATTGCCTTTTATTAAACGAATTTTTATATACGAAAACTGAATGAGCCACGCTTTAAATTCATCTAAATCTTTGTTGTATGCTGCATGAAATAAATCGCCAACAATAATTAAATTTTCTGCTTTAAAATGAAGAATTAACTGTTTTAAACGTTCTAAATCTGTAGTTAAAACATTTTTAGGAATGGGAATTCCGCTTTTTTGAAAATGTGCAGCTTTACCAATATGCAAATCACTTAAAATTAAACTTTTTTGTGCTTCCCAAAAAATAACACGTTGATTTGTAATCTCTAAAACAGCATCTTTACGGGTGATTTTTTTAGAAACTATATGCATTTTATAGATCATTTTAAGTCTTTTAAAGCTTGTTTTTGTATNCGTTCTATACGTTTGCTCAAATCTTCGTTACTCATGGTTCCTCGTAAACTATCTACTTTTAATGGAAANCTTAAAGGTGTAAAATTTTGGGCGTTTTTCAAAATGATTTTACTCTCAGAAATTCGTTTAAAAGCGGCTTGTAAACGCACTTTTTCCAACTCGTAATCAAACACTTCATTATAAGCTTGTTTTAGGAGTAAATTATCGGGTTCATAATCTTCTAAAACTCTAAATATTAAACCTGAAGAAGATTGTAAACTTTTACTGGTTTTTTTATTTCCTGGTTGTGTTTGTATTACCAAACCAGCAACCACAGCAATATCTCTAAATTTTCTAGAAGCCATTTCACTCGCATTTATGCTGGCTGTAACGTCTTGTATTAAGTTTTCTTTTGAAAAAATAGGGTTAATATTTTCTTCATTTAACGGAATTTCTTGATCGCTTAACAACTCAAAACCATAATCGTTCATGGCAATTGTAAAGGTTCTTTTTGCAATTTGGCTAATTCTATAAGCTATTAATGATGCCATAATTTCGTGCACCAATCTTCCTTCAAAAGGATAAGCAAAAAGATGAAAACCTTCTTTAGTTTCTATCATTTCTACCAAAAACTCATCGTGGTTTGGGATGTGAGAGTTAATATGCTGATTGTTTAATAACGGATGCAAAAACTTTAACTCTTTTTCTCTATTATTAGGCGTTAAAGCATCGCTTAATTTAAGCCTTAAAAAATGAGTTAAATAAGAAGTTAATGGTAACCTGCCACCCAACCAACTTGGTGTAATGGCTTTCTTTTTTTTGCTGCGTTTTACCAAAACTTTCATGTCTTTTATCTGTTTCATTTCTAAAACTCTTCCTCCTAAAACAAACGCATCTCCTTTTTTTAATTTGGAAACAAAATACTCTTCAATCATACCAATATATCCACCGGAAAAAAACTTTACCATCAACATGGCTTCACTTACAATTACACCAATATTCATTCTATGCATCATAGCTATTCTTCTACTTTTTACACGATAAAAGCCATCATCATCTAAAACCACTTTATGGAATTCTTCATAGGCATTTAAAGTGTTTCCGCCTTTGGTGATAAAATGAATACACCAATTAAATTCTTCTTTAGTTAAGTAATAAAAAGCATGAATTTTATTAATTAATTGATAGGTTTCTTTTGGTTTAAAACCCTCGCCAACCGCCAATGTTACAAGAAATTGTACCAAAACATCGTACGTTAAAACAAACGGATTTCTACTTTCAATTTCGTTTTGTTTAACTGCTTCTTTTACTGCGGCCACTTCTATTAATTGTAACGAATGTGTAGGAACTGCATAAATTTTAGAGCGTTCAAAAGGCGAGTGACCACTTCTTCCTGCACGCTGCATAAAACGTGCAATTCCTTTGGCAGAACCAATTTGAATAACACAATCTACAGGTTTAAAATCGACACCTAAATCTAAAGACGATGTACAAACGACTGCTTTTAACATTCCGTTTGAAATAGCGTCTTCTATAAAATTACGTTGTTTTTTATCTATAGATCCATGATGAATAGCAATTTGTCCAATTAAATCGGGTTCTTCTTCTATAATTATTTGATACCACAATTCACTTTGATTTCTGGTATTTGTAAAAATTAAAGTGGTGGTATTCTCGTAAATAATTGGGATGATTTTCGAACTCATGGTTTTACCCAAATGCCCCGCCCAAGACAACTCTTCTACTTGATCTGGCAACAAAGAAATAATATCTATTTTTTTCTTTTCTTTGGCACGAATCATCGTGGTTTTTACATCATAAGGAATCAAAACATTTTTGGCTTCTTCTAAATTACCAATGGTAGCGGTAATACCCCAAATTCTAGTTTTTGGTGATAGATTTCTAATTCTTGCGATTGCCAACTCTGTTAATACACCACGTTTTGAACCTAACAATTCGTGCCATTCATCAACAGCAATACAATTCACATTTTTAAACCAGCGCGAATTTCTTTTTTGGGAAAATAAAAGGTGTAAAGTTTCTGGTGTAGTTAACAAAATATCTGGCATTGAACGCTCTTGTTTTCTTCGGATATTGGTGGGTGTATCTCCATTTCTAACAGCAATTTCCCAATCTAAACCAATTTCTTCTACAGCTGTAGTCATCGCTTTTGCTAAATCTTTTGCCAAAGAACGCAAAGGACTTATCCAAATAAGTTTTAACCCTTTTTTGTAGTTTTCTGGATAATTTAAATAGTCAATCACCACAGCTAAAAACACAGAAAATGTTTTTCCGAAACCTGTTGGAGCTACCACCATTCCACTAAAGTTATTTGCATAACGTTCCCANGTTTGGTGCTGAAAACTAAAGGGTGTATTCCCTTTTTCTTCCATCCAATTTTGAATGATTTGATAGCCGGGAGTTTCTTTGAAGTTGCTCAATTTTGTAATTCCGAGTTTAAAATTTTAAATTCAAAATTTGAATATCAAAATAAAATATTTTTGAATTTATAGTTTTGGTATTATTTAAAATTAATTTTGATTTGTCGTTACACTTTGATCTTAATTTTCAATGAGCGCTTTTACACTTTCAATGGTATCAATATCTTTTACGGTTTTGTCTTTTCGCCAACGTTTTATTCTTGGAAAACGCAAAGCTACACCACTTTTATGTCTTTTGCTATAGGCAATTCCTTCAAATGCAATTTCGAAAACCAGTACTGGTTTTACGGTTCTTACTGGGCCAAATTTTTCAATTGCATTTTTATTGACCCACTTAGAAATTTCTGTAATTTCTTTATCCGTTAAGCCAGAATAGGCTTTGGCAACTGTTACTAAGTGGTCTTGGTTTTTTACAGCAAATGTATAATCTGTGTATTTAGAACTTCGTCTTCCACTTCCTTTTTGCGCATAAATCATAACCACATCAATGGTTAATGGATCTACTTTCCATTTCCACCAATCGCCTTTTTTTCTTCCTACATGATAAATTGATGTTTTCCTTTTTAACATCAAACCTTCTGAATTAAAACTTCTTGCATCATTTCTTAAGGCATCTAATTCGTTCCAATTTTTAAAATCAATCATTTCTGATAACTTTAAAATATCANTCGTATTTTCCTTAAATAATTGCTCTAATTTCACTCGTCNATTTTCCATAGATTNTGCTCGAAAATCTTCATCATTTAACTCTAAAATATCGTAAACATANAAACCTACNGGTACTTCTTNTAATAATTTTTTAGTTACGTTTTTACGATTTAAGCGTTTTTGTAAATCGTTAAAAAGCAANACTGCACTGTCTTTAACGGCTAAAATTTCTCCATCAATTACAAAATCATTGTGAAATTTAGAAATGGCTGCAACCAATTCTGGAAATTGTTGTGTCACCAATTCTTCTCCTCTAGACCAAATAAAAACCTCTTCTTTTCTTTTAATAATTTGCCCACGAATTCCATCCCATTTATACTCTACTTGCCAATCGTTTTCATTACCTAAATCTGTTAAGTCTTTTTCTAAAGCATACGCCAAACAAAAAGGATAAGGTTTTGATTTGTCGTAATTAATATGTTCGCCATTTAGTAAATCATCAAAAGTGATGGAATTTGGTGTCCAATTACCAATAATGCTATGCATTAACTGATTGGGATCTATACCAGATAATTTTGCCAACGCATTTACTAAGGTTTTTTTAGAAACACCGATTCTAAAACTTCCTCCAATTAATTTATTAAAAATTAAGCGTTCTTGTGCTTCTAAGCCATTCCAAGCCTGTAAAACATATACTTTTTTTTCTTCGTCTGTTTTTTGTTTTAGGTTGATAAGTTCATCAACCCAAATATGTAAAGGTTTTTCTATAGTATTTTTAGGATTTGGCAGTAGCAAAGCAAAGGTTTCTCCTAAATCTCCAACAGCACTATAACTCTCTAAAAACAACCATTCAGGTAGTTTTGTAAGCTCTATACACCATTCTTTCATCAAGTTAGATTTTACAGGTCTAGAAGGTCTTTTTCCTGTAAACAAAGCAATTAACCACAGCTTATCTTTATCTGGTGCNGTGTTAAAATAATGAACCAATGCCTCTATTTTTGCATTGGTTTTATTAGTGATTTCAATAGCACTTATTAAGTTAGAAAAATCTTTCATAGCTTATAAAATTGCCGATTTTTGAGGTTCTTTATCTACAATTTCTTCTTCACCAAATTCGGTTTTTAACTCATGAGCTTCTATACCAATTTCATTCAAATATTTAGAAAAAACAGCTTGCGAACCATGAGTTACATAAACTTTTTCTGCTTCTGTTGCTTTTACTGCTTGTAGCAAACCCTCCCAATCTGCATGATCACTTACTGCAAAACCAGCATCTACCCCTTTCCAACGTCTGTTGCCACGAATGTGCATCCAACCAGAACAGATGGCTGTTGCTGCGTTTGGTATTTTTTTTATCAATTTTGAACCTAACAAAGCAGGTGGTAAAATGACAATTTTACCCTGCACATTCTCTTTTTTAAAATCTGATGCAATCACAGTAGATTTTGGTAAATCGATTCCACTATTTGAAATAGCTGTATTTAAGTTGTGTATGGCACTGTTTACAAAAACTTCATCTACATGCTCTATCAACTTTAAAATACGTTGTGCTTTCCCTAAACTGTAACCTAAAAAAACACTTGTTCTATTGTTTTGTTGATTTTGAAGTACCCAATTTTGTAATTCTTGTTGTAATTCTTGTTCGGTTTTCCATTTGTAAATGGGCAAACCAAAAGTACTTTCTGTAATAAATTCGTGACATTTTACAGGCTCAAAAGGTGTAGAAATAAAATCGGGTTGCGTTTTATAATCTCCAGAAAAAACAACTACAAAACCTTTGTATTCTAATTTAATTTGAGCAGAACCAATTACATGTCCTGCAGGAAAAAAACGTACTTGAACTCCGTTGATATTTTTTGGCTGATTATATCCTAAACTTTCTATAGAAATATCTTTCCCTAATCTATGTTTTAAAATTGCTTTAGAATCGTTTTGACATAAATAATGTTGGTTTCCCCAACGTGCATGATCTGCATGACCATGAGAAATAACTGCATATTTTACAGGATACCAAGGATCTAAATAGAATTTTCCTGGTATACAATAAATGCCTTTTTTAGTAAATTTTACGAGTTTCAAAAAAGTTTAAATTTCTAATAATTTTTGTCTTTATAAAAATAAGGCAATATCTTTAAAAAATAGACTCCTCATTTAAAATTTGTTGTTAAATTGATTTAAGGGTATAAAAAAAGCTTCAAATTCTAATAAGAAAATGAAGCTTTTTGTTGGCCTACAAGGACTCGAACCTTGAATGTCGGTACCAAAAACCGGTGTGTTACCAATTACACCATAGGCCAATGCATTAATTGCGGGTGCAAATTTAATCTATTCTTTTAATTTTACAAACATTTTTAAATAATTTTTTTCTTTAACAAAGTTTTATGAGGATTTTAAAAGGGATTAAAAAACCGAAAGCTACTTATTATTCATAA
>JGI26079J46598_1000197_pt1 | contig 24585 bp, 27 predicted proteins | sample SaaInl59LU_5_DNA_FD_46598 | JGI IMG/M metagenome (IMG submission 46598) | reverse complement strand
GGGTGTTCATACCTCTCATTTAGGTTATCTCCTTGCGGAAATGCAAAGCTTGCCGCGTACCTACCCAAACGCAAGTTGGTAAAACCTCGTTTGTACCGCGCTTTTTTAAAAAATGATTTTTCCTTAACAAAAATTTACGGCCGCTGCCAATTTACGGCACGAGGTTTGCATAGGGTTTAAAACACGATGATTATACGTGTTTTTGTGTTAAGCGAGTGAGGGCTAGAGTGGGGACTTTAGCCCTTTTTTTTGCTCCAAATGAAGGAGCCCGCGAACAAAACAAAGCTTGCCACAGCCATGGAGCCGCTTATGGAGCCGCCTACCCATTCTGAGAGAAAATATCCCAATACCGCGCTCAACAGCCCTTGTAGCAAGATGTACAGCGTCATGCGCTTCAAATTGTCTGTAATTAAATACGCTGTTGCCGCCGGTACCACGAGAAAAGCAATTACTAAAATTGCCCCCACGCTCTCGAAGCTTACCACTGTAGCAACACTCGTGGCGGCCATTAAGGTATAGTGCCAAACCGCTGTCTTTATGCCTATGCTCTTTGCATATTCTCCATTAAATGACGTAATAAGCCAGCCTTTGTAGCCAATCCAAAAAACCAATTGAACGAGCGCTAATAAACCCAACAATGTCCAGACTGGTGACGGAACACCAAGACCTAAAAAGGAGCTCGTTTGCAATGGTACAAAGGCTATTTCCCCGTGTAACACACAATCTGCATCTATATCCGCTTCACCGGCATACTTTGTTACTAAAATGACACCAACCGCGAACAAAAAGGTAAACACTGTACCCATGGCCGCATCCGCTTGCATTTTACCTTTAGAAGAAAAAAATTGGATAAGCAGGGTCGTAATTATGCCCATTATTATGGCACCAAGAAACAAAGGAACCGATGCTCGGGAACCGCTTATTAAATAAGCAATGACAATGCCTGGAAGCACCGCGTGACTCAGCGCATCACCCATCATACTCATCCTCCTTAGCAATAAAAGGTTTCCCAACATCCCCGTTGAGGACGCTACCAAAAAACCCGTTACTATAATCCAGAAGGCATCCATATTAAACGGCGTTTATTGCATTGTCCGGTACGAGTTCGTGAATTTCTAGGAGCGGATTAAACCTGGAACAAAGTCCTAATTCACCTAATATTTCAGCTTCGATTTCGGGTGTTAAAAAGTGCTCCATCGTCTCTGCTTCGTCGTGAACTAAATTTATACTCATCTGCATGCGCCGCTGCAAATAAATCTCCCAAATCTTGTGTCGCCTGTCTATCTCTGCTCCGTACGATCTTCCTCTGTCGAAAGCGTGAAACCTGTATGTACTTTTTTAATTAAGCCTTTTCTTCGCAATCGACGAACGGTTCTGTTCCACAAGCGCTGCTCAAAAAATTGACGTTGACTAATGCTTCTTCTGTTGAATAACTTGCCTAATCCCCGGACTTCGTTTTGTACCGCGGTCTTTAGAAGGTTTTCCTCGTTTATTCTTCGTTTCAATAATAACTTCGACCAGCGTTGATAGATTACTCCGCGTTTAGGAGCGAAAAGCATTGAAACAAAGGCAATCAAAGAAATAATTACAATCGTCCACGGGCCGGTCGGCATGGATACTTGGCTGTAGCTAACGAATGCACCCAGCCAGCCGGCTAAAGCACCAAAAAAACCACTTAATAGCAACAACTTAACAAGACCATTGGTCCAGAATCGGGCCGCGGTTGGCGGAATAATAAGCANTGCGCTCATCATGACTATACCCACCGCTTTAATACCCACCGATATACTTAAAATGGTGATGAAGCTGATTAATCCGTCGATAAACTTCACATTAATACCAATAGCGTCTGCGTATTCGAGGTTAAATACAACCGATTTTATACTGTGGTAAAAACCCAACACCAAAAGCAATACCAGACCTGATACCCAAGCAAAAGCAGTGCTGTCGTCCGGAGTCATAGCGGCGGCGTTCCCAAAGATGTAATGATCTAATCCACTTTGCTCGCCTCCATAATTTGATTGTATAACCGTCAACAAGACTATGCCAAAACCAAAGAAGCTCGAAAGCACAATGGCCAATGCACTATCGCCTTTAATTTTACTTTGTTGAGTAATAAAATCAACCAACAAAATACTCAACCAGCCACTTATTGCTGCGCCTAGGATGAGTATATAGGGGTTTTTCACACCACTTAAAAGAAAGGCAATTAGCACTCCTGGAAGCATACTATGAGCGACCGTTTCTCCAACCAGCGTTTTCTTTCTCAAGAAGTTAAAACTTCCTACAGCCCCTGATACACCGCCTAATAAAAGCGTGGCTAACGCAACGTATCTCACGTTGGGGTCCTGAAGGGTTAAGTATTTGAGAAAGAGATCCACCCTAAGAAGCTAAATAGGTTTTTAACAATAAGGCGTTGAATAATAACATCTCGAGGTAGGTGTCTTGATCTGCTTCAGGCCCCAAGGAATCACTTAAAAGCTCTGGACCTAAAACCACGTTAAATCCTTTGTCTTTGCAGCCTCGCTGCACACTTTCCATGGCTTGGGGACTCACAATATTCTCTAAAAAGATGGCCGGCACTTTGTTGTCGCAAATAAAATCAACCAATTCTGTTATCTCACGCAAGCCAAATTCACTGACTGTTGACGCTCCTTGTAAGGTTTGTACACGCATACCAAATTTTCGTGCAAAGTAACTTAGAGCGTCGTGCGTTGTGATCACTAAACGGTGCTCCGGTATTATCGCCTCTAAAATACTTTGTACAGAATCTGATGTGGTTGCAATCTGGCTTTGGTAGCTCGATGTATTTGAAATAATAGCTGCTTTATCAGCGGGATATGCAGCTGCTAATTGTTGAGAAATATCACCCAGAATGAATTGGACCAATTCCGTATCAAACCAATAATGCGGGTCCTTGCTTGCTGGGAAATTTGGATCACTAATAATTGCTGAATCTGGAACGTTTGCTGCCGCATCAATAATCAACTTGCCCTCTATTTTTTCTAAAACATCGATGATCTTACCTTCCAAATGAACACCATGATATACTATAATATCAGCTGCACGGATAGCGTCTAAATCACCTTTATTAGGCTTGTAGGTGTGCGGGTCAATTCCTTTATCTAGTAGTGCTGTAACTTCAAACGCTTCTCCAGAAATTGCGGCCAACCAATCTGCCATAATACTGGTAGTACACAAAACTTTTGGTTTCGTTGCACGGGCTAATCCCTCTTCTTTTTGCGGGGTTGAGCACGCTCCTAAAAACAAGATAAATACTAGAATAATAGGGGTACAGCGCATCTTATTTAAATTAATTCTAAATAACAAATATACGGCACAGGAAGACCACTTAAAAAATTGGCAAAGCAATTTTTAGAATACAACAAAAGTCATTCGTTATGTTTAATTTTATACACTCACCTAAAACAAGAACATGGGAAATTTTACAGCGACCACCATCTTAAAAAACCTAGGCGTAGAAGCTAAAAACGCAGGAACTGCTATAGGTAGACAATGGCACGAATCCAACGAATGGATAGCTTCATATTCACCTATTGACTCTGCGCACTTAGGTGATGTGAGTGTTTCAACAGAGGAACAGTATAACGCTGCGGTTACCACTGCGCAAGCTGCATTTAAAGATTGGCGCAACGTCCCTGCCCCGAAGCGAGGTGAATATATAAGGCAGTTTGGTAATGCCCTTCGCGAACACAAAGAAATGCTAGGAGCACTAGTCTCATTAGAGATGGGCAAAAGCTACCAAGAAGGTTTAGGCGAGGTTCAAGAAATGATTGATATCTGTGATTTTGCGGTAGGTTTATCTCGCCAATTATATGGGTTAACTATTAAAAGCGAACGCCTTGACCACCAAATGATGGAACAGTGGCACCCGCTCGGAGTTGTAGGTGTTATTTCAGCTTTCAACTTTCCGGTAGCGGTGTGGTCTTGGAACTTCGCTTTAGCGCTAGTTTGTGGTAATACTGTAGTGTGGAAAGCTTCTGAAAAATCACCACTGTGCGCCGTGGCTTGTCAGCATATCTGGAATAAAATTGCTAAAGAAAATGATTTGCCAGACGGTATTTCTGCTATTGTTAGCGGTGATTACAAGGTAGGTGAATGGATGACAAATGATACGCGAATTCCTTTAGTGTCTGCCACTGGATCTACGCGTATGGGAAGAATAGTTGGAGCCGCCGTTGCACAACGCTTTGGAAAAAGTATTCTCGAATTAGGTGGTAACAACGCTATTATCATTACTCCTAGTTCTGATTTAAAAATGACCGTTACTGGAGCTGTGTTTGGAGCTGTAGGTACTTGTGGGCAGCGTTGTACATCTACACGTAGGTTAATAATACATGAATCGATCTACAATAAAGTTCGCGACGCTTTAGTCGGGGCTTACGACCAATTGAAAATTGGGAGCCCACTCGATGAATCAAACCATGTAGGCCCACTTACAGATGCAGATGCTGTAACTGCTTTTTTAACAACAATTCAAAAAGCACAAGAAGAAGGTGGTAAAGTACTTTGCGGCGGATCTGTATTAACGGGTGGTATTTATGATAATGGATTGTATGTTAAGCCTTGTATTATAGAGGCTGAAAACCATTACAACGCTGTGCAAACAGAAACTTTCGCTCCAATTTTATACCTCATTAAATACACAGGTGATGTTCATAACGCTTTAGAGCTTCAAAACGGTGTTCAACAAGGTTTATCCTCAGCTATTATGACTAGTGATATGCGTGAAGCACATATTTTCTTAAGCGAAAGTGGCTCTGATTGTGGTATTGCTAATGTTAATATTGGGACTTCTGGTGCTGAAATTGGTGGTGCTTTTGGCGGTGAAAAAGAAACTGGTGGTGGCCGTGAAAGTGGATCTGATGCTTGGAAAGCGTATATGAGAAGACAGACAAACACTATTAATTACGGGAGTGATTTACCTTTAGCGCAAGGCATTGAATTTAATCTTTAACCCGTGATTACAACTGTAAAACTTGGAGGACCGATTCAATCGAGTCCTCCTTTTTTATTTTTTGGTTTAGGTAGTTGTTTTGTGCAAAATCTTGCAGCGCCATTAGATAAAATAAATATTCCTTATCTATTTAATCCATTAGGAACTTCTTTTAATCCAATCAGTATAGCGCGACAACTAGAGTGGTTGTTATCCTAAAGCAACCTTTAATCCTGCTTATTTTCATAGCGGTGTATACCATCAGTTAGACGCTGCAAATAAATTTCAAAATATTAATGAAGCTGCTCTTAATCAAAGTATAGAAAATATTCGAAGAGACACATTGAATCATTTAAATAGTACTGTAAATCCAACACTTATCATCTCTTTAGGTACAGCGTACAGTTGGGAAATAAATGATGTGGTTGTTAATAACTGTCATAAACTACCTCAACATCTGTTTCAACGAAGAATATTAACTATTGAGGAAATAGAATCTGCATGGGATACAGTATTAAAGCTTATTCCAGTGGGTTGGAAAATTATTTTTACCGTAAGCCCTGTGAAGTACACTAAATTAGGTTTAGAAGAAAATTTTATCAGTAAATCTATCCTTAGATTGAGNATAAAATCTTTTATTGAAAACTATTCTAATAGTTATTACTTCCCTAGTTTTGAGATAATTACAGATGAACTACGTGATTATAGTTTTTATAAAGAGAATGGAACCCATCCTAATGAAGCTGCGGTTGAAGTGGTTTTTAATCGGTTTAGATCCTTCTTAAATTTCTAAAAATTCAGGTCGCATAAGTGCTAACTTCAATACAGCAGCTACACTTATACTATCTGTTATTAAACCATTAAGCACTTGTTGGTAAAGGGTACTGAAATGCAAGCGTTCTAAGCGAAGATTTTCTGTGTCTTCATGAGATGTACCAATAAAGGTTAAAGATTCAGCTAAGAAGACGATAGCACGCTCATTTGTAACGCTATTACTTAAATCCAACTGTAGAAATTCAGACCACTGTTTTGCAGTATACCCAACCTCCTCTTGTAATTCCCGTTTTGCACTTTCTAAAGGGTTTATTCCAATTGGACCGCCACCCTCTGGTATTTCCCAACTGTATTTATTTATTGGAAATCTAAATTGACCTACACGCCAGGTATACCCATCTTCGTCGATAGGAATGATTCCGATAGCTATATTCTTAAAATTAACTTCTCCATAAATCCCCTTAGTACCTCCTGGAGTAATTACGTCATGGTGACGAACAGTGATCCAAGCGTTTTCATAAGCTTCATTAGAGTTCTTAACTATCCAGTCTCCTCTATTAATATTTATATTCATTTTAAAAAGTATATAGTAATATATATAGCGTGTTGATAACCGTTATAACTCATGAGATGAAATAATCTTTTAAACTAGCTTATAGCTTTATAAACAATTATAATTTACGTAGATCCTTGGTTAATAATCTATTACTACTATTTAAAGTTTACCGTTAATACTATTATCAACAACAACAAGTTGATAAATTAAACGTGATCAACAGATGATATCCTTGTTTTTAAGGTTTGTAAGTAAGCAAGAAGTATTTCTAAGTCGTAATGCTTAAATCAAGAATATTTTGAATTGGTTAAAATTTTGAAATATGCAAGAAGAAGTTTTAAAAGGATACGATCTACTTATGCATGTTTATACACAAAGTAATACACAACATTTACGACCTTTATAAAAAAATTAAAGAGTATGAAAATAGCAATTGGATGTGACCACGCGGGTGTAGAATTAAAATCTGTATTAATTCAATTAATTGAAAATTTAAACAACAAAGCAATAGATAAAGGTCCTTTCTCAAGCGATAGTGTTGATTACCCGGATTATGGTCATGCAGTTGCTACAGCTGTAGAGCAAGGTGATGCCGATCTAGGTATTGTTATTTGCGGTTCTGGTAATGGTATTAATATGACGGTGAATAAACACCAGGGTATTCGCGGCGCCTTATGTTGGACTCCAGAGATTGCGGCTCTAGCTCGTCAGCACAACGATGCTAATATTATAGCAATTCCAGCTCGTTTTATATCTACAGAAGAAGCAAAAGAAATAGTTGCTGAGTTTTTAAATCATGAATTTGAGGGCGGTCGTCATCAGAGAAGGGTAGGTAAAATTGCCTGTAATTAAATTATTTAACCACTCTATAAATTAAATCACCTTCATAAGAGGTGAGTTGTATTCCAGGATGCTGTTGCCATATATTTTGCAAGAAGCGAAGGGAGTATTCACCATAAGTTCCACTAGGTGCAGGAGTGGTTTCTAATAAAGTAATTAATTCAACGGGAGTAATGGTTGACGGATAACCCGGAAGTACGGGTTGCTCTTTATACATACACTCTATTAAATAGTCTTTAAAACTATTTTTATAATAAGGAAATAGAAACCCTCCTTTTAAAGGTGTATTCACAAACCAGTTTACCGTTGCGTGTACTTCTAGACCGGAAGCAGCCACATATTCAATAGGATGGTTATTTAATAAATTTAGTAATGTTAATCCTTCTATCTCCCGAAGTTTTGGGTGGTCCGTATTTAATACAAATAAAGGATCCGTATATATTCGGGTCGCAACAATGACTTGATAGTTATTTTTTAAGAACCAATCAGTAATAGAGTCGTTTTGGAGGCAGTAGTTATCTTGGAAAAATAATACCGTGGGATTTTTACTACGACCTATTTGGACCAATTTATAATTAGGTAGGTTTGTTTCAATAGTTTTCGTCGACGAACAATTAGTAAGTAATAATGACAGAGTTACAAGAATTACGGCGTTTTTTACGCGTAGTTTATCTACGTAAGTCATTGTATTACAGTATTTTAGTATTATTATTCAGTTTTATTACTACGGTCTCGTTAGCAGTAGTTAACCACTATTACATTCCAGAGTTAGCAACGGTTAGAAAGATAGCTGGAATCTTACTTTTTATTGCATCAAGCGCATTCTTATTTTGGCCGATCCGGTACATTATAAAGGCAATAACATTCAAGTTTTATTCATTAAATAAACTCGGAAGGGAATTAAAACAATTTGATGAAGGTAGGTTGAATGAGACGACAGGATTATCAAAGAAAGAGTTAGACCACTGGGCACAAAATGTTGTTTTAAAAAAAACGCACTTGCGTATTCCGGAATTTAAAAATCACTTAAACACAAAACTACCGGTATCGTTAATTACTGGTGTGTTTATAATCTTACTAATAACCTTAATAAGTAGCCCAAAAAGAATTTTAAATGAAAGTAAGGATGAGTTAATAAAAGGAACGTTTACCAGGGAAACTCAAGAACTAGGCATCAAGGATACTGTTCGTGCTGCATTTAATACCGTGTTCGAGATAAATCACCCGGTATTAAAAGGTTTTCATAACAACGCTTCTAAACCGGAGATGTTAATCAAGAGGAATGAAACAATTGATTGGGAATTGAACGGTAGATTGTATAAGACACAAACAATCATTTGTGATAGCATCCCAAAACTTACATCTTGGCGTGCTTTTATATCACCACCTGACTATTTAAGGTTATCAAGCTATTCAACACAGGATACTATTAAAGCTTTTCCAAAATCAGAAATTACAATTACATATCAAGGTGTACTAATAGAAAAAATAAAGGTCAATGTTTCACGTGAAACAGATAACAACACTTTTATTTGGGACGGAGGTGATATTGCACTGAGGTCTAGTTATTGGGAAATAAAACTACCCACTATACTACTAAATGATACACCTCCTTTAATTACGGTGTTAAAAAATGATAGAGATTCAATCTCAATAGTAGTGAGTGATGATTATGGATTGAAGCAGGTCAACATTGATTCAAGGGTTGTTCCTATGGACGGACTACGAAGAACTATAAATATAGCCTGGGAGAACCAATCAATAATAAGGATCAGGGTTAAAGACAATAACAACAACACAACACTCAGGGAAATCAATAAACCAAGGCTAAACGCAGCTCAATTAACGAATACTGCCTCTGAAAAAGCCTTAAAAAGTATAATTACAGAGAATAAGGAACGTGTTATCACCCAGTACCGTGAGCAAAAAGAGAGTGAATTAAGAGAATTAACTAATTCAGAGGTTAAAAAGAGAGATAAGGAGACGAATAAACAGAAGAACGATACACCAGAAAGCGTAAAAGATCTTCTAAAACGATTAGATGAACTTTGGCGCATGGAAGAGGCTGTAGAGTTACTTTCTAGGGTGGATACCAATTCGAATACTGCCTTAGATAGCGCCATTAATATGGCAGCAGACGCGCTGCTAGGGCTCGATTTAAATGAAGCAGAAGAGCCTGTTGAACTCATGAAAAACATGGAAGAACAAGGTGAACAAAGAAAGCAGCAAGCGAAGGAGGCGAGCGACAAATTGAAACAACTCCTGGCAAATAGTATTTCCGAAGTTCAAGAAGACAATGTAGCGCGTATAAAACGTCTTCTAAAAGATAGTTGGATGGTAAGTGTATTTCAAGAAGACCTGCGATCGCTAGCCTTGTCTGTTAATAAAGCACGCGCACAGCAGCTGGTATTAACGAACGAAAGAACCATTAACGACAGTTTAGATTTATTACTGGTTCACGAACCCATGCTTAGTCAAGTACTCGCAGAGAAAAGAACAAACCTAGATGCGGCGATGCGGGCCATTGAAGCGAAGATTACAAATGGCAAGAGTCTCGATAGCGATGTTGGTTACGCGATAACAGCGCTAAACGATATTAACCAAACACTTTACTTTCTTTTAGAGAGTGAGAAAAGGAGCCTCAATCAAGCAAAAAAGAATTGTAAAAAAGGTAAACCAGGATCTTCGGGTAAACCAGCCACCTCAGGCAAGGGCAAGGAAGGAAAAAAAGGGACACCTAACCCCTCGAAGAAGCCAGGGGGAAGGGAAAAAGGAAAGTCTGGAGATCTTAAAAAAGGTGAAACAGGCACCAAGCCCGGCACTTCAGGATTACCAGGTGAGAAAGAGTTATTGAAGAGAATAGAATTAGCGAAAGAGTCGTTAAAAACGGGTGGTGAAACACAAGGTAAAATGCTTGATGAACTAGAACAAATAAAGCAAGAGCTGCTTTTTAATTCAAAGACAACAGAGGAAGCCTTGAATAGATTAGAGGAGAGGCTGTGGCAAGTGGAAGAAAGTGTTTTTAATAAAGACGAATATGGAGAGAAGAGAGCTAGCGAGTCTGGAGAAGCACCCGGGTTAAAAGAAGGTGAAAGCATTGATTTTAAGGTGTTAAAATCTAAGATGACCGACTTACCTTTGCCTGTGCTGAAGAAGCTGTAGTTATGCAAATAGAAACGTTCTTAGTTGACAAAGTAAAGGGTGCTATAAAAGCGCTCTATCCGGAGTTGAGATTAGGAAAAATAGAAGTGTATGGTTGTTCAGACGAGGAACTGCTAAGTGTAAACAAGGAGCACCTGCAGCATGATTATTATACTGACATTATAACATTCGATTACAGTAGAGGGAAAAAAATTAGCGGAGAGTTATTCATTAGTGTCGATAGGGTAAGAGATAACGCTGGTTTACTAGGGGTTGATTATAAATTAGAGTTGGTTCGCGTTGTTGCTCACGGTATACTACACTTGATTGGCTTTAAGGATAAAACAGAGGGTCAAGCCACTGAGATGCGACGGAGGGAAGACGAGGTATTAGTTTATTTAGATAAATATGGTTCTTGACGATAAATATGATGTAATTGTTGTTGGCGGTGGTCATGCCGGCTGTGAGGCCGCATACAGTGCGGCCAAAATGGGCGCAAACGTCTTAATGATTACAATGAACATGCAAACTATCGGTCAAATGAGCTGTAACCCAGCAATGGGGGGTGTTGCCAAGGGCCAAATAGTACGCGAGATAGACGCCTTAGGTGGCGGGAGCGCGCTGATTACTGATAAAAGTATGATTCAGTTTCGCATGTTGAACAGGAGTAAAGGCCCCGCCATGTGGAGCCCTCGCGTTCAAAGCGACCGCATGTTGTTTGCTCAGTATTGGAGAGAGTTGTTAGAGTCTACACCCGGTGTAAACATGTTTCAAGACATGGTGGTAGGTTTAAACGTAACCGACAACACGGTTCACGGTGTGCGCACAGCGCTTGGTTTAACATTTGAATCACAGACGGTTGTTCTTACCTCAGGAACGTTTATGAACGGTTTAATTCACGTTGGCGATCGTAATTTTGGAGGGGGTAGAGCCGGCGAGCGCGCAAGTACAGGGATCACTGAAGAGCTTGTGGCCATGGGTTTTGAGGCTGGCAGAATGAAAACCGGTACTCCGCCTAGAATTGATGGGCGTTCTTTAGATTTTGGTCTCATGGAAGAGCAGCCTGGGGATGAGAACCCGGGACAATTTAGTTTTGAAGGGGACCATGTATTAAAGAAGCAGCGCAGCTGCTGGATTACACACACCTCTCAGGAGGTGCACGATGTGTTAAAAAAGGGATTTGACCGGTCACCTCTTTTTAACGGAACAATACGCGGTACAGGTCCGCGCTATTGCCCCTCGATAGAAGATAAAATAGACCGATTTTCTGAAAAATCGTCGCATCAAATTTTCGTTGAACCTGAAGGCTGGAATACTGTAGAGGTTTATGTTAATGGATTTAGCTCAAGCTTACCCGTAGAAATACAATACGAAGCATTACACAAGGTAAGAGGCTTCGAAAACGCGAAGTTCTTCCGGCCTGGATACGCTATTGAATATGATTATTTTCCCCCCTACTCAACTAAAACATACGCTTGAAACTAAACTAGTGAGCGGATTATTTTTTGCTGGTCAAATAAACGGCACGACCGGATACGAGGAGGCCGCGTGTCAAGGATTAATGGCAGGTATAAACGCGGTTTTAAAGACGCGCGGCGACGCTCCTTTTATCTTAGGCAGAAATGACGCATATATAGGTGTTTTGATAGATGACCTGATCACTAAAGGCACAGAGGAACCGTACCGTATGTTTACCTCCAGGGCTGAATATAGATTGTTACTACGTCAGGACAACGCTGATATACGGCTAACAAAATTAGGCCACGAGATAGGCTTGGCGTCTAGAGCGCGTATTGAATTATTAAAAGAAAAGGAGCAGCTGATAGCGGAGGGAAATCTTGCGTTAGACAAAAACCTGCCGCTTCCGTTCATAAACGATGTGCTACGATCAAAGGATGAAAAAAGTGCCTCTGAGAAAATTAAAACTAGCAAATTAGTGGCCAGACCCAACTTGAAGCTTGAGGACTTTAAGCTTAAGTTTGATCAAAAAGAGTGGTGGCGCCCAGACATTATTGAGCAGCTAGAGATTGATATAAAGTACGGTGGATATATTCAGAGAGAGCGTGAAAATGTAGAGAAGATGAAACGTCTGAATAACAAATCTATTCCAGACAAATTCGATTACGACAAAGTAAAAGGGCTAAGTTATGAGGGCCGTGACAAGCTAAAGGCGATACAACCGGCAACTATTGCACAGGCGTCTAGAATAAGCGGCATTAGTCAAAGCGATATACATGTTCTGCTGGTTTATATGGGCAGGTAATAGTTTCACGTGAAACAATATGAAAGAAGAAATAACACATTGTCCGGCTTGTTTAAAAATAGACATAGCATTTAGCAAAACCGTCAAGGATCATAGCACGAGTAAGGAAGAGTTTGATATATGGTCTTGCGGCACATGCAGTCATATTTTTACCAATCCCCGTGTGGGAGAAGAGGAGATAGGGCCGTATTATGATAACCCAGACTACATAAGTCATACCGATGACGACTCCTCCATCTTTGCGAAGGTTTATCAATTTTTGCGGGACATTAATCTTTCGTGGAAACACGGACACGTTGCTAAACACGCTGCTGGGAACACATTGCTAGACTATGGCTGTGGCACAGGCCAGTTTCTAGAGAAAATGGCATCGAAGGGATTTCAAGTTCAGGGCGTAGAAATCAACGAGGGAGCGAGAGAGAAGGCTTCGAGGTTTGGAAGTGTTTATAATTCTATAGACGAAGTAAGAGGAAAGGTAGACGCTATAACAATGTGGCACGTTTTAGAACATGTATATAACATAGACGGTCTTCTTCAAGACTTTAAGACAAAGATTTCAGAGAACGGAACCTTAATTATTGCAGTTCCTAATCCAGAGAGCCATGATGCAATGCATTACGGAGCAGACTGGGCCGCTTGGGACATCCCAATACACGTCCACCACTTCACAAAACAAAGCATGAAGACAGCAGTTGAACGCAACGGCTTTAAGCTTCAAAAAGTGTTGCCGATGGCGCTAGACAGTTATTACATTAGTTTGATCAGTGAGCAATACAAAGAAGGCGCCTCCACAAAGAAGGCGCGCCATTGGCTTAAAGGGTTTGTAAGGGGCATGATCAGTAATATAAAAGGAGGCAGAGATAACAAAAGCTCCCTTATTTACATTTTTAAAAACGCTTAGTTCCCGCGAAAGGCTCTGTGAAGAGCATAAGAGGTGTGTGTTAAAGTTGTTTTGACATGAACGTTTCGTTCGAGGTCGTTCAAACAAGCGCCCAAAGAGCTTGTGATTCCAAACGTACCCTTTGGCACCACCGCTCCACTAAGTTTTTGCACATTGATTGCGCCGAGGTCGGTAGCACTGTTTGGAGTATCCTGAACGTTGTGGTAAAAACCACGCTCAAGAAAGTGTAAAGACCTTAAAATCAGTGTTTTAACAGACTCCTTTGGCAGTGTCGAAAGATCGTTAACAGCGGCTGTGATTTCCGTGGGAATGCCTTTATAACAGGTTCTCATCCATTCTGCAAATCTATCGATCTGCGTACTCTCTGGATCGTCGTAAGCGGTAATTGCGGCACCGAGATTTGGGGCAAACACCATGCTTAATAATTTAGAGGTTTGTTCTGGGCTGCTCTGGAAATGTTCAGTGAAGGAATTGTTATCTAGAGGCCTACAGGACCACGGAGCGCACCTAGACACTATCGTGGGCAGTAATTTATTCTTACCGTGTGAAACCAGAACAATAAAGGTGTTTGGCAAAGGCTCTTCAATGAGCTTAAGAAGCTTGTTGGAAGCGGTTGTTTTAATCTGTTCAGGCATCCATATAATAAGCACTCTATTTCCCCCTTCGGCCGCAGTTAAACTAAGTTTTTGTTGGAGGTTTTGAATCTCTTTGACAGGGATTTGCAGCTGTTGATTTTTACTCGTTATCTGTCTTTGCCAACTATCGGGGTCCAGAAACGGGTTTTTTAACACAGCGCGCCTAAAATCTTGTAAAAAGTCATCCGACGTTCCTGAGTTTCCGCCACTAACAAACGGAAATGTAAAGTTGAGATCTGGGTGTTCTAGTTTTTCAACGCGTTTACAATTTCGGCAAGTCCCGCAGGCGGTCTCTGTTTCGCATAGAAGCATTGCTGCAAGGGAGAGCGCTACGGGTAAAGGATCTTCCCCTGCGCCGCCATAGATAAGATTTGCATGATGGAGTTTTTTACTGTTGTGTGCAGCAATCAATTGGTCCATCAAATCTTGGTTGTTATATATGCTAAACATCTAATGCAGAGTGAAAATTGGGTAGTAAATTGGGCGCTGAAATAACACTCAAAAATATATGAAAAGCTTCGACTTTACAGGCAAGAAAGTATTAATCCGCGTTGACTTCAATGTTCCGCAGGATGAAAACCTTGCTGTGACTGATAATACACGAATTACAGCTGCTGCGCCGACCATTAAAAAGGTCTTGGCTGGTGGCGGAATTCCGGTTCTAATGAGTCATTTAGGTCGTCCAGGCGGAGAACGCGTGGCAAAAATGTCGCTTAACGCATTGGTGGGAGAGGTTGAGAAGGCCGTCGGCGCTACGGTTCATTTTGCAGAGGATTGTATTGGCCAGGCGGCAGAATCTGCCTTGTCTAAGGCACAGCCAGGTGAAGTGGTCTTGTTAGAAAATCTGCGTTACTATAAGGAAGAAACAAGCGGTGATGCTGATTTTGCCAAAGCCTTATCAGAACTAGGCGATATATATTTGAACGACGCTTTTGGAACAGCGCATAGGGCTCACGCCTCTACAGCGATCATTGCACAATATTTTTCCCCGGAAAACAAAGGCTTTGGCGATCTAATGAACGCTGAAGTAGAAAGCATCTCGAAAGCATTAGGGAGTAACCGTCATTCAACAGTGGCTATTGTCGGCGGAGCAAAGGTTAGCTCCAAAATTGGNGTTATTTCTAACATGATAGATAACGTAGGCACNGTCATAATAGGCGGCGGCATGGGTTTTACGTTCGTAAANGCGATGGGCGGCGNTATTGGAACGTCTTTGGTTGAAGACGACAAGCTTGATTTAGCGAAAGAACTTATGCAAAAAGCCAAAGAAAANGGATGTAACCTTTTAATTCCGGTGGATACCCTTATTACAAAAGAATTTGCGGACACCCCCGCCGAGCGCGTTTGTGCGATTGGGGAGATTCCAGATGGCTATATGGGTCTAGACAACGGCCCAAAAAGTATTGCAAACGCTGTCGAAGCAGTGGCTTCAAGCAAAACCATTATATGGAACGGCCCGATGGGCGTGTTTGAATTTGATCATTACGCGGGAGGCACCAAAGAAGTGGCACAAGCGGTGGCAGACGCAACGGCGAACGGCGCTTTTTCGCTCATTGGCGGAGGCGACAGTGTTGCAGCGGTGAATAAATTTGGCTTTACAGACAAGGTAAGCTACATCAGCACAGGCGGCGGAGCAATGCTAGAGTTTCTAGAGGGTAAAACGCTTCCTGGAGTAGCGGCGCTGCGTTAAGCGGGAATTAAACTTTCTCCTATGCTAACCAGATCGAGTAAGAACGGATAACACATAGAATCGGTCACCCAGAGCGGGTGACTAAAACCAATGCCTAATTGGACCTTCGTGTAGGAAAATGTTATGAGGGTTAGCCAAAAACAGGCCTTAATTAACCCAAATACAGCCCCAAGCACGCGGTTAATGCCACCAAGGAAAATAGAACGCAGTATTTTATCCAGAAGCTTGCCAACCAGCATAACGATCAGGTAAAAACCAAGGAAAACGAGCACGTAAGAAGCCAATTGGACGTACTTTTCTGCAACGAAACTAGAGATGTGCGGCTGAATTTGCGCATGAAACAGAAAAGACACGGCCACACCGCCTATTACAGCGACGATTCCGGCAATTTCTTTTACAAAGCCCTTCCATATACCTTTGGCGAGAAGAAAGGCGCAGAAAACGACAACAACAAGGTCTAGTCCAACCATAATAGCGGCAAATTAATGAGAAGCGAAGAATTAAAGCAAGATTGGGAGCGATTAGTAAAGAAACTTACGAAACAGTTCCCTGGAGATGGCGATTTAGATTTAGACGGAGTTTTACTTCTTGTAGGTACGCAAGAGCTTCAAATGGGATACATTAAAATGAAAAAGGACGTAAAGATTAACGTGCTTCATATTGCAATATGCACCATTTTAGAGCCCTTTGGTTATTATGAATTTGAGAAACGCGACGATGAAGGCTGGCCACACTTTAAGGCGCTTAAGCCGCTGCCAAACTTAAAGGCAGGCGAACAAACCATATTAATGAAGGAGGCTGTTGTTCAGTATTTTAAGACAAACGGATATTTATAAAAAAAGCGGGCTAAAAGCCCGCTTTTTTCTTATCGTAATAATCGCGCTTAACAACCTGGATCGCTAGGATCGTAAGGAAGTAAGACGATTTCTGTTTCTACTGTTTTATTAGGCTCTAGTTTAATAAAGCCACAACCAATATGTGTGAAGGGGTTTTCACCACGTGTTCCCAACACTTTGAACACAGCTTCGTAGTCGTATTCAAATTCAACAATACCATCAAGTCCAGTAACGCCAATAAAGTAGGCTTCTTCCCGGTATCCAGGAACATCAACAGACGCTTCTACGGTTACGTTTTGAATAGCAACACCACTAGGATTGGTTACCTTAATTCTAAAAGGATAAGTAGGGTTTTCTATCTGACATCCCGTAAGGAGCAGCGCTGAAAAAGCAAAAAGAGCGATAATACGTTTCATTATTCTACACAGCCGTTTGGTTCGCCGATGGGGTAAATTACAACATTTACTTCAACTGTCTCTCCTTTTACGAGCCTAACGTAGTTGCAGCCTTCGTAAATCATCTTCCACGCCTTAAGGTCATAGTATGCTTCGAAGCCAGAGCGGAAGACTAATTCTCCACTAGGGTCGGTAAAGTTGTACCACTCTGTGGCTCCAGCAACAGGGGCAAACATTTTAACAGCAGCGTTTTGAATAGGCACGCCATTTTCATTGACTACCTTGACTTTTACGAAGTATTCGTCTACCACCTCTTCTTGACAAGAGGAGAGAACAAATCCAATGAGTACTAAAAGAATAAATCGTTTCATGCGGGGAATTCAGTAATTTCGCCAAATCTACAACAAAGCTAACGTATTAGAACAGCCAATTATGCTGGAAAGAGTTGAAAATTTAAAAAGTCAGGTTGAAGCTACCTCCCTCACTAACAAGGAAGAAGCCGAAATTTTCCGTTTACAGTACCTCAGTAAAAAAGGTGCTATTCAGGAACTTTTTAAAGTATTCAGAGAGGTCCCTGCAGAACAGAAAAGAGACTTTGGCGCGGCGCTAAATACGTTGAAAGATCTTGCGGAGTCGAAGTATAACGCGGCTTTAGAAGAATTGGAGTCTTCAACCGCATTGGGCCAGAACGGAGACTTGACGCGCCCGGGAAACCCACAAGAATTTGGTGCAATACACCCAATCAACGCCATTAAAGACGAGATTGTAGACATCTTTAAACGCATTGGATTTAACGTTAGCGAAGGCCCCGAAGTAGAGGACGATTGGCACAATTTTACAGCCTTGAATTTTCCAGAGGAACACCCTGCACGCGACATGCAGGATACTTTTTTCGTTCAACGCAACCCCGACTGGGCACTGCGAACCCACACCTCTAGCGTTCAGGTGCGGGCAATGGAAAACAATCAGCCGCCGATCCGCACCATTAGCCCTGGCCGTGTATTTAGAAACGAGGCAATTAGCGCGCGCAGTCATTGTATCTTCCATCAGATAGAGGGATTATACATTGATAAAGATGTAAGCTTTGCCGATTTAAAGCAGGTGTTGTTGTATTTCGCCCAAGAGTTCTTCGGCAAAGCTAAAATACGCATGAGACCATCATACTTTCCCTTTACAGAGCCAAGCGCTGAGGTAGATGTTTATTGGGGGTTAGAAAATGAAATAGACCATAAAATCACGAAAGGCACAGGATGGCTTGAGGTAATGGGCTGTGGCATGGTCGACCCTAATGTTTTAAAAGCAAGCGGAATAGACCCTGACATCTATACAGGGTACGCTTTTGGAATGGGCATTGAAAGAATAGCAATGAACCGCTATCAAATTCCAGACATTCGACTATTCACAGAAAACGACAAGCGTTTTTTAGAGCAATTTAAAACAGGCCTCTAATTAATCATTCCCCTTGTAAAGACGGTCTATTGCTGCGGCTAATTCGTGGTCTTTAGCCGTTACCACATGCCCTGCGTCGTGGGTGTTCACAGTCAAATTAACGCGACAATAATCAATTGAAATATTTGGATGATGGTGTTGCTCTTCAGAAACCCGGGCAACCGCATTAACGAAATCGACTGCGGTTAAAAAGCTTTGAAACACGAACGTTCGCCGCAATGTGTGCTCGTGTGTTTCCCACAAATGTTTTGGTTGTTCCATAGCACGTTGAAAAAAAGAAAAGGCCAGTCGTCCCGGCCTTTTCTTGTTTATTGGGCCTGTTGACGCTTAGTCAATGGCCGATATTTTTAACATATTGGTAAATCCGCGCTCTTCAATAGGCATTGACGCTATATTCACAATAAGGTCACCTTCTTTAACGGTACCACTTTCTTTTAGGATAGCCTTAATGTCCTTAAAGCTTTTATCTGTACTCTCCATTTTATCGTAGAAGAACGCTTCAACCCCCCAAACCAGTGACATTTGGTTCATGATTTGACGGTTCGCGGTGAATACAATGATTTTTGTTTTCGGGCGGTGTCCAGCAATTTTAAGCGCGGTATAGCCACTAAAGGTCATGGTTAAGATGGCTGCCGCATCTATTTGATCAGCAATTTTTGCTGCGTTATAACAGATGGTTTTAGTTATGTAGCGCTCGTTTTTAACGGAAGGTTCGTTTTCAACGTTAGGCCTAACATCAAACGTAGATTCCACGTGCGAAACAATGTTTGCCATTGTTTGAACCACTTTCGCAGGGAATTTACCTACGGACGTTTCACCGGAAAGCATCACAGCATCTGCACCGTCACAAACGGAATTTGCAACGTCGTTAACCTCTGCGCGAGTTGGGCTTTGGCTGTCGATCATGCTCTCCATCATCTGTGTGGCGATAATACATGGCTTTGCCTTTAAGTGGCATTTAGCTACGATCATCTTTTGTACCATTGGCACGGAAGAATAGGGTATTTCAACGCCTAGATCACCACGGGCAACCATTATTGCGTCAGTGGCGTCAATGATGTTGTCTATGTCTACAACCGCTTCAGGCTTTTCAATTTTTGAAACAATTTTTGCGAACGAACCAAAGTCGTTAATGACTTTTCGCAGTTCCTGCACATCAGCTGCGTCCCGAACGAAGCTCAACCCAATCCATTCAACACCTTCTTCCATTGCAACAACAACGTCTTCTAGATCTTTTTTGGTCAAACAAGGCAAACTTACCTTCGTATTAGGAAGGTTGACGCCTTTCTTGCTTTTTAACGGTCCGCCCTGAATTACCTTGGTGACAACAGTGTCTTTTTTATTGGTTTCAAGAACCTCACACATCAATTTTCCGTCATCAAGCAAAATGCGTTCTCCAGCATTAACGTCTTGAGGGAATTGCTGGTAGTTCATGTACACCAATTTTGCCGTACCGCGGACCTTATTTGTCGTGAACGTCAAGACATCGCCCTCGTTGATAATTGCGCCATCTTCTACATCACCAATACGGAGCTTAGGCCCCTGTAGATCAGCGAGAACAGCTGTTTTACAATTAAACTCTTCGTTCAGCTCCTTCACCAAACGAATAGTGCGGCGGTGCGTTTCATAATCCCCGTGTGAAAAGTTAACGCGGAAGACATTAACCCCCGCATTAATCATGTCTTTCATGACCTCTTTATGCCAAGAGGCGGGTCCCATTGTGGCGACTATTTTAGTGTTATTAGAGGTTCCTAATTTCATACAGTAAATGTGTTTCTCGTTGTGTTAGTTGTGTGTGTGCCTCAAAATATTGGGCCGTTGTGATTCTTTCGTTTCGTTTCAAAACAGTTTCTAAATCGAACGCAAAGTCCGCATTTTCCACCATTAAAACATAGTCCCAGTGTTTTACAGAAGGCAAAAGATGCTTTTCCGGAACACTATCAAATAAGCTAGGAGCTTCTACCGTTTCTAGCTGAGCACCTGAGCTTAAGTTGGCAACCATGCAAAGGGACTCGCCAAAAGGGTCGGATCCGTCAAATACGTTGTATTCCCATACAACGTCATTCTCCCATTCGTCTTCAGGATCTGGCCTACAAACCAAACGCATGCCGTATTGAACGTTGAGCCAGTAAGCCAACTCATAGTCCTTTAGCGGCGAACGAACGCCTACGGCACTGAAGTTCATCTTCAGCTTAGAAAGCGCGTCTATATGTTTTACTCTAGCCATTCAGCAACTCTGGGTTTTGATTGTAAAAGATTTTAGAAGCGGCCTCCTCTCCTTTTTTCTTCGAGCCACCTTCAGCCTTTGCTACGAGCTCGTCCCCCACAAACAAGCCCATGGTGAAGGTGCTGTTGTGCTGCTCACCGATACGCGACAACTCCTCAAAGCGAAAACTGAGCTTTTTAGACTGGAAGTATTCAATAACCTCACTTTTATAGTTGTGCGTGGTCAATAATAGATCTGAGTTTTCGATAAAAGGCAAAACAATGGTTTGCATTACGAAGAACTGCGTCTTTTTTATTCCCAGATCGATATACACCGCACCCACTAAAGCTTCAAGGGCATCTCCATAGATACTCTCCCCGTGGTTTCCTTTTAAATTTGCGACTAACAAATTTGGGAGTCCCAACTCATCAGCAACGCGGTTTAAATTGTTTCGGGAAACCAATTTACTCCGGAGTTTGGTTAAAAACCCTTCGTCCTCGGTTGGAAAACGGTAAAACAACGCTTCTGCAACGACTAAATCAATCACAGCATCGCCTAGATACTCTAGTCGCTCATTGTTACGCTCGCCTTTCTTTTTACGAAAAGGATAGGCGCTTGAATGACGGAGGGCCAATTTATACAAAGAAATATCCTTGGGCCAATACCCAATGATTCCCTTGATTTCATTTTTGAACCGGGAAGGCTTAAAAGAAAGAAATACCTGGGAAAGTCTACTCATTTATTCAGCTTTCTTAAAGAGGACAGAGGCGTTGTGACCCCCGAAACCGAAGGTGTTGCTCAACGCTGCTCTAACCTCTCTCTCCTGAGCCGAATGGAAAGTAAAGTTAAGTTTAGGATCAAGGTTTTCATCGTCGGTGAAGTGGTTGATGGTCGGTGGGACCATCCCGGTATAGATTGCCATAATAGAAGCCATGGCCTCAACAGCACCGGCGGCACCCAAGAGGTGACCCGTCATACTCTTCGTAGATGAAATATTCAAGTTGTAAGCGTGTTCTCCAAAGACCTTCTGAATAGCCTTTGTTTCAGCAATATCACCGAGCGGTGTGGATGTACCGTGAACATTTACGTAATCAATATCTTCTGGCTTTAGACCCGCATCCTCAATGGCATTCGCCATCACATTGCGTGCGCCCAGTCCTTCTGGATGTGGCGCAGTAAGGTGGTGTGCATCAGCACTTAGGCCACCGCCAACCATCTCAGCATAAATTTTAGCACCGCGCGCTTTTGCGTGTTCATATTCTTCTAAAATGATGCCTGCACCACCTTCACCCATAACAAAGCCGTCGCGGTCTGCATCAAAAGGTCTAGATGCGGTCATTGGGTCATCATTTCTCGTGGATAGCGCATTCATCGCGTTGAATCCACCCATACCCACCGGGTTAATAGCGGCTTCTGAGCCGCCGCTCACAATAACATCAGCTTTACCTAAGCGGATAAGGTTGAACGCGTCAATAAGGGCATTTGTAGAAGATGCGCAAGCGCTAACTGTCGTGTAGTTGGGTCCGCGTAAACCGTGTTTCATTGAAATGCGACCAGGCGTAATGTCTGAAATCATCATCGGAATAAGAAACGGATTAAAACGGGGAGTGAGGTCGTTATCAACGAAGCCTTTGACTTGTTCAAAGAAGGTGTCGATACCGCCGATACCAGAACCCCAAATAACACCTATGCGGTCAGGGTTTTCTTTTTCAAAATCCAACCCGGAATCAGCAATAGCCTCGTCGGCTACTACCATTCCGAATTGTGTAAATCGATCCATACGACGAGCTTCCTTGCGGTCGAGCAAGTCGTTGGGAGAAAAGTCTTTGACCTCACACGCGAAGTGTGTTTTGAACAATGAGGCATCAAATCTCGTGATGGGTCCGGCACCGGATTTTCCAGCAAGGAGATTCGTCCAAGTTTCTTCGGCTGTGTTGCCCACGGGTGTGAGCGCACCAAGCCCTGTTACTACTACGCGTTTCAGGCTCATAAAAAAAGACTTTTGCTTATGCTAAAGCTTCCTCGATGTAAGAGATAGCTTGACCTACTGTACCAATGTTTTCAGCTTGATCGTCAGGGATCTGGATATCAAATTCTTTTTCGAATTCCATGATCAACTCAACGGTGTCCAGCGAATCCGCACCTAAGTCGTTAGTGAAGCTAGCATCCACATTAACTTCGTTTTCGTCAACACCTAATTTGTCAACGATGATAGCTGTTACTTTTCCTGCAATTTCAGACATGATTAGAATAGTTTAATAATCGCCACAAAGAAAATAAAACTTTAGTTATCCCCCACAGCGGATATCTAGGCTTAAATTTGCTCTTCCAAGGTACAAAAATCATGTTAAAAATTGCCGTACTCGCCTCTGGATCAGGAAGTAATGCAGAATCTTTAGTGCGTTATTTTAGGGATTCAGACGTCGCGAGTGTAAAATTAATAGTTACGAACAACCCCAAAGCGGGCGTAATTGAGCGTGCAAAACGATTAAATGTTGACACTCATGTCTTTTCACCAAAAACCGGAAGCCAAGAAGTATTGACTATTTTAAACGACCATTGACGTTGTTGTTTTAGCGGGCTATCTACAAATGATTCCAAAAGAATGGACCCAAGCGTTTCAAGGACGTATGCTTAATATTCACCCCAGTCTATTGCCGCGCTTCGGCGGTAAAGGTATGTATGGTAAACACGTACACAAGGCGGTGAGTGAGTCGGGCATTAACGAAACAGGAATCACGATACACTTGGTGAATGAAGCATACGATGAGGGAGCCGTTGTTGCTCAATACAAGGTCGACATAGAGCCAGGGGCCGCCCCAGAAATCATAGAAGAAAGTGTCCGTGAGCTTGAATTAGAATATTATGGTCCTACAATTGAACGTTGGATCGAACAAATAGCATTAGGCAATTGAAAGTAACCATATACACAGATGGAGCGGCAAGCGGCAACCCGGGACCAGGAGGCTATGGCGTTGTTTTGGAGAGCAGCGCGGGTCATCAGAAAGAACTCAGCGGCGGTTTCCGGCTGACCACCAACAACAGAATGGAATTACTTGCAGTAATTCAGGGTTTACGTGCCTTGAAAAGCGATAAAGTTGAAGTAGTTGTGGTAAGCGACAGCAAATACGTTGTAGACGCTATAAATAAAGGTTGGCTTTTTTCTTGGGTCAAAAAAGGCTTCAAAGACAAAAAAAACCCGGATTTGTGGCGTCAAATACTGCCACTGCTTAAAAAATACAACCCTACGTTTCAATGGGTAAAAGGCCACAACAACCATCCCCAAAATGAACGTTGTGACGCATTAGCTGTGGTAGAAAGTAAAAAGAAGGGTTTACCTGTGGACGCGGGGTACGAACAGTCGCTTTAAAGCTTTATGTATTCCTCTGGATTTATAGCGCTTCCTTCGTACCAGAGCTCAAAGTGAAGGTGCGGACCCGTAGAGTTTTCTCCGCTGTTTCCTATAATTGCAATGGCTTCACCACTTCGAATGAAATCACCCACCTCTTTGAGCAAGGCGCTGTTGTGTTTATAGGCGCTTACAAGATTATTTTCATGCTGAACGATGATGATGTGTCCGTTTTCGCTCGTCCAATCAGCAAAGACTATTGTTCCGTCGTAGCAAGATTTTATTGGGGAGTTTTTGGTGGACGCAATATCTACAGCAAAATGACCCGTGGTGCGGTCAAAAGAAGAAGTAACCACACCTTCTACAGGAGCCACAAGCTGAGGGATGTCTAGCTCCGCAGCGCGCTGCTCTAGGCTAAAGACGGTTTCATCCTCCACCCAGTCCCGAAACACACTATCTGTAGTACTCGGGTTTGAAAATACAATGTCAGTGCCAGCAGCGGTATCCTCCGAAAGCACGTCTTGTACCACAGAATCAATCACTTCACCACGTAAAATGCGTTGGACACCGCTGACGTAACGCTCGTTTTGACG
>JGI26079J46598_1000188_pt1 | contig 24900 bp, 23 predicted proteins | sample SaaInl59LU_5_DNA_FD_46598 | JGI IMG/M metagenome (IMG submission 46598) | reverse complement strand
TTATTGCTATTGGCTCGAATAAGAAAGTTAATGCCATAGACACCTCCACGATGGCTTTATTAAAAAAAAATATTCATATAATAGATAGTGATTTTAAAAAAAATGGATTTTATGCCTCGCAGTTTCTTGAAATACTTAGATCAAAATATAATTTATCTTCAATATTAAAATCAATGAAAAGCCTAGGCATTATCCAGGCCTATATAAAAGAATTTGATGAAGTTGTAGGGCAAATGCAATTTGATCTTTTCCATGTTTACACAGTGGATGAGCATACATTTAAAGTTGTTAGAAATATGAGGCAGATGCAAATCGAGTTTCATGAAGATTTTAAGCTTGAGCATGAATTACTTAAAAAGATTCCAAAGGTCGAAATTTTATATCTAGCAGGCTTATTTCATGATCTTGGCAAAGGTAAAGGCGGAGACCATTCAGAAATAGGCGCAAAAACTAGCTATAAGTTTGCCAAGAAAATTGGTCTATCTGTTGCAGACGCAGATCTGATTTCTTGGTTAGTTTTAAATCATTTACAAATGTCTTCCATTTCACAAAAAAAGGATATTTCTGATCCAAAAACAATAGAGTCATTTGCCGATATAGTATTAAATACAGAACGCTTAGACTATCTATATCTTCTAACAATTAATGATGTCAAGGCTACTAACCCCTCACTTTGGAATGGTTGGAAACATGGCCTACTAAGAGATCTTTTTTTGCTTACAAGGTCTAAGCTAAATAAGGAACCAATAAAAACATCAAAGGAAATTTCTAAAGATAGACAAAAAAATGTACTGAGTACTGTTGAAAATGATTTACAGAAAGATCTTTCAAGGTATTTCTCTCTCTTTGATGATTCGTATTTCAATAAAAATAATTCTAATAAATTGACCTGGCAAAGCCAACTAATCCTTCATAGTAACAATAGTGGTTTGGTGATTGGATGTAGAAAATGTTTTGGAAATTTATTAGAGGTTTTTATTAAGACTGAGAATTTTGATGGCTTGTTTTTAAAATTAATTAAAGTGCTAGAGCTTTCTGGGTTAGAAATTATTGATGCTTCTATTGCTACCAGTATTAATAAAGATATAGCTGCAAATACTTTCATAACTAAATTCGTACACCATGATAGAGCCCTCAATAACTCTGAAGTTAAGGAAGTCAAATCAAGGCTTATAAATAATTTTAATAACTTCTCTAAAAGAAAGGACACTGATTCAAAAAAATATAAAAAATCAGTTGCATTTAAAAAGAGTATGAATGTCTCAAATATTGAGGATAAAAACCAAAAGAAAAATCTTTTGACAATAGAGACTTCTGATGGGCCCGGTCTTTTAGCAAAAATTGCCAAGGTTCTTCACGATAATGGGACCTCAATATATTCTGCAAGAATAAATACTCTAGGTGATAGAGTTGAAGATACATTTGAAATAGAAGACGTTACCCTTTCTAGCGTTTCAAAAAAGAAAATTCAAAAAATTACTGATGACCTTGCTCAAATTGTATAAATTAAGGTCTTACCAAACTATAATAATAAAATGAAAATTAATGCAGTTGGGTACGCAACCATATCCAAATCTGGTGATATCTTAGATGTATATTATCCTGAGATAGATTTCAATGGGCTTAAAACTGATATCAAAAACTCAAAAAACTTTAGTTCCTCCAAGAAACTTATTGAATTGAACTGGAATCAAGATGATCTAGATGCCCCTGTTAAAGATGTTACTTCTGCATATTTAAAACTTCATCTAATTTCATATAAATTTGTTAAGCCCAATTCTATTAATTTAGATGGCTTATTTTCCGCTCTTCCAAATGTTGCCTGGACAAACCAAGGCCCAATAAGTACAGAGGAAATTGATGAAAGACTGCTTGATTCTAAACTAAATGATTCAAATTTGTATGTTAGATCTTTAGATAAATTTCCCTCTCTAACAGATTATATTATTCCAAAAAATGTCAGAATTGCAGATGCTTCAAGAGTTCGATTGGGCGCCTATTTAGGGTCTGGGACAACTGTAATGCATGAGGGTTTTGTTAATTTTAATGCAGGTACCATGGGTACAGCAATGATTGAAGGTAGAATTTCAGCAGGTGTAGTAGTTGGTAAGAATTCTGATTTAGGTGGCGGGTGCAGCACTATGGGAACTTTATCTGGTGGGAATGATATCAAGATATCTGTGGGTGAAAATTGCTTACTAGGAGCTAACTCCGGTTTGGGAATTCCGTTGGGTGATAACTGTACAGTTGAAGCGGGTTTATATGTTACAGCTGGAACAAAAATAGAACGGTTTGATGAGCAAGGTATATCTTTGGGTATTTGTAAGGGGTCTGACCTTGCTGGATGTTCTAATGTTGTATTTATTAGACATTCTCTAGATGGTAAAGTTATGGCTAAATTTAATAATTCTTCAATAGAGCTAAATTCGGAGTTGCATTCTAATGATTGAGTTTCTTCAAAAATTAATTCAAATTGAGTCACTTTCTCCAAGAGATGAAGGGTGTTTTGATTTAATCGAAGATCGATTACAAAAGCTTAACTTTGATTGCAAAAGAATTAATTATCTGAATGTCGAGAATCTTTATGCAACATTTGGTACAAAAGGAAAGTTGTTTTGTTTTCTTGGGCATACTGATGTGGTTCCAACTGGTCCAATAGAGAACTGGAGTCATCCACCCTTCTCTGGTCACATTGAAGGAGATCTTATGTATGGCAGGGGAACTGCTGACATGAAAGGATCTATAGCAGCATTTCTTGATTCATTGGATGAGTTTTTTCTATCTAGTCCTGATCTCAATTTTAGAATTGCAGTCTTACTTACATCAAATGAAGAAGGAGATTCTTCAGATGGATTCATAGATAAAATTGTTAATGACATGATTGATGCTGATGAGAAAATTGATTTATGTCTTGTTGGAGAGCCTACCTCTTACCTAAAAATTGGTGATAGTGTAAGGATAGGCAGAAGAGGTTCTTTGGGTGGCTCATTAAAAGTTCTTGGCAAACAAGGCCATATTGCATATCCAGAAAATGTAAATAATCCAATTTTTTCTGCAAGTGATGCAATAGTTGAGCTTAAAAATACAGTCTGGGATAATGGAAATGCAATTTTTCAACCTACAAGTTTTCAAATATCCAATATTCATTCTGGAACTGGAGCAAAAAATGTTGTTCCTGGAGAGTTGGAAATGTTTTTTAATTTCAGATATTCGACTGAGTCTTCTCAAGAAACATTAATTGATGAGTTCGAGGCTATTCTTAAAAAATTAAATATTGAATACGAGATCGATTGGAAATTAAGCGGCCTTCCCTATTTGACTGAAAAAGATAATCTTAAGGATGTTGTAGTTCAATCAGTTGAAAAAATTACTGGATATAGTCCTGATTTAAATGCAAAGGGCGGAACATCTGACGGAAGATTTATTGCAAAAATGGGTACAGAAATTGTTGAGCTTGGCCCGTTAAATGAAACCATTCATCAAATAGACGAACATATTAAAATATCTGAGCTATGGACCTTAAAAAATATCTATACAGATATTTTAAAAGGTCTTAATAAGAAGTTAGCCTAGTTTATTCCGTGCATTCCTTTCTTTAAAAAAGGAGAGCAAATAGCTAATAATAGGCCAACGGCAACTGCTATAAGCCCTACATTCGTATATACATCTACAAATGCTGATTTCTGAGCTAATGTAAAAATATTCTCTCCACCGGCCATGCCTTCACTTGCAGTAGCTCTAGCTATTAAACCTGCAACAAAATTTCCTGCTGCGGATGCAAAAAACCACATACCCATCATCATTCCAACAATCCTCTTTGGTGATAACTTAGTTACAGAAGAGAGGCCTACAGGAGACAAGCAAAGCTCACCAATTGTATGAAGTAGGTATATAAGCATTATCCAAAATACTCCAGTTTGAACTCCAGTAGAACTTTTCATTCCAAAGACGAGAACAAGGAATCCAATTCCAACAAACATAATTCCAATTGCAAATTTGAGTGGTGTTGAAGGTTCTATATTTCTTTTAGCAAGTGCTAGCCACATAAAAGCAAATAGAGGAGCTAGAGTAAATATGAAAAATGCATTTAAAGATTGAAACATCGAAGCTGGAACTTCCCAACCCAAAATTGTTCTATCTACTCCCCTGTCAGTAAGAATATTTAAAGATGATCCTGCTTGTTCAAAAAGGGCCCAAAAAATTAATGAAAACAATATTAAAATTCCAACCACAATCATCCTATCTCTTTCTTCTGGAGAGCATTTTGACAGTGAGTAAAATAGCCAAAAAGCAATACAAACTGCGCCAAAACCTCCAAGAAGATTTCCAACTATTTCCTGATTCTGTATAAGCATATAAGATGCAAAAACCATAAATATTCCACTAATGTATGCCCAATTCTCATATGTAATATTAAACTTCTTATCCATGTAAAAGTCTGATGTTGGTTCTGCATGTCCATCTAAGTATTTTTGACCCCATAGGAAGATCATTAATCCAATTAGCATTCCTATTCCAGCCGCACCAAACCCATATGACCAGCCATAAGTTTCACCTAAGTAGCCACAAAGCAAAGAAGCAGAGAAGGCTCCAATATTTATACCCATGTAAAAAATTGTGAATCCAGGATCCCTTCTAGGATCTCCCTCTTCGTAAAGAGCACCAACCATTGTTGATATATTGGGTTTAAGGAACCCTACTCCAGAAATTATAAGAGCTAATGATAGATAGAAGACTTGAACATTACTCTCAAAAGCCATTCCTGTATGACCTAAAACNAGAAGTACTGCACCAAATGTAACTGCCTTTCTTGAGCCAAGTATCCTATCTGCGAGCATTCCTCCAAAAACAGGCATTATATAAACTAGAGATGTATAGGCACCATAAATTACATAACTTTGAGCATCAGAAAACTCCCAGTGCTTTGTAAGATAAAGTATTAATAATGCTCTCATTCCATAGTAAGAAAATCTTTCCCACATCTCGGTAGCAAAGCATACAAAAAGACCCTTTGGATGGCCTAAAAATTCTGATGATTCTGTAATTGAAGTATTCATAATGATTTATTCTTTTAATAGTTTTAAGTACTATAACAAAATGAAATTAAAATCACACAAAGTCTCTCCTGTAAAAAGAATTGCAGCAACTATCTATGATTTATTCTTACTTTTAGGTGTTTGGTTTTTGGTTGGATCAATAGCTTTATGGGCTAATAATGGAGATGTGCTGAATCCATGGCTTGGCTTAACCTTAGTCTTTATTAGCACTTGGTCTTTTTATGCTTACTTTTGGACCCATGGAAATAAAACTTTAGGCATGGCAGTTTGGAAGATAGAAATTTATAGTGAGGATGGCAATAAACTAACTATTAAACAAGTAACTATTAGATTTATNGTGAATCTTCTAATCGTTTTTTTTGNAGGNCTACCCTTATTACAAATTTATTTTTCAAAAAATGGAANGTCTATCAGCGACCATTTATCCAGAACCAATTTAAGATACATTTAAATTTTTTTATAAGAATAAATACTAATTAATATTAAAGTACATGCAGGCATAACAACCCCAATTAGGATTGGTAGATTGTATGAGATGAAAATACTTACCGAAAGATCTTGAGAAATTCTATATAAGAACCCACCAACGACAGCTAAAACAATTCTTGATCCAGGAGAAGAATCTCTTAATGAGCCAAAGATAAAAGCCCCAAAAAATATTAATATTGCCCATACTGAAAATGGGTAAAATAATTTTTTATAGTAAGCTTTATCTAGATGAGCTTTGAATAAAATATCATCNTCGAGATTGCTGTGCCAATGCATCAAATATGATCTATAACTAATAATTTGAGTAATTGTTAAGTTATCAATATCTGAAAATGGAATGCTTGCAACCAAAGGAAATGAGAATTTTTCAAGATTACTTATTGTGTCTTGAGAGGAAGCACTTTCAATTAGTACATTTTCATCAAACACAATTGTGCCATCTTTAATTTTTGCTGACTGTGCTGATTTAAAATATTTAACTTTCATTGAATCAAGATCAATTCTTATAAGCCTTGGGTTAAAAATAGTATCTTTAACAATATTTGTGTAACTCAAAAATGAGTTATCTTGCATTATCCATTGAAAATTTGCTTCCGTCTTTTTTGATTGATCTGCATGCAAAACTTTCTCGATTTTAGAATTCATATGCAACTCTTTAAAAATAACCTCATCCAAAATTAAAACTGAAAGGACTAAAACCATAGAGCCTATTGAACTTATTAAAATTATTTTTATTGGAGATTTCCCATTAGATCTAAGTACATTGAGGTTTCCCTCTTGATGAGAAATCCCAAGCGCGATCATAAAACCAAGAAGAGATGCACCTTCAAGGAACTCAATTGATCTATGGGGCATGGAAGTAATTGAATATTTAAGTATTAAAAAGAAGGTGTAATTATCTGTTAGGCCTTCTAACTCAGAGATGATATTGAATACCATATCAAGCAATGCAAAAATAATGAAAATAAATGATGAAATAACTAAAGATCTTTTTATAAGGTACTTATTGAATATCTTCATTATGAAATAATCCAAAAAAGAATAAGTATTAAGACCAATACAACGAAATATTTAAAATATTCGTGTTCTCTAAAGAGTAATATTTTTGTATTTGCAACCTGAAGGCTATTCTTAAAAAGATATAAGGCTACTAGNAAGCCAAAAATTAAATGCACCCACCATAAGCCAATTCCCGAGTCTGGATTAGAAGCAAGTGATTCTCTTCCAAGAATTAACAGACTTAAATATGAAGTATAAATAAGCATTCCTGGAAGAATTACTGAGAACCTTCCCTGTCTAGGCTTTACTGCCCCCATGAAAACACCTAAAAATAATAAAATAATTAGAGTAGATGGAATAGAAAGATTCCAATGAAGATTAGCTCTTGCAGATAAATCAGAATAATCAAAAATTTTTGACATATTAAGCCCATCTACTCTGCTCATATCTCTCTCAATAGGAGAAGTAAGGCTTTTGAATGAAGAAGTTACTTGCTTTTGATTTGAAAAAATTCCTTTATATAAAATTCCATTTTTAAAATCTAGGTTTAATTGGCTTTTATTTTTAGAAATTTGGAGTTGGTCAGCAACCACAAAACTAGAGCCATTTTTATCAGATATAAGTAGTTTTATTTCTGATAACACATCCTTATTAATATCTTTTGCATAGATGAAAGCCCTACCGCCCTCTAAAACATATAATTTTTCAGGTTTCATTGATTCGATTTGCTCTTCAAAAGAATCTATAGATATTAATTCTTGAGACAATGCTTTTGTATATGGAGCTATATAAAGACTCAACATTAAAGTTATAGAAAAATATATAAATGCTTGAGGAGCTAGGAATTTAACCAAGTCAAGTTGTGAAAGGCCCACAGATATGTATCCATATATTTCTCGCTCTGCATAGAGTCTGCTAATACTGATTAATATTCCTAGAAAAAAAGATAAGGGTATTAGTAGAGTAATAAAGTCAGGAAATCTTAAAAAAATAACACTAAAAATGATGCTTGGATCCATTAAACCCTCAGCAGCTTTTTCAAAATAACCAACAAACCTCGATCCTACAACAAGAAGGAAAAGGATCATAAGAATACTGCTAGAAGTTTTTAGTACTTCCATATTCAAACTTTTTGAAAGAATATTTTTTTTATACATGCCTTGAGAACTATGATGCATTACAATAAATATCTTATCACTAGAAAACTATAAATAGGAGAGCTTACATGGCATATAAAGTTTTAAATAACATTGGATTAATAGACACATCAACAAATGCATTAACATCATTAAAAACAGGTTTACTTGTTATTGTAGTTAACAAAGATACAAATAAAGACTCTGCATTTAAAGATCTAAACAAAGTTTCAAAAAGTTATATATCTAAGACAATTACCTCGCACTTAAAAGATTCTGGAAGCAGTATTCTTTTACCAAAAATTGATGGAATAGAAGCAGAAAATATAATGCTAGTAAAGGGACTTGATGCCAATGCGCCTATGCATAAATGGATAAGCTCATATCAAGCTATTGCAAAGAAAGCTAACAGCATTAATGCAAAAGACCTTTCGATCATGAGTGGAGCAATATCTCCATCAGGAAAAGATGAGTTATGGCTAATTGAGATGATTGCTAAAACTGTAGAGTCTAATGTTTATATTTTCTCAGAAACAAAAAACAAAACTGCAAAGAAGCCAAGTGTTAAAAAACTTACTATCGTTACAACTGGGCTTAAAGGAGCCGATCTAACAAAAGCAAAGGCAGCTGCAAAAAAAGGTTATGCAATTGGTGAAGGTGTGAATACAGCTAAATATTTAGGAGACCTCCCTGCCAATCACTGCACACCAAGAATTATCGAGAGAAAAGTTAAAGCAATGACAAAGGACTTTCCTAAGCTTAAAGTTAAATCATTTAATGAAAAAGATCTTGAAAAAATGGGCATGGGTTCTTTTTTAAGTGTTTCAAGAGGAAGTGCAGAGCCTGCCAGAATGATGGTAATAGAATATAAGGGTGGCAAACCTTCTGAGAAGCCTGTAGCCCTTGTAGGTAAAGGTGTGACATTCGATACAGGTGGTGTTTCTATTAAGCCAAGTCCTGCTATGGATGAAATGAAATGGGATATGTGCGGGGCTGCAACAGTTTTTGGTGTAATGTCTACCTTAGCTAGAGTGAATGCAAATGTTAATGTGGTCGGTGTCATGGCATGTGCTGAAAATATGTGCTCATCAACAGCAACCAAACCTGGAGATGTTGTGACATCAATGTCTGGTCAAACTATTGAAATCCTTAATACAGATGCTGAAGGCAGGTTAATCCTTGCTGATGCTTTGACTTATGTAGGCAAATATAAACCTTCTCATGTTATTGATATGGCAACCCTTACTGGGGCTGTAGTAGTTGCTCTAGGAAGACATGCTAGTGGTGTCATGGCAAATGATCAGCATCTTGCTGACATGATTATAGATGCTGGAGAAGAATCTGGTGACAGAGCATGGCAACTTCCTTTATGGGATGAGCATCAATCATGCACTAAAACAAGATATGCTGATTTAGCTAATATTGGCGGAGGCAGAGAAGCAGGCACAATTCATGCTGCAGCTTTTTTATCTAAGTTTACTAATGATTACAAATGGGCTCACATAGATATTGCTGCAACTGCATCGCATAGCTCGCCTATAAAAGCTGGAACTGGAAGACCTGTTCCATTATTGAGTGAACTACTTCTAAGCAAAAAATTAAAATAAAGCCATTCCAAAAATATGGATAAACAGTACTTCCCTACAGATATAGAAGAAAAGTGGGTAAAAATTTGGTCTGAGAGAAAGGTAGCTAATACAGAATCTAGCGAGTCTTTCTCTCAAGTCATTCCTCCTCCAAATGTTACTGGCACCCTGCATATGGGACATAGTTTTCAGTACGCTATTATGGATTTCTATACAAGGTATAACCATATGGCAGGAAAAGATGCCTATTGGCAAGTAGGAAGTGATCATGCTGGAATTGCAACGCAGATGCTTGTTGAAAATAACCTAGCAAAGAAAGAGATTACAAGAAAAGATCTTGGTAGGGAAAAATTTCTTGAAGAAGTTTGGGATTGGAAAAATTACTCAGAAGAAAAAATAACCTCACAAATTAAAAGACTAGGAAGTACTGTAGATTGGGATAAATATCGCTTTACACTCGATGATGGTTTTAATGAAGCTGTTATTAAGGCATTTGTCGAACTGCATAGAAAAGGAAAAATTTATAGAGGATATAGGCTTGTTAATTGGGATCCATCTTTAAAAACAGCTGTTTCTGATTTAGAGGTAGTTAGGCAAGAAAAGGATGGCTTATTGTGGCATATCAAGTATCCGATTGAGGGAACTGATGACTTTATTACAGTTGCCACTACAAGACCTGAAACGATGTTTGGCGATATGGCAATCGCAGTTAACCCCGATGATGAAAGATACAAAGAGTTAATTGGTAAGAACATTGTTTTACCTTTTGTGGGAAGAAAGATTCCTATACTAGCTGATGATTATGTGGATATGGAATTTGGAACTGGTTGTTTAAAAATAACTCCTGGACATGACTTTAATGATTATGAAATTGGCAAAAAATATTCATTACATGAGGTAAATGGCCAAGTTGAAACTTCTGAAACTGACAGCGATTTTGAGCCTATAAATATATTCAATGATGATGCTTGGTCAAATGATAATGTGCCCGCACCTTTTAATAATCTTGACCGGTTTAAAGTAAGAAAACTTGTTATAGAAAAATTGAGTGAGTTATCTCTTCTAGAAAAAGAAGAAAAATATCATATCAGCGTCCCTCGCGGGGAGAGATCCAATGTTGTTATAGAGCCTAAATTAAGTCATCAATGGTACGTAAAAACATCTGAAATGGCAGCTAGGGCTAATGAGGCTGTAAATAACGGTGACATTAAATTTCATCCTCAAAACTGGGATAAGACATATTTTAACTGGATGGATAACATACAAGACTGGTGTATTAGTAGGCAGATATGGTGGGGTCATAGAATACCTGCTTGGTATGACAGTGAGGGTAATGTTTATGTTGGTCATAATGAAGAGGAAATCAGAACTCAATATGATTTAGATACTAGAGAGCTTAAACAAGATGATGACGTTCTCGATACATGGTTTTCATCAAGTTTATGGCCTTTTGCATCAATGGGATGGCCTCATGAAACTGATGACTTTAAAAAACACTTTCCAACCTCATTGCTTGTAACTGGTTTTGATATCATTTTTTTCTGGGTGGCCAGAATGATGATGATGAGTCTAGAATTTACAGATCAAATTCCATTTAAAGACGTATATGTGACTGGTTTAATTAGAGATGAGAATGGTCAGAAAATGTCAAAATCAAAAGGGAATGTGATTGATCCATTGGACCTTATTTATGGTATATCTCAAGATGCATTGGTAGAAAAAAGAACCTCTAATCTTATGCAAGAAAAAATTGCACAAAAAATTGAACGCAAAACAAGAAATCAATTCCCTAAAGGTATTGAATCATATGGAACGGATGCACTTAGGATGACGTTTTACTCTTTGGCAACACATACCAAGGACATTAGCTTTGAATTCGGGAGATTAAAGGGCTATAGAAACTTTTGCACAAAAATATGGAATGCTGCAAGATTTATTAACGGCTACCCGGCAGGTAATGAGATTTTTAATCCTAAAACTGATGCAGATCAATTAATAATGGATGAATTTCAAAAAACAAAAAATAAAATACAAAAAAATATTGAAGATTACAGGCTTGATTTTGCTATTAATGAAGTCTATGAGTTCTTCTGGAGTAAGTTCTGTGATGTATATATTGAAGAATGTAAGAAGTCTGGTAAAACTGATAACCTAAGACCTATGCTAAAAGAAATATTAGTAATGATGCACCCATTCGCTCCCTTTATAACTGAGGAAATACATTCATTACTATTTAAATCTCAAATTATTGAGTAGTTTCAATTTTTCAAAAGAAACATTTGTATGTGGTCGATATCATCTTCTAAATAAACATCGCCTCTAGCACTAAAGCCTAGCTCATTATAAAAACCTTCTAGCCTATGTTGAGCTGAAATAACAATTTCAATATTAGGATAATGCTGAGTTAGAAATGAGATACCCTCTTCTGTTAGATCTTGCCCTAGCTGCTCGCCTCTTCTTGAAATATCAACAACGATCCTGCCAAGAGAAGCTCCTTCATATTTAATCCCAGGAGGAAAAGCTCTTAAATAAGAAACAAGGCTATCATCATCATAGCCAAGCAAATGAAATGCATCTTGATCTAAAAAATCTGCATCTACATATGGGCAATCTTGCTCAACAATAAAAACCTTTTGTCTTAAATGAATCAATGCATATAATTCATCACTCGCTAGTTCGCAGAATTCTTTCCAAATATAGTTTATTTTTTTTAAATTTTTCAAATTTACATCAACTGTTGACTGTAAATAATTATATAATAATGACTCATCCAGTTGTGAGTTCTGTAAACTCTTTTAACTCAAATAAAAAAGGAAGAAATTATGTCAAATATTTATAACCAAGTTGTTAAAAAATCTGACATGACAGAAACCACTCTAGAAGAATTCAAAAATAAAGTTTTGTTAATTGTTAACGTGGCTAGTGCATGTGGGCTTACATATCAGTATGAAGGGCTTCAGAGTCTTCATAATAAATACAAAGAAAGTGGTTTGGAAATTCTTGGATTCCCTTGTAACCAGTTTGGAGCTCAAGAGCCTGGGACAAATGAGGAAATACAATTTTTTTGTACTGAGAAATATGATGTAAGTTTTAGCTTGTTTGATAAAATTGATGTCAATGGCGATCATGCCGCTCCAATTTATCAATTCTTAAAAAAAGACAATCCTGCCGAATCAGGGTCAAATGATATTGAATGGAATTTTACCAAATTCTTAATTAGCAAAGATGGTGAAACAATTATAAGATTTGGACCGAAAACTGAGCCTGAAGAAATAAAAAAAGATATAGAGGAGCTTCTAAATGTCTAAAAATATTTATGATCACGTTGTAAAAGATGCCAATATGAATGAAATATCAATTGGCTCGTTTAAAAACAAAGTTTTATTAGTAGTTAATGTAGCTAGCGAATGCGGCTTCACTTACCAATATGAAGGGCTTCAAAATTTGTATAGCAAATATGCTGAAGATGGATTAGAGATACTTGGATTCCCTTGTAACCAGTTTAAAGGTCAAGAGTCAGGAACAAATGAAGAAATACAATTTTTTTGTACTGAGAAATATGATGTTTCATTTAATGTTTTTAATAAGATTGATGTAAATGGCAAGGATGCTGATCCATTTTATAATTTTCTTAAAAATGAGCGACCAGGAATAATGGGAACAAAAAATATTAAGTGGAACTTCTCAAAATTCTTAGTTAATAAAAATGGAGAAGTTATAAAGCGTTATGGCCCTACAACTAAGCCAGAATCTATTGAATCAGATATCATTAAATTACTCTAATACTTAAAGCCCTAAAGACATCAACAGGGCATCTTCAGGAATATCGCCAGAATAATAGTTTTCTCTTATGGCATCTTTTTTAAATCCATATTTTTGATAAAACCCTATAGCCTTCTCATTGCTTGCGCGCACTTCAAGAAAAACTTGATTAATGCCCATCGCCTTGCACTGACTAATCATAGATTTTAGTAATAATGAGCCTATCCCTTTATATTGTTGAGTCTCTATAACTGCAATACTTAAAAGATGAGCCTCAGGTTTAATTGGAGAAAAAATTAGAAAGCCCAGCATCTTGTTATCTTCTTTGCAGACTAAGCCATGATGACCAACCTCGAAAGAAGATTTAAAATTATCAATTGACCATGGAGATGGGTTAGTTAAAACCTCAATCTCATATGCTTCTTCTAGATCATTAATATCTAGCAATGAGATTTTATACATTATTTAATAATATCTTTTTTAATATTTTCCCAAAGAGGCTTCTTGAGGCTAGGATTTCTTATTATCTCACCCAAGGTCTTTGATCTTATTATTGGTAAAGGCATTTGTATTTCTAAATTTTCTTTAGTAAAAGTAATGACGCCAGCTAATGTTTTCTTTGATGCAATCATTTCTTGCACATGGCTGCTTGAATCAAATTTTATAGCTTCAATCAATTCATTAGACTCATTAGGATTGATGGCGCCAACAATTGCTTTGAGAAGGACTGCCTCATCTTTAGGCAAATCATCAAAACCAATATCAAGTAATGTTAGAATATTTCCTTTTTGATAAATATGAATTTCTTTATCGTTGGTTTTTTCTTTATTAGAGCGCAAAGAATACCTTGTAACCCCAATCTCTTTTAAGATAAGGTTAGTTTTTATAGATGAAGTTATCATAGAAATAAAATATTAACATTTACTTAATGCAAAATGGATAATCTAGTAAACAAATATAAGCCTTTTGAACCGATTAAACTTGAAAACAGAAAGTGGCCTACAAAAGTTATAAATAAAGCGCCTTTATGGTGCTCGGTTGATCTTAGAGATGGCAATCAAGCTCTTATAGAACCTATGGGTGCTGAAAGAAAAGATAGAATGTTTTCTCTTCTCTGTGATCTTGGTTTTAAAGAAATAGAGGTTGGCTTCCCTTCTGCCTCTCAAACTGATTTTGATTTTGTAAGAGATCTTATAGAATCAAAAAAAATACCATCTGATGTTACTATCCAGGTTTTAACTCAATCAAGAGATGAACTCATTGATAGAACCTTTGAATCTTAAGGGGATTCCTCAAGCAATAGTTCATTTTTATAACTCGACATCTACTCTACAAAGGAAAGTTGTCTTCAAGCAAGATAAAGCTGGAATAAAAGATATCGCAATCAATGGAGCCAAAAAAATAAAAGACCTTGCATTGAAAAACCCCAACACGGACTGGCGGTTTGAGTACTCTCCAGAAAGCTTTACAGGTACTGAACTTGAATATGCGGCTGAGGTTTGTGATGCGGTTGTAGATATTCTAAAAGAAGTTTCTGATCACAAAATAATAATTAATTTACCAGCAACAGTTGAAATGTCCACGCCTAATATTTATGGCGATCAAATAGAGTGGATGAATGAGAATCTTAAAAATAGAAATGATATATGCCTAAGCCTCCATCCTCACAATGACAGAGGAACTGCTGTAGCAGCTTCTGAATTTGGATTAATGGCTGGTGCAGATAGAGTTGAGGGTACTCTTTTTGGTAATGGAGAGAGAACAGGAAATGTTGATATTGTTACATTGGCATTAAATATGTTCACGCAAGGGATAAACTCTAACCTAGATTTCTCAAATATAAATAAAGTTATGCGTGAAGTTGAATACTGTAATCAACTTCCTGTTCATCCTAGGCATCCTTATGCGGGTGATCTTGTTTTTACAGCCTTCTCAGGCTCCCATCAAGATGCTATCAAGAAAGGTTTTCAAGGAATGAGAGAATCTAACGATCCTAAATGGGAAGTTCCATACCTTCCAATTGACCCTGCTGACCTTGGAAGAAGCTATGAGGCTGTGGTTCGAATAAACTCGCAATCTGGTAAGGGTGGAGTAGCTTTTCTTCTTGAAAAAGATCATGGAGTATCTCTACCTAGAAGACTTCAAATAAGCATGAGCCAAAAAATACAAAGATTAGCTGATGAATCTGGAAAAGAAATAAACACTTCACAGATTTGGGAAATATTTGAAACTAACTTTTTAATACCAAAAGAAGGATTTTCTTACTTAAATCATAAATCCTCATCAGAAAATGGTATTCATCATTTAGATTTAAATCTAAACATAAATGGTAATGAAGTTACTATTAATGGCTCAGGAAATGGCCCTATTGACTCTTTAATGAACGGACTTACTAAGAAGATTGGTACTGAAATAAAAGTTTCTGATTATCACCAATCAGCAATATCATCAGGTTCAGATGCTAAGGCGGCTGCATATATTGAACTAGAGCTTGATGGAAAGACTAGCTGGGGAGTAGGTATTAATCCAAATACCACAATAGCTTCCTTCGAAGCCATTATTGTTGGTCTTAGTAAATTAAATAGCTAATCAAAATTAGGCTCTCTTTTTTCAAAAAAAGCTGACACTGCTTCATAATTTTGTGGGCTTCTTGTGAGGCCATTTTGAATCTCTGCTTCATGTGAAAAAGTTTTCCAATAATCATTGTGAAGAGAATCTCTCATGAGTTTTTTTGTATGTGCCAAGGATTGTGATGGTCTTTTTGCAAGCTTTAGTGCCCAATCCATTGTGGATTTCATTAACTCTTCTTCAGGCACAACTTTATTAACCATTCCAAAATGTAAACATTCGTCAGCCATTATTTTCTTTGCTTCGATAGCGTACTCGTAAGCTTTTGAATATCCCATAAATCTTGGCAAAAACCATGATAGACCTCCATCAGGCACTAATGCAATATTGCTAAAGACAGACAAAATATACCCATTTTCAGACATCACTCGTAAATCGCATGACATTGCAATTGAAGCTCCAACACCTGCTGCTGGGCCTTGAACAGCTGCAATAACAGGCTTGGGCATAGAGATAATATTCTCAAAAAATGGCTTAAAACCTCTCATAAGAGCGTCCTGAGAGCCCTCCCAAGATGATTCTCTTTCACTTAAGTCTGCTCCAGCACAAAACCCTCTACCTGAAGCATTTATGATTACTACTTTTATATCATCATCATCTTTTACATCACTGGTAGCTTTTTGAAAGTCCCATATAAATTGTTCATTAACAGCATTCAAAAGCTCTGGTCTATTAAATGTAATTGTTGCTATTTTGTCTTGTTTTACTAAATCTAATGTTTCAAATTTCATATCTTGTCTCCTCTTATATTATATAAGCTACTTTTTTAAAATAACAATATGGCCATCTTTTTTGTATAGCCTGCCACCTGGCTGATCCATATCTGCTCTTGACCAGCTAACTTCTGCGTTAGGCCCAGGACTTGATAAAAGAAATACTTTTATAATTTCTTCAGAAACCTTCTTATTTGGGTAAGCAATCCCTTCTTCTTTAATGGAATGTCTAATTATGTCTAGTGCCGTTGATGAGTCTAGCTGCTTTAGTTCCTTGATTGAAATTTTTGTTCCTATTAAGTGTTTGTATTTTGAAAAGAATAGTTGAGAAAATATTTTATTTCTTTCTTGTAGTAATTTGGAAGTATTAGATATCCTTGATGAGACATTATTCCATCTCTCACCAATTAAAGGCATAAGACTATTTCTAACAAAGTTTCTATCTTGATTGACTTCAAAATTAGAGAGGTCTTCAATAAATTTAATGTCCCTTAGCTTGATAAAGTCTAATAGCTCTTTTTTAGAACAATCCAAGAGTGGTCTTACCAAAGTGCCCTTTCCAACAGATCTTTTTAATTGTGGCCCACCAAGACCATCAGATCCTGTACCTCTAAAAAGTCTTAACAGAAAAGTCTCAGCAACATCATCAGCATGATGAGCCATTAACAGTTGATCACCTTCTTCTAGAATATTTTCAAATTCTTTATACCTTTGTTTTCTTGCAGCAGACTCTAGTCCATCACCTGAAGTTTCGACCTGAATAGATCTGATTGTAATAGGCAAATTTAATATTTCGCAAATCGACTTACAATGGTCTTCCCATTTTTTACTATCATCTGATATGTTGTGATTAATATGGATTGCTTCCAAATTAAGCTCATGTCTATCTCTAAGATCAGAGATTAAGTAAAGCAGAGCAGATGAATCACTGCCTCCACTAAAAGCAATATAAATTTTGTTATCAAGATTTAAGTGATTTTCTAGATTAATTTTCAGCACAACCTAAGAACCAATTCTTAAGAGTCTTTCATACCTTCTTTTAACTAAATCATCGGGTGATAATGAACTTAGTTTAGATAAATTATTTACTATTGAGCTTTTAATACTTTGCGAAATTAGATCATAGTCTCTGTGAGCTCCGCCCAATGGCTCTAAAATAATCTCATCAATTATATTAATTTTTTTCAACTCTCCTGATGAAACTTTCATAGCATCTGCTGCATCAGAAGCTTTTTCAGCAGTTCTCCAAATTATGGACGCACATGCCTCTGGTGATGCAACTGAATAAGTTGCATATTCAAGCATGGATAAATGATCGCCAACACTTATTGCCAATGCTCCTCCTGAGCCGCCCTCACCGGTGATAACAACTATTATTGGTGTTTTTAATTCTGACATGACAGCTAAATTTCTAGCTATTGCCTCGCTCTGACCTCTTTCTTCGCCCTCTACTCCTGGATATGCACCTGCAGTATCAATAAATGTGATTACGGGTAAAGAAAATTGCTCTGCTAAATGCATTAATCTTTTAGCCTTTCTATAGCCTTCTGGTTGAGGCATGCCAAAATTTCTTCTAACCTTTTCCTCTGTCTCTCTTCCCTTTTCATGTCCGATAATCATAACTGGTGTGTTTTCTAAATATGCCATTCCACCTACAATTGCTGCATCATCACCAAACTGTCTATCGCCATGCAATTCGTCAAAATCTGAAAAAATTCTTTTAATAAAATCTAATGTGTGAGGTCTTTGCGGGTGCCTTGCTACCTGAACAGTCTGCCATATAGATAACTTGGAATAGATCTTTTTAGTAAGTTGATCTCTTTCTTTTTGCAGGGCCAAGATTTGAGTATTTAATTCAGGACTATCTATATCTGCATTTTTAAGCGCAGATATTTTTTCAGAAACTTCTTGAATTGATTCTTCAAACTCAAGAAATTTACGATCCTCAGTATTTTCTTTTTGAGGGATATATTCAGATAATTTGCTTTCTTTGTCTGTCATAAATTTTTATATGTAATCTTTTTTTAAAAGATTTAATTATATCTCCAAAGCTTCACTACCAAATAGTTCTTTTAAATAACTAATATTTGATAAAGTCGGTAGAAACTTAAAATTGTCTCCAATATTAATTATAGCTTCAGACTCATCTGTTGAAACTCTTATATGAAGCTGACACACTCCCTCTTTCCAGAAATTAGCATCTATTTCATCTAATTTCTCTGAAAACTTATCCAAGGATAATAATTCTGATTTCTCTATATTTACAATAACCTTTAAAACCTTTTTTGGTAATTCAGAGTCTAGCGTGTGGACTTCTTTAACTCTCATTCTATACATTGNATCACCAAGATCTTTAGATCTAAAGTCATCAATTTCNACAGCACCTTTTANAACTAATATTTGGCCTTCTTTTAGGATATTNTGNCAATCTTCTAACGTTTCTCCTGCAACAACACCATCCATAACGCCTGTGCCATCATCAAANTTTATAAAAGTTAATGGCTTGCCTTTTCTATCTTTTATTTGCCTCACACTATTGATTAAGCACACCAATGANGCTCTTTTGGTGTCATGACTAATATCAGAAATTTTCTTTGATCGTATTGGCTTGATAGAGCCCTCAATTGCATTTACCGGATGNCCAGATAAATAATATCCAAGTGATTTCTTTTCTAANGCTAAAAGTTCGCTTAAAGGCATGTCGGAGGTGTTTTTGTATTTTTCGTAAGGATCGAATTCATGATTTATGGTTGCAAATAAATCGCCATTTTGGGCAACTTCTGCAGATGAGCCATTTGCACTTCCTTTAAGCATATCCTCTACACAAGCAATTGCTATTGTTCGAGAGGGAGCAATACTATCAAATGCTCCAGACTGAGAAAGTGCCTCTAATGACTTTTTTCCACCAAGCTTAATATCGGTTTTATTTGAGAAATCCCAGAGATCCTTAAAAACATCTGTTTTTCTTTTCTGGCATACATGCTTTATAAAAGAATCTGCTACTCCTTTTATAGCCCCCAACCCATACTCTATATCCTGGCTGTCATTAACTAAAAAACGCTTATCACTTGATAGAATATTTGGGTTAAGAACATTGATGCCCATTCGTTTGCATTCTTGTATCAAAGCATGAATCTTATCTGTATTACCCTAATTCAGTTGATAAAACAGCAGACATGAAATGTTCAGGATAATAGGTCTTTAGATAAGCAGTCTGATAAGAAATCACAGCATATGCAGCCGAATGAGATTTATTAAAACCATATTCAGCAAATTGCTCTATTAGCTCAAATATTTTTTCAGCTTTATTTTTTGGAATAGACTTTTCTTCACAACCCTTAATAAAAATCTCTCTTTGTTCTTCCATTTCTTCAATTTTCTTTTTGCCCATTACACGTCTTAATATATCTGCTTCGCCCATTGAGTAACCAGCCAGAACTCTTGCGGCCTCCATAACCTGTTCCTGATAAACAATTACTCCATATGTCTCAGACAATACAGGCTCAAGTAGCTCATGAGGATAAACTACAGGGCTTTTTCCATGCTTTCTATCTACAAAAGTAGTATGCATTCCAGAATTAAGGGGACCAGGTCTATACAAGGCTAATAAAGCTGTAATCTCTTCAAATTTTGTTGGCTTCAAGCTTTTTATAAGAGCTCTCATTCCTGTGGACTCTAATTGAAAAACAGCCATAGTCTTTCCAGAGGATAGTAATTCAAATACCTTTGGATCATTAAGAGGAATTTTATCTAAATCTAATAAATCTTTATCATTTTTAGTTGCATTTATTGATTTAACGGCTCGATCAATTACTGTTAATGTTCTTAAACCAAGAAAGTCAAACTTTACAAGGCCTATCTTTTCAACATCATCTTTATCATATTGAGTCATCACGGATGAGGATTGCCTATCATTATAAATAGGACAGAAGTCTGAAATACTTCCTGGGGCGATAACAACACCACCAGCATGTTTTCCAACATTTCTAGCAATGCCTTCTAACTTATACGCAAGCTCAACAATTTCTTTTACTTCTGGATCATTTTTAGAGGCTTGAGCAAAAATTGGCTGCTCCTCCTTAGCTCTGTCCAAAGTCATTCCAGGTGCAAATGGAATCATTTTAGAAATCCTATCGCCAACTGCATATGGTTTACCAAGAGCTCTTGCAACATCTCTTACAACTGCTCTTGCGGCCATAGTCCCGAATGTCGCTATCTGTGATACTGCATCAGAACCATACTTATTACTTACATAATCTATGACCTTATCTCTTTTTTCCATACAGAAATCAATATCGAAATCTGGCATCGATATTCTTTCGGGATTTAGAAATCTTTCAAAAAGAAGTCCATGCTCAAGTGGATCAAGAGTTGTGATTCCCAATGCAAATGCAACCAAAGATCCGGCACCAGAACCTCTTCCAGGACCTACAGGAACGTCATTATCTTTAGACCACTGAATAAAATCATAAACAATTAAAAAATAACTAGAAAACCCCATGGTCTTTATTTGGTCCAGCTCATATCTCAACCTATCTAAATAGATTTTTGTCTTAGTATCATCGAATTTATTAATATATACATCCAGTCTCTTGCTGGATAAATCTACCAAGAAAGAATCAAAATCATGTTCTTTAGGAACTGGATATTCCGGTAAGAAATAATTCTTAGTATGGATAGACACATTACATTTCTTAGAAATTTCAATAGTATTTGAAATAAGTTCATCAAAACCATCAAATAAACCTTCCATTTCTGCTGAGGATTTAAAGTACTGCTCTTTAGAAAAAAGCTTTTCTCTGTTGGGATCATTTAAAGTCTTTCCAGTATTTATACATACTTTTGTTTCATGGATATCAAAGTCTTCTTCTTTAGAAAATAAGACATCATTTGTTGCAATCAATGGAATACCTTTTTTAGATGATAAAGGAAGTAGATTGGCAAAATATTCATTTTCATCAAGCCTATTAGTCCTTTGTACTTCTAAAACAAAATCATTATCAAAAGCTTTTAGAAACTGGTCAATACGTTTTTCAGCATCTTCAGTCTTATTTCTTTTAAGTAGATTAAAGATATGGCTATCCTTACCTCCAGATATAACAACTATGTCATCTTTCAATTCAGTTAAGCTTGCAAAATCAATGATTGGGGTTTGGAAATTATAATTATTGTGAGCTAAAGAAATTATTCTCATTAAGTTCTTGTGCCCTTGATTTGTTTTTGCCAAACAAAGAAGTTCATGAGACTGATCATCCTCTTCAAAAGCTACCCTTATAGATGATCCCGATATTGGTTTAATGCCAGCGGCTTCACATTTATTAAAAAATTTAACAAGGCCAAACATGTTTGATTTATCAGTTAGGGCTACTGATGGAATATTGTGCTTAACAGCACTATCGATAATTTGATTTATAGTTAAAAGCCCCTGAGTAATACTGAATTCTGAAGAAACTCTTAAATGTGAAAACGAGTTCTTCATACTCAAGATGTACCTTTAAATGATTTTCTATGGATTAAGCAACTGCCATGAGTTCTTATATTTTCAATATGGGCCTTAGTGCCATAGCCTTTATGCTGCCTGAAGCCATAATTTGGGTAAATAATATCTTGTTTCATCATTAGATCGTCTCTATAAACTTTAGCAATTATTGATGCAGCACTTATTTCTGCAATCAAAGAATCTCCACCATAATAGTTTCAACTAATATGTCTATTTCAGGCTTGTGAGTTCCATCGACAAGTACCTTGTTAGGCCTAATTGGTAAGTTAAGTATAGCTCTTTTCATTGCTAATAAAGAAGCTGTAGAATATTTATATCATCTATTTCCTCAACAGAAGCAGAGCCATATGCAAAAAAAGAATTCTCAATAATTTTTTGATTTAATTGCTCTCTTTTAGTTTTGGAAAGTTTTTTTGAATCATCTAGACCTTCAATTTTATTCTTTAAAATAACAGCAGCAGCAATTACTGGGCCTGCTAGAGATCCTCTTCCCACTTCATCTACTCCAGCAATTAATTCAGTCAAAGTCGTCTAATTGTTTTAGCAGTTTCTTGAAAACCCTCACCAAGAAGCAAGTTTTGAAGTTTTAATGCATAATCATCAAGACAGAAACTCTGTTGCATCTTTTCAGCTTCTTTCATTAAATTTTGTTTATTACAATCTGATTGGATTAACTCAGGAAAAATTCTTGATCCCAATAATAGATTTGGGAGGCCTACATTGTCTATCTTAAGCATTCTTGAAATAATCGCATAATTAATAAAGCTTGTTTTATAACAAATTATTGGGTTACAACTTAGAACAGCTGCCTCTAAAGTAGCCGTTCCTGATGTAACAATTGAATAGTCAGACACTGATAAAAATTCGTTTGAGCAATTTTTATGAACATGAATAGGGAGTGATAGAGGTATCATGCTCTTAATGTCTTTCATGGATGAACTATCTACAGCTGGAATGAGATATTCATAATCACTATATTTTTCTGAATGCTCTTTAATAAAATCTATATATGTTGGCAGTAAGTTATTGATTTCAGATTTTCTACTACCTGGAAGAATAGATACATAATGCTTATCAGCAGCAAGATTATATTTATTGTAAATAACCTGCATATTTCCTTTTTCAAGATGGCTGAAAGGATGCCCCAGATGAATACTTTTTAAATTTTCTTTTTGATAAAACTCATGTTCAAAATTAAATAGACATATAGTCATATCAATAAAATTTCTAATGTGTTTGAGCCTGCCCTGCCTCCACACCCATACAGATGGACTAACTAATTGGATATTTTTTGTATGGCCTTTTTTCTTTAGCTGTTTATGAATAGTTATATTGAAATCAGGAGAATCAACTCCAATAAAATAATCAATCTTTTTATCTTCAAATAAACTTATGAGTTTTTTTCTTAGCTTGTTTAACTCTCTAAAATTTTTAAGAGGCTCAACTAACCCCATTACATTAATTTTTTTAAAATCAAATTCTGATTTAAGACCTAATTCAGATAATTTTGGACCACCAATACCGAAGAGTTCAATGTCCGTATCATTTTCATTTTTTAAAGATTTAATTAGCTCTGAGCCTAGGAGATCTCCTGAGTGTTCACCAACAACGATGCCTACTCTAAGAGTTTTTTTTGTTTGCACTTATCTTAAAATGCCTCTAGTAGAGGATTGAATTGATTTAATAAATGTATCTAAGAACTTATCATCGCTTTCTCCTGATAGCATAATAAGCTTGTTTACAGCATCTTCTAACCTGTACCCCTTTTTATAAACTAATTTATAAGCTTTTTTGATGAGACTGATAGATTCTGAAGAAATTTCATTTCTTGACATGCCAACAGAATTTAGGCCAATCACTCTAGCAGGATTCGATGCTACTTTTACATAAGCAGGCACGTCCATAGTGATAGATGAATTCATTCCAACAAAAGAGTAGTCACCCAATATGCAAAATTGATGAACGGCAGAAAAACCACCAATAGTTACGAAACTTCCAACTTCAACATGCCCGGCAATACCTGCGCTATTTGCAAAAACATTACTATCCCCAACTATGCAATCATGAGCAACATGAGCATAGGCCATAAATAAATTATCATTTCCAATTTTTGTAACGGCTTTATCTTGAACAGTTCCTCTATGGATAGTAACTCCTTCTCTAAAAATATTATTGTCACCAATAATTAGTTCAGTTTTCTCACCTTTGTATTTTTTATCAGGGGTATCTTCACCTATTGATGAAAACTGGTAAATAATATTATTTTTACCTATTTTTGTAGGGCCTTTTAAGACAGAATGACTGAGAACAGATGATCCCATTCCAATCTCAACATCATCTCCAATAATACAAAATGGACCAATCTCTACAGAAGGATCAATTTTAGCAGAATCACTAATTACTGATGTAGGATGAATACTCATTAGACCTTCCTATCCGCACACATGATTGTTGCTGAACAAGCTAACTCGCCATCAACCTCAGCTCTAGTTTCAAACTTCCATATACCCCTTTTTTCGTTAACAACTGTGCTAAAAAGATCGATAGAATCTTTTGGGCCTACTCTTTTTCTAAATCTTGCCTTATCTATTCCAGCAAAAACATATAAAGATCCACTTTCTGGAGTCTTCTCTAAAGTTTTGAAGCCTAAAATACCAGAAGCTTGAGCTAGTGCTTCAAGAATAAGCACACCGGGCATAATTGGGTTATTAGGAAAATGGCCTCTAAAATAATCCTCTTCAGGTGAGTTGTGTTTTACGCAATGAATAGATTTACCAATATCAATACTTTTTATTTCATCAATAAATAAAAATGGTTCCCTATGGGGAAGAAATGTGGATATTTCATCATAGAAATCAAGCATTTTAGCCTCTATTTTTAATAAAGATTGAGGATTTAGCCCAATCTTTTTGATTTTGAGCAGGCATTATACCTATATAGTTACCAGATTTTTTAATATTTTTTGTTACTAATGTATGAGCACCGACTGAAACATCATCGCATATTGAGAGATGGCCTAAAATCCCTGAT